>Ga0307380_10005028_pt1 | contig 17632 bp, 15 predicted proteins | sample UN3MG_FD_202239 | JGI IMG/M metagenome (GOLD analysis project Ga0307380, IMG submission 202239) | Soil microbial communities from Risofladan, Vaasa, Finland - UN-3 | ecosystem: Environmental > Terrestrial > Soil > Coastal area > Acid sulfate soil | place: Finland: Risofladan, Vaasa | collected...
GGCCCGAGTCATCAGCAAGGGCGATTCGGCCGGTGGCTTGTGCGGCGGCTTTGGCCTTCAATTCGGCGTTCTCAGCGAAGGTGTTCCCGGTCTCGGGGGTTTCGGGGAGGTTGGGAAAATCGAGGAGGGAGCAGACTGTGATCGGCATATCAACTAGCAACGCCTTAAGTTCCTCTATCTTCTTGCGGTTTCTAGAGGCGAGGACGATTTCGGATTGCGGATTTCGGATTGCGGATTTCAGAGGATTCCTTCCAATACCTGTCGCTGTATGGCGAAGAGCTCGGTGATGCCCTTCTGGCCGAGGTCAAGGAGCTTGTTAAACTTCTCCCGGCTGAAGGGCAGGCCCTCCGCCGTGCCCTGGATCTCCACGAACTTCCCGCTGCCGGTCATGGCAACGTTCATATCCACGGCGGCGACGCAATCCTCGGTATACTGCAAGTCGAGCATGTCCTCACCGCCGACGATGCCCACGCTGATGGCGGCCACCAGATCGGTGATCGGGTTCTTCTTGACCAGTTTCTCTTTCACCAGCCAATCGGCGGCTTCGGCGAGGGCAACAAATGCGCCCGTGATGGAGGCGGTCCGAGTGCCTCCATCAGCCTGGATGACGTCACAGTCCATCCAGATCGTCCGCTCGCCGATTACCTTCATATCGAAGACCGAGCGAAGCGTCCGACCGACAAGCCGCTGAATCTCCTGAGTTCTGCCGCCGAGCTGACCCTTGGCCGCCTCGCGAACATTACGGGTGCGGCATGAGCGGGGAATCATCCCATACTCGGCGGTGACCCACCCCGTGCCCGAGCCCTTGAGGAATGGCGGAACTTTCTCCTCGACGCTTGCGGTGCAGATGACGCGGGTATCCCCTACCTCGATGAGGCATGAGCCCTCAGCGTACTTGATGTAGCCCCGAGTGATCTTTACAGGGCGGATTTGGTCGTTTGTGCGGCCGTCTTCTCTTGGCATGTGATCTCCTTCATATCCAATCCCCAGTTGATCCGGCGGACACCCGCAATCCTACTACCCAATAAGGGACTTCCTAATCCCGCAAACTGTTCCGTGTCGCCGGTGGTAAAGTAGGAATGCGCCGGCTCAGTGGTCGGGGGATTGAGCAGTCGCGCGTCAAAAAGGATATTGGCGGCTTCGACGGCCGTTTCCTCCGCCGGGTCAATGATCGTCATACCCGGCCCAGCCTCTTGCTTGATGAACCTGTTCAGGAACGGATAATGGGTGCATCCCAGAATGAGCACGTTGCAGCCGTCCGAGATCAGCGGGCGGACGTATTGACCGACTGCCTCTCGGGCCTCGTCCGAGTTCCACTTCCCGGCCTCGATAAGCGGCACGAATAGAGGACATGGCTGCTCGATGACCTCCGCCTCGGGCATGAGGCGGAGCAGCGTATTCGAGTACGCCCGAGTGCTCACAGTGCCGGTGGTGGCCAGTACCCCGATCGGCCGGCCGGATGCGACTCGAATGGCCGCTCGGACGCCCGCCTCGATGACGCCGATTGCGGGCACGCCGGGGTAGAGCTTGTGAGCGGCGTCAAGGGCGGTCGCTGAGGACATGTTGCACGCCATGATTACCAGCTTGGCGTGCCGCTCGATCAGGAAACCGGTGATCCCCAGCGCGAAGCTCCGAATCTCATCGGGCGTGCGCTCGCCATAAGGGACGTGGAACTGGTCCCCCACGTACGCTATGCTCTCGTGCGGAAGCTTCTCGATGACCTTCTTCACGACCGTGAGGCCGCCGAGTCCCGAGTCGAAGATGCCGATAGGCTTGTTAGTCAATTGCCGCCACCAATTCCCGTACCTACCCAGTTGACGTCCTGAGGGCCTGAGAAGTCCAGGTGCCCCAATGTTTCGAGCGGCTCGCCTTCGAGCTTGAACTGGACTTTCTTGATCTTCGGAAACTGGCCCAGCGTGCGAAGAATAGCGCCTATGCAAAGGGCTTCGTCTTCCGATCCGCCGGCGAAGTTATCCGAGAACTCCTTGCTCAGGTCAACGGTCGCGAGGCCGTCCTTGACCTCGAGACTGAGCAACCGGGTGCCTTTAGGTATAGGGTTCACCAGGTTGCCCTCATCTCCCTGCTCGATCAGGCAGCGAAGTGCTCCCTCGGCAGGAACTTCTTCTCCGGGGACTTCGGCCTCGACCGCACGAAGCCCGGCATGATCGTCATCGAAGGCGATGCGGTAGATCTTGACCTTTACGGGCGGCTTGATCGGCTCGTGCGCTGCCGGCTTCGGAGGCGGAGGTGGCGGTGGAGACTGCTTATTGATGACCAAGTATGTTCCCAGCCCCGCACAGGCCAGTATGACGATTGCAATGGCGACTGATCGTATCTTTTTCATTGTCTTCCTCCAGGCCTCGGCGGCCCTGATGAATCGGGCGGCGGAGGTTTGACCTCGGAACGGGATGGCGGTTGAACTTCCGGCTTGATTTCCGGTTGAGGCTGAGGTTTCGGCTCCTCAACCTCTTCAGGGGGCATGATACGCTTTGGTGGTTTGGGATTGCCCTCGAAATATGCTCTGACACCTCGGACCATGGCATCCGTCGCCTTCTTGACCCATGCAGGATCTTTTCTCTTCGCGAGGTCGTCCGTGTTAATTACGTATCCAAGCTCGATCAGCGCTGCCGGAATGCCGTAGTTTTCGCAGGCTCGGCGCAGAACGCCTAAGCCGGTCCTAAAGAGGAAGAAGTCCGACCTGCAAAGGAGATCGGGAACTCCCCATGCGTCCACCGCCTCACGATGGATGCAATTCGCCAGGGCGTTGCCGCTCATGTCTTTACCATGGTAGAAGGTCATAATCCCGGATGGCGGCTTGTCCTTGTAAGGCCTCGAATTGCCATGAATGCTTATGAACAGGTCCGCCGAGTGGCGTGCGGCGAAATCCGCCCTCTTCTGGAGATCGAACTTCCTGTTCTCGTCGAGGCGAACATCGGTCTTTCGCGTTAGCAGCACGACGACTCCCGCATCTACAAGGGCCTTCTTGAGACTCAGAGCAAGCGCGAGGTTCGTGTCTTTTTCCTGGCAGCCCCCCCAACCCGGGGCACCTCCATCTTTTCCACCATGGCCGGGATCAATGACAACCGTCTTCCCTGCCAGCTTGCCTCCCGCCCCCTTGGGAAGGGCGAGGCTGATGGTCATCTTGTCTCCAACTTTGCTTTGAGTGATGTCGAAGCCCACCACCCGTTTCAAGTTCACGGTCAGCTTGACCTGCCTCTCGCCGGTCTGCTCGGCCTCTATCCACTGAACGATGTCATTGCTCACCGGGATATCAGGGATTTCTTTGGTGAGCGCGGAGTCAAGCAGGTCAACGATCAGCCGGTCGGGATCTCGGAGCAAGGAAGTCAGATACTCCACCCGGCCGGAGGTGGTAAGGAACACGTCCAGGCGGCGGGCGCTCTGCTCCTTATAGTCTATGCTCGTGATCTCGGCGGGCGGAGGGGCGGTCGGCTGCTCCTCGGGAATGGGCTGGCTGGGCACGGTTGACTCCGGCAGTCCGGTTGCGGCTTGAAGACCGGAGACAACGACGTATATCGTGGCCGTCTTCGACGAGCTTTTGACCGATTTCTTAACGTCACAGGGCATATCGAGAACGACTCGGCCGGTCAGGTCATCCGTTTGCATGCCGGTTCGGATGGGCACGTTGGTCTGGTTTTCGATAGACAGATCATTCGGGATAATGACGCCCTTGAGGTCAATGATCAGCTTCTTGGCTTGGGCCCACCAGATGACATCATAAGTCACCGGATAGGAGGTCGTCACCTTGAGGTCCGAGCCGTCGAACTCGATCGTCTCGACCCTCGCTCGGAAGCTGAGGGTCTGCTTCCGATCATCCCAATCGCCGACAGCGCCCAGGTCAGGCGCAATCCGCTGAATGGGAATCATGAGATCATTTCCCACGAGGCGCGATTTGCAGGAGAATTCCCGACCGGCGGCATTGGTTATTCGGATCTCCTGGTCGTCTTTCTTGCGGGTCTTGTCGGTATCATATCGAGCGCCTAGGGCATTCAACGCCGGCAAAGGAGCATAGACCGTCTTATCAATGATCACCGGCGAGGCGTGAAGGTAGACGCTCTCGCCACCCACGGTCAGGGTGATATTATCCGCACTCCATGCGGCTGAGATAGTCACAAGAAGCAGGATGAACGCAAATCTGTACTGCAAGACTTTCTCCCGGGGCACGAGCAACCCCCGCCTTATTATACGTCAACTGTGAGCAAATGGGGAAGGGGAGACAAGAGACTTTGGACTTTAGGTCTTGCTTGACGGTATTCCGGCGGTTCAAGTAAACTGATGGCGGATGGATTTCGGAGGGCTCTCATGGTTAAGAAACTCCTTGCGAAGAAACCGCTCAGGTTGCTGCTGGAGGAGATGGAGGGCGAGAACCGGCTTCGGCGGGTGCTGGGTCCGGTTGCGCTGACCAGCCTGGGGATCGGATGCATCATCGGCACGGGCATCTTCGTCATGACCGGGATTTCTGCTCACAACCTGGCCGGCCCGGCACTGAGCGTTTCCTTTGTCGTTGCCGGCATAGCGTGCATATTCGCGGCTCTGTGTTACGCCGAATTCGCTTCCATGGTACCGGTGGCGGGCTCGGCTTTCACCTATGCCTATGCGACCCTGGGTGAACTGGCAGCCTGGATAATCGGATGGGACCTGGTACTGGAGTACACGGTTGCATCCTGTGCAGTTGCGCACGGGTGGTCACAGTACTTCCAGGAGTTCCTTCGCACGATTGGTCATTTCCTTCACGTAGACCTGAGTTTCCCCGCCAAGTTCTCGGCTACGCCATTCAACCTCCTGGAGAAGACCGGTCACTATGGATGGACAGGAAGCTATCTGGATCTTCCTACCATCATCATCGCGGCGATTATCACGATGGTGCTGGTCAAAGGAATCAGGGAAAGCGCCGGCTTCAATGCGGGAATGGTGATCCTGAAAGTAGGAATCGTCATATTCGTGATCATCTGCGGCGCCTTTTACATTGACCCCAGGAACTGGCATCCCTTTGCCCCGTATGGCTGGACCGGCATTAGTTTTTTTGGGAAGACGGTGGCTGGGATGACGGCAAAGGATGGCGCTCCGCTCGGTATGTTCGCGGGCGCGGCGATCATGTTCTTCGCCTACATCGGGTTTGATTCCGTCTCCACGCATGCCGAAGAAGCAAGGAATCCTCAGCGCGATGTCCCCATCGGCATCATCGCCTCCCTTCTGATTTGCACAGTGCTCTATATTGCCGTGACAGTCGTGCTGACGGGAATGGTGTCATACGACAAGATCGACTTGGAAGCCCCTGTGTCAAACGCCTTTGCGCAGATCGGGCTTCCGTGGGCGCAGCTTCTGGTCGCAACGGGAGCGATTGTGGGGATTACGTCAGTTCTTCTGGTGCTCATGCTCAGCCAGCCGAGAGTGCTGCTGGCAATGGCGAGGGACGGCCTGGTGCCGGAGAGCTTCTTCGGGGCGGTTCACGAGCGCTTCCGGACCCCCTGGAAGTCTACGATCCTAACCGGCTGTGTGGTCGCCACGATCGCCGCGTTCGTGCCTCTGCGTATACTCGCCGAGTTGGTGAATATCGGCACGCTGCTGGCTTTTGTCATCGTCTGCCTGGCAGTGTTGATCATGCGCAGAACTCACCCCGACGCCAATCGTCCATTCAGATGCCCCTGGGTGCCCGTGATTCCGATTCTGGGGGTATTGATGTGCGCCTTGCTGATGTTTTCGCTGCCATCGGAGAACTGGATCAGGCTTTTCGTGTGGTTGGCAATCGGGCTCTTTATCTACGCATTTTATGGCCGCCGACACAGCATCATGCGCCGGCACCCTCATGACGGGAAAAAGCAGGCAGTCGAGGACCGGGAAGTCGCTCGCTAGCCAGGCTACTGGACCAGAACGGGCTGGACGCTGGACTCGCGATCGAATATCTCGCCTAGTTTGTCTGCGATCTCTTGGGGGGTCCCAGCTCGCAGAGCCATGCCGCCATTGCGAACGAGACCTTCGTTGAACTGATAGTCGGCGCCCTCGGTGCCTTCGAGCGGGACGGCGGGTTTCTCTCGGGTCCAGAGGCGGAACAACCCCGATTATTACCGACTTATTGCGAACCCGTCTATCCTGGTTTTGTCGCCGTCAAGGTAAACTGTCCCGGGATATCAGCAAGTTGTGGGTGCGGCAATTCGACTAGCTGTTCGATGGTCAGCCCAGCACGCGCAAATGCGGTGACTATCTCCCCCAAAGTCCAGTACCGGAGTTGGCACTTCGGAAAATCGCTTTGTTCCTCGTCTGGGAAGAATCGTTGGAAGGCAACATCGCTATCGTGGAATTGCTCGTCGAAGTAGTTCCCTGTCGAAACAACATGGCCATCACCCACTGAAAGGCATTTTCCAATAGGGTGGAAATCGCTGGCCACGAGTCGGCCACCGGGTGATAAGATGGCATGGATAATCTGCGCTATATGCGAAAGATCGGCAAAGTAATGGAAGACACCACCTTCCATGTAGGCAAGGTCGAAGCTGTTCGCGAGTTCCTGAACGGGCAATTCCATTACATCAGCAACCAGGTAGTTGATATGCACGGCGGCAGCTTCGGCAAGCTCCAGTGCATAGCGTGCTCCCTCGGGTGAGATATCAATGACGGTGACATCCGCCCCCAACAGCGAAAGGGGCACTGCTTTCCGACCATTCGATCCCAGGAGATTGATCACCCGTTTCCCCTCGACATTGCCCAGGTAGGACAAGTCCTGCCGAAGGAATGATGCCGGATCATCTCTCATTCGCGCGGCAGCCTGATCTGGTGGGCCGCTATACCGCAACCAGTGCTCGTATGCGCGGTACGACCATGCGATCTTGTTTGCGTTGCTTTGACTTTTCATAGCTCTATCAGCCTAATCAGCAATCAATTCGACGGCTTTCTCTACTGCTTGCCGATTCTCCACTAACCAGGCAATAACATTCGCATTATACTGTGCCGCACCGAAGAGATCTTTACGGCAGCTGAAGGCCAGAAAGAGCACTTGAATGGCGATCAGAACCCAGAAAACCGCCTGACGCTCGTTCTCCTGGAGCGCTGACACGCCGTTGTACCCCGATAACAAGCAAGTGACCAATGCCGACCAGTGATCTCGGTTTTCTTCATGCCCGAAACCGCCAACCAGTATGCTTGTCAGACAATAGCATGGGTCGAACAGGCGTATGCCGACACAGGCGAGATCGAAGTCCAGGTATCCGCTCACTTGCCCATTCGCCATGAGCATATTCGCCGGATGAATATCGCGGTGAATCAGGTGTGCAGGCAGTCTTGACTGGTGTTGCTCCAGGAACTGACAAAGTGCACGTGCGGCATCAAAGACGTGGTCAGTCTTGAGCCGTGCACAATCCTTCTGGGCATCATGCTCGATCCACTTAGTAATCTGGGCATGCGGATCGAATGAGCGGAAATCGGGTGCATGCGGATACTCGGCTAGTCGCTCGTGCAAGTGAGCGATACCCGTGCCATACGCCTGAGCCTGTTCTTCTGCTCCTGGGGCATAATGATCTGCCGACGCTTGGCCTGACAGCGCCGGATACAGGGCAAACACATCATCGCCTATACCTATTGAGGGTTGCCGGGCATGCGTGAGCAGTGGCGGGGCGACTGCAATCCCGTGCTCACTTAACCAGGACAATAGAGCGAACTCACGCACCACATGGCCTTCATCTGGTCGCCGTTTGAGATAGTAGGCGTGTCCATCCTTTGTATTAAGCTTAAAGACTCCACCGTGAAATGAATCGACGGGTGTGAACGAGTAATCCCCTGGCAAACCCCAGGCTTGGCGAATGGCATTAATCATAGCTTGTGTTCTGCATTTCCAGGTAACGCCGTACCTGTCCTACTAGTCTATTCTTCGCAGCAGCGTCGCACCAAGCATAATTGATCGCATTTCCAGCTAATCGAAGAATCTCGTCAATCGTAAGACCCAGGTGCGAGATCAGAAGTGAATACTCCTTCAACAACGACGTGTTGAACAGCAAGGGATCGTCTGTATTGACACAGACTGCTAATCCTTCTCGATAAAAATCCTTGATCGGATGGTCCTCGATACTGCTTACCGCCTTCGTTCGAACGTTCGAAACAGGGCACATTTCGATCGGAATTTGAGCTTGCCTAAGATATGCTGTCAATGCGGGATCTTCTCTCGCGCTGGTTCCGTGACCGATCCGCTCAACGTTCAAGATTTGGATAGCTTCCCAGATTCGTTTTGCGCCCGCGGATTCACCTGCATGCGCGTTCGTATGGAATCCATATTCACGTGCAGTGCGGAATACCTCAGCAAAAGCCTGGGTTGGAGATGATGATTCAGTCCCCCCGATACCAACACCGACAACACCGGCACATTGTACTTCAGAAAGACGATCTACAAGTTGCTTTGCTTCCTCGGGTCCATTATCCCAGATCAGATCAGCGATGAGATTCAGCTCAATATCCGATGAATGCTCGCCAAAACCACGTCTGATCGCTTCAGTGATAAGCTGCGGATCCAAATGCTTCGCGGAATCGCGGGACGGTGAATATAAGACCTCGGCATATATAATATGCTGACGCGCCAAGTCAGCGGCAACTGCGCTTGCCACGTATTGATAGTCTTCGTAGTCTCGGAGATACGTCCCTATCAGCACCCACGCCTCGATGAAGTCAGAGAAATCCCTATACTGAGCTAACCGTTCGATGAATCGTCGATCGTCAGCCGTTCCCCGATACTTCTGCACCAGCTCCAGCATGGACGGATACGGTATTGCACCTTCCAGGTGAACATGCAGTTCCACCTTTGGCAACATATCCAAGAACCGTATGGTATCTTCATCCAGAACTTGTGTATCAATGTCATGCTGATTCATGGCTTCGCTGCTTTGTTCGGCAAGGGACAATGCTTATCCTTGCGAACCCAATTTCTACGCGCAGAACGGGGAAAGCCCCGCCGATCAGATCACCGAGGCTTTCCCCGCATATGCTATAGTATAGCGATTCCATCACAGGGCAAAGGAACTGCCGGTATGCCGAAAGAGAAGGAATTCTCGCCCGAAGACATCATAGAAATGATGAAAGCCCAATTCGGAAATGCCGTGAAAGCCTATTGGTTCTACGATGGCGACCTCTGCCCCTGCTGCCTGACTCGCCCCATAGACGAGATGATGTTTGAGGGCGAGAAGGTTCTATCCATCAATGCGTTTATGTATCGAGAGCGCGGCGTGCTGATCGCATACCTGCTCTGCGGTAAGTGTGCAGAGAAGCTCGTGGCCCTATCCCCAAAAGAGCCCACTCCCATGCACAAGACGATCGAGGAGAATCTGATCAGCGCGTATCTTAGTTACGTGAATTCGCTGACGTGAGAGGGGCTTGTGGGGTTTTAGAGCGAAGGCCCGGGGGTGAGGCGGGCACGATGCAAGTTGTCTCCATTTCAAGAGGTAGACCCTACAAAGCGGGTACCTTGATCAATTGCGTCGCAAGGGCCGAAACATCACAGTGAGCTGCGAGACGAATCTTCAAAGATTCTGTAGTGCACTTGATTTTTGCCACAGACCGCATCCGCAGATTAAGCAAGGGCAGAAGATGATCTTTTCCTGAGCATACTACTAAGAACACTGTCGGCCTGAAAGCAGCCATCCTCTTGGTGACCTTGGCCCGTGAAAGCTCGTATTTCTCGATACCGACCGCATCCACCATTTCACGACGCACTTCGGCAATTCGAGATGCCACTTTTGCGGCGTCAATAAGTCCATCGTCACTCGATACCAAATGTGTGATCTTGAACCCAACGCTAATCTCACACGGGAGGAATAAGCGCATCAAAGCATATTCCACAAATAGGTCACTCAAATCACTATCGTTTGCCGCTACCCAACTAGGAAAATCAAAGGCTTGCTCAAGTTCCTCTTCATGCCTGTGTCTATCTTCCTCAAAAAGAATGCGAACCGCTGCATCTTTATCTACCAGTACATTCTCTATACAATAGACAGGCAAGACGAACAATCGACTGATTCCCTTTGGGTTTGTCCCCAACAGCAAATCCAGATCACCGTCGACAATATACAGTCGCGGCCGACCATTCTCGGCGGTGTCGCGGCTACACTGTTCGACCACCTGTGCTTTGTTGCCCACAGGGAAAACCTTGTATACTCTATAGCGTCCTGAGAAGCATCTTTCCATGAGACGACGGAAGACCTTGCCAGTCTCCGGAGCGGTATCTTCAATATAGATATCTATATCATTCCATTGCTGAAAAAAGATTGCTTTCGCGATCTTCGCTTTCACCGACCACTCGGGACTCATTTCGCTCCCCCACTCAAGGAGATGCTCTTGAGCTTGTGCTCTCCAACTATTTCAGGAGAATGGGTGGCCACAATTAGCTGCGTGTCAGGGCTCGCCTGTATTACAGAGTTAACAAAAGCTTCCTGCCACTTAAGGTGCAAGGACATCTCGGGCTCATCAATGATGAATACTCCTTTGGTGCTACCATGTCCAACGAACATGAGATTGGCGAAGATGATCAAGAGTTGACGCTCACCGGACGATAATGCTTCTACGGTGGTAAGGACGCCATCTTTTCTCGTTATCTGGAGACGTCCCACCGGATCGATTCCGAGTATCTTGTCGGTGTCTGAGTAAAAATCGTTAATGACGTGCAGAAACCTATTGGTGAGTGCCATGGCTTTCTCTATACGCGATTTGTGCTCATCGACCAGCTTTATGAGATTCATTATCCGGTCAATCTGAGCCTTATTCACTATTAGCTCCAAGTCAATGTCATGGCTGTCGCCCTGACTCATCCTTGTAAACAAGCCGCTGAACCTGTCAAAAAAGTCGCCAATGACACGTTTCAGCTTATCCCCCGAGTCAAGTCCACTTAAGGTTTTCTCGATCTCCCCCCGCCTGGCAAGTATCGATTCTTGCCTCTCCAATGAGGACAGGTCACGAATGTCGAGCAGGGACTTGATTGGGGTATAGGTAAAGGCCGAAATGAGTATCTCTTCACGTAAACCTGCATTTTGTCGATCCTGGATGAACCTTACACGGCGGTATGCATCCTGTACAAGCGCTTGCGTTTCCATTAGACTCACGCCCAACGTACCTTGAAATATCTTCCTCCTGCCCCTCCGCATTTCGGAATGGAGAGACATTCGCTCACTACGCAGAGCAGGATCGATCCATGGAATGCTTGGAGCCCTGCGTTCCAGGCCGAGGATTATAGGCGCGTCAAGAGCAGATAAGGCTTTGCCGACGGGAGTATTCGATATTTCGATGCTTTGCTCTTCAAAGTAGCTCGATGCTCTGGATACTTCTCCTCCTCTACTTTCTAACTCATCAATATCGACTCGCGGAATTGTGAGAGGCTGTTCAACTGTGGAAATCCGAATCTCGATAGCGTCATCGGTGGCCTTCGCGACTATGGAGTTAGAGACGAGTCCATCGGAAAAATGCAGCTCGGCTTTCTTGAACTCAATCGAATTCAAGTCCCTGACTGAGGCAGTAAGCAACGCTTGTATAAGCCGGATAATCGTAGTCTTGCCACAACCATTTACCCCGACGATGAAAGAGAGATCATCGTTAAAGTTAATATTGAAATTTAGGTATCCATACACTTTCGAGGCCGAAAAGCGGATGAGCTTCATGCACGTCTCCTTTGTCTGGCGGTCGAGTCGCTGGGCAGCTATCAACTAAGGTTTGTTGGTTTATCGACACTGCAGTATTTCTCTGGCCAACCAAAAATGTCCTTCTCGGCGGAATCCGGAGTCCCAACGAGAATTCGGCGTAGCATGACAGAGCATACCTCCGCAGTTTGACAACGTGAGCGTGGTCAGAAAGGCCCAATGTTATCTGAACTCGCTCGCATAGGAAATGGCCCGGGGGTGAGCCGGGCCATGCTGAATTGGTGGAGGAATTGCTCCTACCACAAGAAGTGACGGCGGTTCTCTCTCGAGTCCAAAGGTTACTAAGCACCAAGAGGGCAGGTGAGTTTCTCCACCTGCCCCCTGAACGCCGCTAGTCTTGCGCTAGCGGTGAGTCATTTAGATTCGCTCAACTGCATGTAAAAGAAGACGTCGTCATAGGCATCATGCTCCCCCCAGGGCTCGATGACGCCGTTCGGGAGCCGTCCGTATACGGTGAATCCAAGCTTGCCATAGACTGTCTCTGCCGCCGTCCCGCCGCGGCAGGATGTGCAAATCATGCGTTTTCCTTTCTCGACGGCACGTGTCTTGCACTCCTCGATCAAACGGCGAGCAATTCCCATGCGGTGGAATGCCGGATTCACCACGACGTCGTACAGGGTGCAGATATGCGCGCTCAACGGATGCTCGTCGAACGCCATATAAGTGACGCCGATGACATGCCCTTCCACCTCGGCCACCAGCGGAACGGACTTCTCAGTGGCGTACGCCTGAAGATACAACGCTATGCGGTCCTTGACCTCATTTGGCGTATTTTGGGAGTAGATGTTCTCCCACAGATCGCCTGCGTCTGCTTCTTGGAGAACGCGGATTACTAGTCTATCTTGCATGTTTCCTCCTTTGGCCACCTCTAGTAGTGCTGGAGAGATTTGGGAATTGATCCCTCGCAGCTCATGAATGCGGTACTCTGTCGGCGAGCATCCGAAACGCCGTTGAAATGCCTTGTAAAACCCGGCTTGTGTTTCAAAACCGTAGTCAAGGGCAATGTCAAATAGCCTTCGCCCCTGCGGCAGTTCATCGACCGCTTGGCTTAGACGCTGTTTACGGACATATTCCATCAGCGGCATGCCCATACAGGCCTTAAACACATGACACAGGTGCCAAGGCGAATATCCCGCGATCTCTCCCAACAATGAAATCGAGATTTGCTCGTCGAGATGGGCATCGATGTATTCGATCACTCGCTGAATCTCCGTTGGAGCGCCCACCAAACTCCCTCCCTTTCGTGTCCCAGTGAAGGCATGATACCATATTACATGACACGGGGCTTTTCCTATCTTGCGGTTTTTCAAGAATTCTTGGTTGGTTCTCAAGGCCCTGAAATATGAACCATGACTCTGGATCACATTGGCGGTTTACTGGATGGGAAGGGTTCGGTAGCTTTATAGTTTAAGAGAAATGGCCCGGGGGTGAGCCGGGCCTGTGTCTTTCCTCTAGCAGCTAGACGTGGTGGAGGAGATGTTCCCTCCGCAAGAAGTGACGGCGGTTTTCTCTCAAGTCCAAAAGACATAGGTGAGTTTCGGGAACAAGCTTCCCGAAACACCGGAGAACACTATCTTTCTCACACTACCTATCCTCTCTTCGTGCGGGTTGCCGCTACGTGTAACTCAGCTCACTTGGCGTTCGTCTTCAGGCAAAGCAGCGCTCCCTGGCCCGGTGCCAGCCAGCAGTCTTCGCCTCTGAAGTCATAGCTATTGCCGCTGTATGCATTCACCTTCTGAATCTGCCCATTCTCTTTGAAGGTAACCCCGAATGGAGTGGACTTGTGGAGGTCCTTGTTCACCACCATCACGTAGGGCTGTCCGCCCGGCCCCTCGAACTCACCGACCAGGAGGTTTCCACCAGTCACGGATTTCAGCAGTTTGCTGGTCGCTATCCCCGAGCACCCCGCCGGCGCCTCGGGGTGGTGGAATACGTTTATGCTCTTGAGCGTGATGTAGACCGGGCCTAGGCGCTGGACTTGCATATTGACGTCGCGCAGCATATCCCAGGTCGGGGTCTTGTGCCCGAAGGGATCGATTGGAGACAGGCGATAGTTGCCTGACGTTCTTCCAAAGTAGGTGAAATAGCTGAGGCCACGGCCGCCGTAGGCCATAGTCGTATATGCCTGGAAACGGAAGCCTGCCGGCGTGGGTTCCGCATAGCTGAAATGAGCGCAGGATAGCACGGTGTTCCAGAATGGCAGGTTGTGCTTTAGCGATGCCTTGCGCATGGACTGGAGGTTCCGGTAATAACCGTCCCGCACCGTCCCATCGTCCATCAGCGCATAGAAATCGTAGCTAAGGAACTGGGGATGGACAGTTTTGACGAACAACTCAATATAATCATCATACGTCGGGGCACCATACCATTCGGTAGGAGCATAGTTGGGTAATAGATTAATGTAAGCAAGCGCGTTTGGAGCGGCCTTCCTGAATGCCGCCACCCACCTTGCCAATCCTGGGAACACATCTCCCGCCGGCTCGTCGCGCAGTGAATAGCCAAACACAGCCTTATGGTTGCCTACGCGCTTCACTATGGCTTCTACTCGCCGATCGATTTCAGCCTGATCGAGTTGCGCCTCGGCATCGCCAACACCGCCATACACCAGGCACTGGAGACCTGCCTTGCTAACCGTATCCAGGTCCTCCGCGTGCGCGAACCCCGCCAGGTTGAACCCGCACTCGCGAATGTCCTTGAGCACATCCACGTCGTCCGGCACGTCGTCCCACGGGATAATGGCAAAATCCGATGGTCTAAGCATAGGTTTCTCCACCGCAATTATGGTTGTAGCCTGGATTGAGATCAGACTGGCTGCCAGAGCCATCAAGAATACCATATTTCTCACACTCTACCTATCCTCTCCTTTGGCGTTCTTCTTCAGGCAGAGCAGTGCTCCCTGGCCCGGCGCGAGCCAGCAATTCGTGATGAGTTGAGATTCGGCACTGTTGACTGCGGACTAGCTATCGAAGAGTCCAACACTTCGCGCCCTTTCGTAGTGCCCGGCTTCAGCGCTTGAGCAGGGAGCCCAGACGTAGGACTCGCGAACGCACACATCCGGGCCGCAGATTTCCATGGCGGTCTTTATCTTGCCTGTCAAGAGGTTCATAAGCTCTCGTGCTCTAACAGTATCTCCTGATTTGAGACCCAGCTTCTGCAGAACCCGCAGATCCTTCAGTTGGTCCCTGGTATAGATCCATACGCACATGTGCTTGTCCGGATCGTAGGCCGGGCAGGGATCGCATACCATACAACAGCCTTCATTGAGCGTAACAGGTATGTCGGGGTTGTCCCGCATCCTAACGAGTATCTCGTGCAGATTGTCCACATCGAGCGGATTCTCAATATCGCCCAGACCATAGTGACACATCAGACACATTAGGTGGTGCGGCCTTATGAACAGCCTGTCCGCTTGCTCTATTCTCTTACAAGACTCCGCCTTGGCTTTGCGCACTTCCTCTCTTGTTCTTATAGGCAGAAGTGAGTAGGGCCCGCAACCTAACAGGTCCTCTCCGAGGTCCCAACATGCGTCCAGGGAGTAGCATTTCTGCCCGCCCTTCTCGCGAGTCTGTCTGTAGTAGTCGGTCCGAGCGTACTCGCACATAGGCCAATCCTGAGACAGCTCGAAGTCCTGGTAGCATATTCCTTTGAGGCTATCTACCTTGAGGAACAGCAACCGCAGCACATCTATGGCTGGGTGTACTGTGTTTGGGCGGATGTCGAGCCTGCAAAGAACCTCTAGGTCTTTGGCTCTATTCGTGTAGTCTGCCATGCGCGAAAAGAAATCCTCCGGGAGCTGAGCGTGACAGTCTGAGTTTATGTCCAGGTAATGCGAACACACTAGGTCAAGGTCCGCAGTCAGCTTGAGTTGTACGAACGGATGGGAGCGAATTGCCTCCCGTATCGCATCTGTCACGACGCTTCCGCACGGAGGTCTCTGAGCGCCGGCTGCCGCGCATATTGCGCAGAGCAGATGGTGAGCTCTCAGCTCGAACACTTCTTCGTCAGCACGCCTCTTGGTTTCTCTGGTGGAGCATGTGTCAGTTACAGGCACATCTACTGTGTTGAACAGATCCACCTCAGGTTGAACTATATTGCGATTCATGCGGTTTCCTCCGACGAAGATGAGCTTGCCATTCGCTGGTTCTTATGTTTCGGGACTTGAGTAAAGCCAGGCGCAACGGAAGTCCCGAAACCAACGCTCGATTACTGGACTAGTCTGTATCGGCATTTCCGCTACGTTCAGATCCCGATACACCTACAAACCGACGTTGACTATCTCTTCGTCGGCTGCATCGTGGATTCCTGCAAGTCCCAAATGCCAAAAGCCCCGGCGATCACGCCGAGGCTTCTAACCTCTAACATCTAACCTCTAACTTCTAGACTGGTGGAGGTGCGGGGACTCGAACCCCGGTCCAGAGAACAGCTCACATAAGCATCTACGCGCGTATTCTGCGATTTATTTCTCGCGCGCCGATCTCCCGCAGACGGGATATCTTTGCGCCAGTCCGCTTAATGTCCCCCTTGAGCCGCGGACCCTCTCAAGGGGTAATCAGGCTATTGTGACGCCCGGATCCGACCTCGCCCGATTAGGCCGGTCGGACGCGCTGCCTTAGGCAGCGAGTGCGTAGCTGTTTGTGCCGTTTATAGGCTTTGCCGCTTTTTTACGAGGCCAGCGGCCCCTCGGCGCGCAACTTATGCTGCTAATCCCCTGTCGACTCCGGTCACCCCCACGAGTGGAAAATTCGAAATTCGAAGCTCGAAATCCGAAACAATTCGGAAAAGTCGAAGCCCGAAATTCGAAACAAAATCCCAAAGCAATTATACCCCTTTTCGGGCTCAAAGTCAATGAAAACCCGGCCTCGCCGCTAAAGTCTGACGTCTGCAGTCTCTACCCCAGCGCGACTGACGTTATGAAAAGTGCGGTCGTGCCTTTGGCGACTTCGAAGCCGCAGTGCTCGTAGAAAGCGATCTCTGCGTCATCGGCGATGAGTATCTTCCTGAGGTAGTCGGCATACCGGTCGAGCATCATGCGAATGAGCGTCCGCCCGATCCCCTGCCCCTGATATTCCGGCCGCACGAGAAGGAAATGGAAGTAGACGGTCATGATGCCATCCGACATGGCGTTCATCAGCCCCACGAGCTTGTCGCCGTCCCAGGCGGAGAATACCGTGTCGGAGTTCTGCATGGCGACCTTCAGCTTATCCGGATACTTGCCGGACAGCCACTGAACCGACAGGAATAGCTCGCCAAGCTGACCGGCCTCGAAGTCTTTGGTGTCACGGTATTCGATGGGCATGGTTTCAGGTTCTTGCTCGCCCACCCGGCGTCCTTCTTGAAACGAGGCCGGGAAGTCATGTATCATCGTGGAGGAGGATCGAATGAAGGTCTGGATATTGCTCGCACTTTTGTTGGCTGCGGCGAGTGCTGGGGCGAAGGAGCCTCAGTTCGCCTATCGGGGTCTGTGGGTGGATACGACCGGCTTCGTGACTAAGGAGAAGGCCGATCGGCTCCTGGATCAGTGCCGGCGGGCAAAAATCAATGTGCTTCTGCCCAATGTGATGGTTCACGGGTCGGTGATGCACAAATCCACGCACTACATGCACAATGTCGCGGCGAACGACGAGTTCGATCCCCTCGCCTACCTGATCGAGAAAGCGCACGCACAGGGCATGCAGGTCCATCCCTGGTACTGCGTCTACTATGAAGGCGCGAAGGGCCTCGAGCCGGGCAAGCCCGAATGGATTTGCACCGACATGGATGGGAAGCCCATGGATGCGACCTACTTCCTCTCGCCGCAGATTCCCGGCGTGAATGACTATCTGCTCTCAGTGATTAAGGACGGCCTGGCATACGATGTAGACGGCATCCACCTGGACTACATCCGCTATTTCGGCACGTGTTATGACTACTCCGAGCTTGGCCGACGACCGTTCATGGAGTCACATGGATTCGAC
>Ga0307380_10005029_pt1 | contig 17625 bp, 25 predicted proteins | sample UN3MG_FD_202239 | JGI IMG/M metagenome (GOLD analysis project Ga0307380, IMG submission 202239) | Soil microbial communities from Risofladan, Vaasa, Finland - UN-3 | ecosystem: Environmental > Terrestrial > Soil > Coastal area > Acid sulfate soil | place: Finland: Risofladan, Vaasa | collected...
GCCGTTTCAAGTCTGGACTCGGCAGTAGCTTGCCTCTTTCGATGTGGCTGATGAATACGTGGCTTGTGCTGGCAAGCTCTGCCAAGTCTTTCTGTGTTAGTCCCCGCGCCGCCCGTAGCGTCTTCAATCTCTTGGCGAATGTCATACTGACCTCTCTTCTGGTTGCCCGGTGATGGAGACCTCCGTCAGAATGTCGTCAGGCCGCCGACAACCGCCCTCAAAAAAGAGAATCTCTCGCGGGAACATCAACACGCGCTCGGTTTCGCACTTCAATCGCTCAGTCCAGCGGCGCTTGCCTTGTAGCAAGAGAGTAAGATATGATGGACTGATATTCAGTTGCTTGGCAAGCCATAGTCGGCGAACGCCCCTCTCTTCTAGAAACACACCCACACAGTTGTCCTTACTCATGTCCCCTCCACTTGTCGTCATCCTACCTACAGACAGTATACACCCTGCCGCCAATTTTGTCAAGGGGTATTCACCCCAATCTGGAAAACTCGTGGTATAATAGGCTTGACAACAAGAATCGGAGGAGAGATGTCATCACGCTTTTCTGCATGGCTTCAGGCCCAACTAGATCGCGAAGACCTCAACTACACAAGCCTTGCACAACTTGTTGGGGTTCAGCCCAACAGTGCCCGGGCCTGGGCAATCGGCCAGTCAGAACCCAGTCCAGAGAACTGCCTGACGATCGCTAGGCGCTTTCACGTTGAGCCTGAGTATCTCTACAGGCTCCTGGGCTGGCTGCCCGAAGCCAAGGAGAGCCTGCCCGAATCCAAGAAACGCCTGATCAACAGGATTATGGAGATTCCTCCTCAATATGATGCGTTCTGTGAGGGATTGATACAACTGCTAGAAGAGCTTCCAGAGTTGCCAGAAGTACCGGATCATGCCGGGAATCGAGAAGGAGAATCTTCGAGATGATACGTCGCTTTGTATCCCTTTGCTTCTTGGCCTCCATTGGCCTCCTCCTCTCCTGTGGCGCGGTCTATCTACCACTCATTGTGCGTGGTGGCTCAACTCCCAGCCCTGGCGCGCCTTCAGCATCGCCAACGCCCTCGAAGACCGCTACGCTCATTCCCTCTGCGACGCCAACTAGCACACCCACAAACACAGAAACGACAATGCCCTCGGCAACACCGACACCAACGAATACGGCAAGTCCCACAGCATCTCATACGCCTACCTTCACTCGCACAGCAACCGCAACGCGCACTCCTGCGAACACACCCACCGCCACGCCAGGTCCTACGTTGGACGAACTGATTGACGCACTCGACGGCATTGGACAGATGTTTTCTCACGATGGGCAGACGTACCTTGGTCGGGTTAGCTCGAATTGCTACCTCTATGACTCAATAGTCAACAAGTTCGGTCCGTATGGAAGCCCCTACTCGCAGACCAGCATCAGTAACCCGTTCGGGCCTTACGGTAGCCCCTTCTCGAACACGAGTGCGTTCAACCAGTTTGCGTCCGAACCTCCTGCCGTGTGGGTGTGGATCAATTCACAGTGGATGTTTGTCGCTCCAGTTACGATCAATCCCTTCACAATCCCCCGCATCCCTTCCGACTATCTCTTGGCCTATCTCCGGCTCAAGGGGGGATGCTCGCCATGACCAAGGTCTCCTTCTGGGATCGTCGCCTCCGAGCCATCGGCGTGCTCTGTGTCCTGTTGGCAATCATAGTTGGGGCGGTCAAGGATTGTGTGTGTGGCCCCATAACGAAATAGACGAGCGAACCAACCTAGGAGGTTCCATCATGGCTAACGAGTATCGGAAAAAGGGCGAAAGCGACACCTGGCATTTCTGCCGCAACTGCTCCAACTGGCCGACGAGCGGGTACACGACCCGCCAGACGAAGCCAGCCAGTGGGGAGTTGTGCAACGAATGCAAGGCGAAGGAGCGCGACGGGAATTGTCGTTGAATCCTTAGAGCATCCATGGTTCGACGGTCGTAGCCGACACCGCCTCGAAGCGAAATGAGGCGCGGTCTCCTGCGAAGTAGAGCGTATGCAAATAGGGTGCATAGTCCACCCCTCTTTGTCGTGCGTATTCGTCAAAGCAGAACAGGCAAACCACATGGTTCCTCAAGTGGTCAGGAACGGTCGCTTCCCAAATAGAGTCGGGAACATCAAAGTTGAACTTATCGTAGTGCCCACATGCTTTGCACCGTTGCCGTTGGGCATTGATATTCGGCTCACTCGTCGGCGCCCTCAAAGACCTTATTTGCACTTTGCTGGCCAAATGATAATAACATCCGACACTATTATCGGAAGTGCAACTTGCGCGCCGTCATAGTCGCCGCCGTCTCCACTGGGGCTCAGGCCGCTCAAGAGAAGTATAGCATTCCTCAACAGCTTGAGGTCTGCCATGACCTCTGCCAGCAACGAATCTGGGAAGTAGTTGGCAAAGTGGTCATTGAGGGCCACAGCAGAAACTACAACTGGCTGGATGAACTCTGCGCCGACTGCCCCCAATTTGCCGAGTTGATGGGCATTATCCGCTCGGGCAACATTGACCTGGTTGTAGTTCGAGATCTCGATCGCCTCTGGCGCACCGATGCTCTCCGCGCTCAGGTCTGCGCCGTCTGTCGAGAGAACCACGTTCAGATATTCGCCGTCAATCAGCCCATCGAGCCAGCGCCTCCGGACCAGATGGGCGGGGCTGATTCCCGCCTGATCGTCGAAGCTGTCTCTGGGGTGATCTCGCAAATGGAGAATGAGAGCAGGCGACGGCGCATGTTGTTTGGGATACAAAACCGTATAGCGAAGGGGCTTCATGGTGGGTGGAGCAATCCCGCTTACGGATACAGAAACGGCGGGGGCTCGCAGAGTCCGCTCAAAATCCACGAAACAGAGGCGGGCTGGGTTCGCTGGATGTTTGAGCGGCGGGCAGAGGGATGGGGATTCAGCGCGATTGCCAAGGAGCTGAACCGCCTGGGAGTGCCCAGTTCGCGCAGCGGTGCTTGGGGATACACACCTGTCCGCCATATGCTTCGCAACAGCCTCTACCGGGGAACCGTGCATTGGGGCAAGTTCACGAACGTAGACGGCCTGCATGAGCCGATCATTGATGAGGAACTTTGGCACCGCGCTCAGGAGATGAATGCGGCCAAGGGCATCTCCCATAACAGGAAACCTTATGCGCTGACCGGCCTTCTCCGGTGCGGTTACTGTGGCTGGTCGATGGTCTACACCCGCGCCCACAACTGGCGCTTTGTTCGCTGTAATCAGTATGCCCACTCCGGCGGTCAGCGGTGTCGAAGCAATGGACACTCAGCGGCCCCCCTTGAAAGATACGTGCTAGACCGCGTTGTCTCAGCACTCGATAATCCAGAGGCTTTTCTTGAGTCTCGTGGTCATCAAGAGAATACACAAGCCATCAAAGGGCAACTTGTCGCTATCGAAGACCAGATTACCGTCGCCCAGTTGGCCCGAGAGCGTTGGAACCGTCTCTATGAGCGCGGCGACATCAGTGGAGATGAACTTCTCGGGCACAGATACCGACTGCAATCTCAACTTGTCGCCCTGAAAGAACAGCAAGAACACATTGCATATCAGCTCCGAGACCTTGAATCAGCGCGCAATTCGGTGTCCCAGCTCCAGTGTGTGTTAAGCGAACTCAGGCAGTTCCCCGCAAGCGACCTTCACGCTGTCTATGTGCGGCTCATTCGGGAAATCACACTCTGGAAAGACCGGCCACTCCTCATTGCTTGGCGCTAAGTGTCGCCCCTAGCAAGCCATCCAGGTAGACTGCTATAGGTTACACCCCGACCCCTTGGCGAAGGAGGAGGAACCAAGAGGCCGGGGCGAGGATGATGGCTATTCCTGTGGGGGTTGTGGCTTATCGAACAACAGATCATAGATACCCCCGGGCCCCAGGCCACCCGCCAAGCAGGTCAGGAGCTGGCCCGCCAGTGCGTACTCCTCTGGGAAGATGGGCAGGATGTTGAGTCCGCTGAGCCATGTCGCGGGCACGCCAACCATGAAGGCCACATAGAAAAGCCACTTGTGATCCAAGCCAAAGTGATCCCATAGCGGCTTGACCAGGCCATCCACAATGCGCATGACCACGAAGGCCAGAACTCCCAGTGCCACTACCGACTGAAAATCCAACACCACCATCGGCATTTCTCTCATCTCCTCTCATAGAACTTGATGTTGCCCGGGCCAACTAACAACGGCATCCCGTCCAGAATCAATACAGCCCCTTGCTGCTCTTGGGGGCGGGTGGAATGTACTTTGTGGGTATAGGCGAGACGTTGGGGATCGCAGCAGACTCCGGCATCTATGCACCAAAAGTTGTCCGATGGGTCACGAGTCATCCCCCACAAGTGACCGTGGCCGGCGACGATGTGACACAGATACTTGCTGGCCAGCTTCTTGGGTACAATGGTGGCGTGCATTGAGGCATTCTTGGGATGCTCGACGTAGTAGCGTTCGCCGGCACTCACGAGCTCAAACCAGTGATAGTCTGTAACCTCCGTCTTACTCCCGTTGGTGAACATCTGCATAGCGTTCCGCAAGGCTAGAAGATTGTTCGTGCTGCGTGGTAGGCGGTTCTCGTGATTTCCCCCAGAATAAATCAGTCGCCTGAAGGTGGAACACAAGACCCCCACAAACTGAGTAGCACTGGCGATCTCGTCTTCAGCCTCCACTCTCTCCTGGCGGCCCCACTTACTGAAAGCGGTGAAATCTACCAGGTCCCCGCCGATAGCCACTGTGTCAACACCATAGGACAGAGCCAGATCGATGACCCGATTGCACCAGTCGGCATCATGGAAGGGCGCATGTGGGTCAAATAGCAGAAGCGAACGATCTGCCTCTACGCGCAAGGGTCTGTCAAATCGCGGGGCGCAAAGCGGGTTGGCCGCTATTATGGCGTGCCAGCCTTCCCGTTGGCGCTTGCGCTGAATGCTCTTATATGTCCTTGCTATTCCAGCCTGCCGAAACTCCGTTGCTATCTCCGCGTCATTCTTGCCTTGCTGTGTCAAAGTCCGCAATAGCAGACTTTCGCTTGGCGACCAGTCTATAGCCATAGCCCTCCTACATGCCCAGGAATTGTTTGACCAGCCCCAGTGCCACGCCGAGGAATGTCGCACCGATAAGCCATTTCAGCCAGCCAACGTCCCTTTGTACCAACCCTAGTTCATGGTTGATCGTTTTGATGTGGCCCCAAAGCTCATCTCGTTTCTTCTTATTCATCCACATTGTTGTCCTCTACCACTTGATGTGTGTCGTATTTCTCCAGTCGGTGTTATCTGGAACTGGCGCGAGCACGCACTTCACGATGCCCCCCATGAACGGCTGTACGCGGATGCCCTTGTGGTCAAACGTACCGCCAAGAGGTGCGCCCAGACCTCGCTCCCTGGCATACGTGGGGAATGCGTGCGTCGGATTGTAGGCCACGCCGACATAGTTCCAACTCAGGTTGCGAATCTCGTCATCGGTGGGGCCCTGCGGCGGTGGCGGCGGCGGCACCGTGGGTCCGATGGCCTTGATGATACTCCGCACATCCCCCTCGTCATGTCCAAATGTCACCCATTCCGATTCAGGTCCCCAGTCAAACAGGAAGAGGCCATGTAGCCATGGCAACTCCTGCGCTCGCCGCTCGCCCTCGGCCACCTCCCTGTAGTAAACAGTGGGGTCGGCATAGAGCTTGCGCCAGCCAGTCTTCGGGGCGTACCCGGGCATCTTGGGTGCAATGCCGCCATCCACGCCCCATTCGGTCACGAGCAACTTCAGTTTCGATACATCTACACCCAGTTGTCGCCATATCTCCACGTCCCACTCGATGCGCCCCAGTGCGTGCCAGCGCCCCAGCGGTCCCTCGACCCCTGGCCGCCAATAGGCGTGCTTGCCCACGTAGTGTCCCGTGGCCACGGCCTCCTTCACTGCTGGCGCAAGCTGCTGGAGTTTCCAAGCACTCACGCCAGGATCGCCCGTGCCGTTGTCGTGCGGATTCCCCTCTGGCAAGTCCAGGATGTTGACCTTGATTCCGTTGGCACTGGCCTCTCTCATGGCTCCAATCGAGTACGCACACAGATTCCACAGTCCAGAGTTGCTCTTGCAATCCGGCTCGTTCGCCAGACTGTAGCACGTCGCCCAGGGCCGCTTCTTCCACTCAGGTAGCATTCGCCGCACGAAGTTGCGCCCCCCCGCTTCTCCTCCTGCAATAAAGCCAGCATCGATGTCATCCGTCCAGATGCGCACGAGTTTCTTCGGCGTGCGGGGGAAGGGGTCTGCCTCGGGCGGATTCACGATCTTGACCCACTCCGTACCCATGTCTACAAGACCCTGCTGCATCCAGGATAAGGGCCGTTGCACATGCGCAGATGTTTTGGTCATCTTCACCTCCCCATAGTTCCCTACCCACTCGATGTCCTTATAGTAGAAGTCCAGAATCTCTCGCCAGGTCTTGCCCTGTTCGGCCAGAGCTTTCGCCCCGTACTGGCACATACCACGACGGTGGCCATTCTGTGGCTTCCCACAAGGGCACTCGGCGACGCGCAGATAATCGGCCCAATCATCCAAGGTGTGACCACCGCAAGCTGCGTGGTAAAAGGCCGCCGCGATTCTGCCCTTGTAGAGTCCGACGATACCGCGAGTAGCCTCAACTATGGCGTCCGTTCTCGCCGTGCGCTTCGATGGGGCGAATACCTGGTCACGAGTGTCGGCATAGACGTATCCGCGGTCAGCCATTCTCGCCAGGCCGTAGCTACGGATTGTGTCTGACTGAACCTTGAGGGCCTCCTCGTGCCAGCTCGCGGGCATTTCGGCAGCCAGACAGCCCTTGACATACTCCTCAGCGTCCAGCTCGAGGGGCGGCTGGCCGTCTATGGCTATCTTTACGATTGGCATTGCTGGAATCCCCACGTGATTCGTTTGCACTCAGGCGGCAGGGGCCAGGTTATGCGTATCATTCCTCTTCGTTCTCTTGGTCTTGGTCAATCGCCTGACGCACCTTGCCCCTGAAACTGATGAGCCGCGAGAGCGTTTCATACTGGGCATCTATGGTTCCTGGGGCCCCAAAGCTGATCTCCGTTAGGAACTGATCGATCACCTTCGCCTCTTCTAGCGTTACGGCTTTGATGTCCAGCATCCTCTCCTCCCTATGCTAGCTCCAGCACTGCCAGTCGCTTTTGTAACCCCGCAATCTCCGCCCTGGTCGCCTCGCGCTCGGCGTCGGCGACCAGTTGGTAGCTCGCAAGTAAGCCGTCCACCTCCTGGATTGCCTTGGTATTGATCGGTATCATCCTGGTTATCGTCACGCCCCACCAGTCAGTTTTCTCGTCGTGTTTAGCTATCTTAGGGAAGTGCTCGTGCAATTGCTGGGCGCAAAAACCAACGTGCCGAACTCCAGGAGCTTTCTTCTTGAAAGAATATTCTATGATTTCTACTTGTCGAAGTTCATCGAGAACGTCCCAAGCTGCAACTACATTCTTCTTGCGTCGCAGATCTGAACCCTGGTTCAGCTCAAATACCCCGTCATCTATCGTCAAATAACCCTGAATAGTTTCGGAGCCGTCATAAGCTCCAAGCACCTGGTTGTTACCTGCCGCATCGTCTGTACCACAAACGATGGCGATTCCGGAGCGATTGACGTTGTTCCCATCATTGGCAAAAGCAGTTATCCAGTTTGCAGCGTTTCCAAATACATGTAGCTTATGGTCTGGTGTTGTACCGATGCCGACGTTGCCTCCGACGTTGAGGCCCGTCTCGACTGTCAGGCTTCCCTCTATCGTGTGCGTCGGAAACTTGGCGTTGGCGTTCATTGCCAGCAGCTTGTTCGCCGTGGGGGTCGTAGCCGCGTGGATAGAGTCAACGGTGTCGGAATCGCCGTGTATGTCGCAATATTCCCTGCCCTCGGTGTCGATGACTACGAAGCGCATCAGCTTCTCTCCCTACGCCTGCACACTCTCTCTGCTCGCTTACCTCGGTTGGCCTTGCCAATGTTCTGCTTGTGTTCCTCACTAAGGGGCTTGCCTCGGAGCCTGTCGCTCTGTGCCTGTTTGCGTTCGGGAGTCCAGGCCGCCCTCATCCTCGCAAGCGTTTCGGTGTTCGTGTGGCCTCCCTCGCGTGCCCGGCGTGCCCTCTGTGCTACGCTCATCTTTGCGCGCGTCTCGTCACTAGCGCGCATTCCTTTCTGTGCTTCACTCTGCTTCCTGCGTGTTTCCAGGCTAGCACTCTTCCCATAGTTGGGAGGGTGTTGGCCCATGTGTGCCTCACTCAGTTTCTTGCGTGTTGCACTGCTGGCATGTTTCCCATAGTTGCTGGGGCGTTGGCCCTTGTGTGCCTCGCTGACCCTCCTGCGAGTCTCTTCAGTACGCTGAATCCCAAGTGAGCTTCCCGCCACTTGCGCGATGTTGTATTCGGGTTTCAGGGAGTCGAGGAAGCATTGCTCTCGCGGGACAAGCAGTGAAGTATCCTCAATGTCCTCTAGGGTGGTGAACTCAAAAGCCTCTTCCCCATACTTGTCAAAGGCGCGTTGCAAATGGCGGTTGCCATGCTGCCCGTGACGCAGGCTGTGTAGATGCTGTCTCTGTCTATGCGAGAGGTTCACGGCACTACCGATGTAACGCTTTCCGTTTTCTTGGTTCTCAATCTGGTAGATGACGCCTGCCATGCAGAGTCTCCCGTTCCGTCTTGAGTGGTAATTTGTCTCAGACGCTATACTCCTTCACGCCGCTGATAAACCACCGAACTTGATCCGCGTTGGTGCCAAAGCCCCTAATCTTGTCGCCCTCGTTCAGCTTCATCGCCTCCCCCATCCCTATCAGCTTGCCGCCCGCCAGCACCGACTCCTCTGCAATGAGGCGGGAGGTTCCGCCACTCGGCTGCACGTACAGGCTGACGACGTTGGTGCTCCCGCCGCTAGGATTGACGCAGATCAGAGTGTCGATTTCTGCCTGACAGAGAGCAGGACAGGTGTACAGGTCGGCCTCCGTCGCGGCCAGCAGCCCGTTGGCCGAAAAGTTCTCGCGGATTGCTCTACCTTCGCTGATCTTGGTCATTAGCTATCCTCACCTTGCTACTTGCGCGGTGCCCGTGTAGCAGATGGGGGCTTTTCCTCCCCATGAGCGGGCTTGGGGGCACTCACGGCTTCACTTCCGCCTGAGTGGTCGTGGCCGCCGATAGCCGTCACCGGCTCCTGGGCTGCTGGCCCGGGGTAGGCTTCTGGGAGGCGGGGCGGAGACGGCTTGTACGGCGAGGGGCCAGGGTATGGCTCTCCGCTGGGTCCGTACAGGTTGTCGTCTACTTGAGCGAGGCTGCTGCCGATAACCTTGAGACCGACAGCCGCCACCGCGCCCGCTCTTAGTGCCCATCTGAAGAAACTGCGTCTGTTCACTTTGCTCTCCCTCTTGATTAGCTGTCCGCCGTGCTCTCAGCTATCTTGGTCATCACTCTACTCCGGGCCTATGGCGAGCCAGTGGAAGCCCAATGTCACTTCGCCAGTTGTCCCAGCGCGCCACATAGTGACGGTAAAACCAGTTGTGCTGATGCCGCCATGACCCCAGTTTTCGATAGCGGTGGCTGCATAGTCCATCGTCAAAAAAATCAGGGGCTTCTGGCTAAAAGCTACTGGAAATGTGACGTCTGTGGACCGCGTCCCCACGCCATCTTGAATAGTCACAACCCCAGAACCCGCTTGCATCCTAACCGCAGTAGGAGTGTAGTTGTTTGTGCCAGATGTGTTCCAATCCGTCGCGCTGCCCCCCTGCCTCCGTGTGAGTGCGGGCACGCGGTTGCCCACCTTGGTGTCGTCTACGATGTCGTTGGCCAATCGAGCAGTAGTATCCACTGCGCCATTGGCCAAGCCGCCTGCTCCTATGGCTGCTCCATCCCCACCTACGTGATCGTGGCTGTTGCCGTTGGTCACGCCCTTGGCTGTCGGCGCAAACCGCGCATCGCTCTCGGTCTCCGTGAAGTAGCGGCCGTCGTGGTCGGTGCTCGTCTTGTGGGTGTTCAGTGTTGTCTGCCCCACGACGGCCCCACTGCTACCGTGCGCCGTGGTCAGGGCTGTGTGCGTGTTGAGGGTGGTCTGTCCTACAACGGCCCCACTGCTGCCATGGGCCGAGGTCGCCGCAACGTGAGTGTCTACCTGGGCATGGGTGTTCGTGCCGATGTTGGAGAGGCCAGTGTGGTTGATCTGTGCCCCGTCCCCCCCTGCGTGGTCATGGGAGTCGCCGTTGGTCACGCCCTTGGTGGCAACCGCGAAGTCCGCCGCGTGGCTCCCGTCCAACGTATCTGCGTCCGTCGCTGTCGCTGCATTGCCAGAGACACTCACTGGCAGAGTCTCGTTGTCCTTGACCTTCCCAGCCGTCACTGCATCATCGGCCAGGCCCCCAGTCGGTATCTGCGGCCCATGCCCTGCCGCGCCCGTGTGTGTATGGCTCCCAACATCCACGCCGTCTACCGTCATGCCAGCACCCAGGGTGATGTCTAGTCCAAAGGTGAGAGCAGTCTTCGTGATGCCCAGCACGACGTTGTTCAGGTAGTCCCTGAACCGCGCAATCAGGCCCGTTGAAGCATCTTTCTGCCGCACGTCCAAGGCATAGTCGGTGGCGCTCTCTATCTCGGTGAGCTTCATCGGCTCACCAGCGCCCGCGTCTCCTTCCCACGCCTCTACGAGCTGGTTGACATCCTCAACCGCACCGTCCAGGCCAGTCTCAACTCTCTTGAACGCCACTTTGCCTTACCTCCACACGTCTCCGCCACCCCACTTGGATGTGCCCCACACCCAGTAGCTGGCTGTGCTTGTCGTCGCGTCTGTCACCGCAAACTCTACCATGCTCACCTGCACCAAAAGCTCCCTGGGCAAGTCCCCTTCTTGCTGGCTCTCCGGCTGTTGTCTCACCGCCGAAAGCACCAGGACGTGGCGCTCCATCCCCACAACGTCCTTCAGCACTACGGCTTGTCGAGATGTGGCCAGGGCCTTCAGTTCGGCCACCATGTCGGCACCCGTTCGCCTGGTCTGTTGTATGTTATTGCGCAAACGCATCTTGTCTGCACATTGCACCATCATGGTTATCAGGTCGATGACTTTCGGCCTCTCCACTCCTCGTAGCACCACAGTCTTGACCTTCAAGGGATTGCCCGCCGATGCCAGCGTAAAGTCCAACCGCAGCTCTATCTTGTGTCCGTCCACGCCGCCTTCGGGGAAGGCCAGAACGAACCTCGGCGCCAGGTTGGCCCGACCCAGTTCCTTCCACTTCCCCCCGTCGATGCGATAGTAGACATCAATGTACCGGCCCAGAGTCAGGTCTTCCCCCATCAGCTCCAGGCTCTTCCAAATCTTGCTGGTGGTCGGCACGCCCCAGTAGTGCGCAGGCAGGTAGATGCTTCCCGTGAGGCTGTACAAGCATTCGTCGTCGTAGTAGGGGTTGTCGCCATATCGGGGCAGCACGATGTACCCCACGTCCTCATCCAGGCCCAGGAACAGGTGGGGGTTGGTCCATAGCCCCGATATGTGCATGGCGTCGCATCGCGTGTCGGCGATGTAGGCTATGGGATGCCAGATGACCATTCCAAAGGCTGTCTCTGCTCCCCTTGCCTCTCTGCCCGCCATGATGTACGTGTCGCCGTCCGTGGTGTAGAGGGCCGCGTAGAGCCAGCGGTTGTCTCCTGCCATCGCGGTGATTCGCCCGTGTACCGGATTGCCTTCATCCACTTCTTCTCCTGGTGTAGCTGGAGTGATGAGGAATCCCTGCGTTCCCAAGTTCCTGTAGTTCAACAGGCCCCGAATGTGCGGCACCCACATGCTTCCGTGCCAAGCACGCATATTCAGGCAGTTGTCGCTTGAGACGTATCCCATGAGTTCAGGCGTTAGTCTCTCTGGCACATAGTGTCCCTGCCAGGGAGAGCCGAGAGCATACAGCCCGTCGGCCTTGCCGATGTAGAGCAGGTCGGCGAGCTCAGCCAGAGCCGTGATGTCTCTGTAGCCGCTCTCCGTATCTCCAACCGTGTAGGCCGATGTCCAGTTGATGGCCACCGCGGGATCGGCGGCTACGGCCTTCACTGTGCTCGCCGTGACTGAGGCCCAGAGCTTGTCCCTGAATCGTGCCGTCTTGCCCATGTAGAGGGCCGTCGCCTGCGACCACCAAACCTCGTAGTCAGCCTCGATGTCCGTTTCATTGTCGGGAGCGGTCGTGAAAGTCAGGCTCCAAGCACTGGTAAGGTAGGTAATTGTCCCAGAGACGCTCGTTCCAGTTACAATTCCTGCACCATTGTCCGTGGCGGTGTAGGGAATGGTGCCGATGGTGTAGCTGATCGAAAGAGAGCCAGGACTTGTGGGCGCGTTGACCAATGTGCCCGAGAAAGAGAGGGTAGTCCCATCACCAGTGCCAATCACTTCCCCAGTGATGCTATTCACCGTCGCGTTGCGCTTCCAGAACGCCTCGGTGTATCCCATCCCGACATAGGCGACTCCGTTATACACCACACAATCGGTGGCCACCTTGCCCGATCCAAAGTCCGCCGATAGGGTCACTACGTAGTCCCCGGCTATCTTCTTGGAATAACGTCCCGCAATGCAGAACAGACTTCCGCCCTGCTCGAAGAAGCCGTTGACGTTGGCCGTACCCGCGATGGTGAGACTGGTCACTTTCGGCCCAGGGATGATCGCCTCTTGGAATCTCCCATCGACGTTCACCGAGTACCGATACCGCCCCTCCGCCCGCATCTCCGCGTCGCCGTAACCCAGGTGAGTTGACCGAAAGACTGCGGGCATCTCGATGGTTGCGGGTTGGTTGCCGTACCTCAACTCCGCTGGGGTGGCCTGCGCGATGGAAGAGCCGACCGACTCTTCCTGAAACGCACGACCCCCCCGACCTAATGCGTCTCTTCTGGCGAGCATATAGCCCTTCCCGTCCAACACTACGTCATAGGCCGAATCGGCTGGCATCAGGGTGCTCCCCTACTGTAAGAAGCCAAAGGACTCCTCGGCGTTAGGATTCTGCGTGCTGGTCTTGGCGCATAGTAGCGATTCAGCCTCATCAGGTGCTCGGCGGCACCCTTGAAGGCCTGTGTGTACCGCTCAACGTCCTTGGCTGGGCCGCCACGGGCCAGCCAGTTGTAGACGCCCCAGACGGCCTGCGCCTTTATCCATTCCAGGGGGCACTCGGTTTCGTCCTCGTCGTCCTCCAGTGCGTCGTATGGCCGCACTGCCACCAGCATCAACGTGTCCCCGTCCGCACCTATGGGGTCGATGTGCAGGGTCACTATCCCCTCGCCCAGTTGCACGTTGAACCAGCGCAAGGGTATGTGCTGTTGCTCCAAGGCCGTACTGCCATACACCCAATGCACGTCTACTACCTGCCCTTGCCTGGTCAGCCACGCGAACTCCGACAGGTCGTACTCCGTCTGCCCGGCAACGACGAAAAGCTCCTCTTCTGTGAGATAGGAGCATCGTTCCAACCCGTCGTTGATGGTGCGGTCTAACTCGCCGGGGTCTATCAGAGCGTGAACCTCAAACTCGTCTCCTGCCACTGCCGTACCCGAAAGCGGGGCCGAGAGCTGTAGCATCCCGGTATCAGGTGTGTAGCCTTGCACCGAGTCCTGTGTTGCCCGCACGCGCCGCACGTCACCAGCCGCATCCCCATCCACCATCTTGACCCACGCCCGGTCATACAGTGAGGGCGATTCGTCGGGGTCTATCAGGGCCGTGCAGATGATGTTGCTGGCCCCCGCGCTAGCCACCGCGCCGACAAAGCACTCTCGCAGATCCCTCCCCACTTCTTGCCGCAGAGTTTTCAGAGATACGCTCATACAGCCATCACCTCACGCTGTCTCTTGAGCACCTTCGTTCTTGTCCGGTTCGGGTCTTTCCAGGTGCTTTATCAGTTCGTTGCAGACATTGATTGCGCCACGAACTTGCGATGCCTGCTCTAGCAAGACTCCCAGTTGCTCCGTCATACCAGCAACGCGATGTTGCAGGACCTCTTTCGTGATCTCCACCTTTCCCTCCGCACCTAAACTATTGCCGCTGGGGGACAGGGGATGTATGCCCCGTCCCCCAACATCTCGCGTCTATGTTGCGGTTTCCGAAAGCAAGACGAAGTAGTCGACGCCGTTGACGTTGATCGTGAGCGTCATCGCCGCTGTAGCTCCCGGAGTCAGTGCCCGAACCATCGAGTTCGCTGCCGCAGCCTGGAGGATATACAAGAAGTATTCCGCCTTCACCGCGCCCGCGTCCCTGGCGAGTATGAACGCGGACTCCTGCAAGGTATTCCCTGTCTTGATCTCGGTCTGGAGATAGATGGCCCCGTAGGTACCAGCACAAGACCGCTCTTCCTCGTCCACAACAAGAGAAGCATTCAGGCCAGCCAGTGCCCCAGCGTGTCCGGTATTGCCCACACCCAAGTACGCCGCAGCGTGGATGGCCGCACCACCGCCCTGTGTCTGACCCGAGGGAGCGCTCAACCAGAGCTCGAACCGCCCTGCATTGGACGTGCGGGAGCTCACCCCCGTAAGCTCAAGGCTTACGCGATGCCCATAACCCCGAGCGGTAGCGTGCGTCATCTTGGTCCAGAGCGAGTGGAACTCCACCTGACCGGTACCACCAGCGGTATTGACCGCGGGGGTCTCATACGTGCCCGCTGCCATGTACAGGACGCCGTCCAGGGTGAGCCAACCAGCCGCAGCGCCTTCCAGCGGATAGGGGACTTCCAGCACGATGTCCGTGGCGCTGGCGATGTAGCCCACGACCTGGGTGATACTGCCAGCCGATGTGCTAACTGACCCAGCCGTATCGCCCAGGTAGAGTGGATCGCCGATCTCGCCAGCAACCGCGCCGTATGCCGCGCGAAGCAGCGCCCGTCGGAACACGGTGATCTTGCCGCCGCTCGCGCCCGCCTCGCCAGCCACGAACTGCGCCTTGACCGCCGTAGATGCACCCTGAGCTTTGACCCATCCGTTCGTGGCGTTTACGCCTACCAGGTCACCAGTCTTCACTGCGCCCGCGAGGGTAATCCTGGCCTCACCTTCACCAACAAGCAAAGTCTTTACCGAAATATCTGCGAATGACATAGTTCCTTTCCTCAGTTTGTTCTTTTGGGAGGGGGGCAATCGCCTTCGCCCCCCTCGATTCGTTTACTACGCTGTCATCGCGGCGTCGGTCACTCCGTCTATTCTGGCTATCGCCAGAGGCGAATAGAGTGCCTGGCCCACGAACCACTCCAGTCGGGTCCGCACCGCAGAGTAGCTTTCCAGCCTGTCAAAGACCTCCGTGGTGATTCCACCGTTCTGGATGCCCGTCAGTCCATCGCCCTCGCCGAAGCGAATGGCGAAGACCGAGCTGGTAGCGCTGGTTCCAGTTCCACCGGTCATGGCGCTGTACACGCCTTGGGTGCCATCGCTGACGAGAAGTTCCGTCTGCACGATGTGGTCGGTAGCCACGATGGGAGTTTCGTTCCAGATCCCAAAGTAGTTGCCGTAGTCATCCCTTTCGGTCCGGTAGGAAGCCTTGCCAGCAAGAAACTCGGATAGCCGCCTGCGAACGGCCCGATTCATCAGTATCACATCAGCTGGCCCGCCCATGATCAAGTCCACGAGCTGATTCAGAAGGTGGAGGGTCAACGGCCCCCCAACCGTATCTGCGGTCACACTGGCGTGAAGCCTCTGGCCTGCAACGGTGAGGCTGTGCAGTCCAGCGAACCCTTGGGCATCATGCTCCGTCCCATAGATCGCCTGGCTCTCAAAGGCATAGGCCATCTTCTTGGCCTTGACCTTGACCTGAGCAGCCATCTGGTCTACGACGTTGGAGCGAGTCTTCTGGACGATCCCAGGAACGTCGGCCTGCCCGAAGATCTGGTACAGGTTGAAGTTCGTGTGCGTCCATCCAGCCTCAGACGATATGATCTCGCCGCCAACACCTACGAACCCGACATTGCCCATATCATCAGGGTCTTCCCTGGGGATATAGAGGGAGTTGCCCTCGATCTCCATGAAGGGATACCTCTGCAACATGGGACTTACTTTCAGGAACGTCTCCACAATGCCGCGATACATCTGGTCTTGGGAGAGTTCCGCCGACTCTGCGAGAGTTATTCCGATAGTCACGTTTCCTAACCTCTACTTTTTCTTGTTGAGCCTCTCGGCGAGTCCCGCCGCGATTGCTCGATCTCCATGAAGTTTTGGCGTCCGCGATGTCGGAAGTCCTCGCCCCAAGTCGGGGGCAATCTCGCCTACTTGCTCGCCCATCAATTCCTTGGAGATGGCGTCGCGGAGTTCCTTTTCCTTCTTGGTCAGTTGGTTCTCCAGCCTGTGCCCAAGCTCAGTCTGTACACATGCCTGAAAGAACTCAGGGAAGGTCTTGTACTCTCCCGCTGCCGCCTTCTTATCCACCCCGTCGCGCAGCTTCTTGTCGCTGATCTGGGCCAGAGCGTCTTGGTGTAGCCGAGTCAAAACGTCGGCTCTGCCCATCTCTATCAGTTTGTCACGCAGTGGTGCTAATTCCTTCTCGCGTGCCTCGGCGCTGCGAACGTGGTGGCCAAGCTCCTCGTCATCCATCTGCTCGATTCGGCGTCGCTCCTCCTCTTGCTGTCGCCTCAGCCGTTCTTGCAGTAGCTCCTTGTCCTTCATGGATTGCGCTTGGCGGTAAACCGCTGCCTGCGCCTCCTTGCTCTGAAGAAGCTCTGCAATCTGCTCTGCCGTCACTTGAGAAGGTTGCTCAACCTTGTGCTCCTGCGCTGGCGCGACCTGGCCCTCGGAAGCAGGCGTAGAAGTGGTTGGCTGCGCCCCAACTTTCGGCGTCTGCTCCTGTGGCACTTGCGCACCCACGTTAGAAGATGTCTCGCTTGGCATTTCTTACCCTCCGAACTTGTGGTCCGCGTCGCGGACAAAAAAGCAACGGCCCACCCCTCAAGGCGGGCCATTGCTGGCGGTGCCTTAGAAAAGTGGGCCGTTACACGCTTGTATGGGCCGGTATTCTGTTCTCTACCGGTGTTGGCCTATCTTTCGCCCCTCAGCGTAAAGTAGGTCTCGAACGTGTTGTCGCTGCATGTGAACTGAATCTCGAACCGATACTTGTGCCCTACGGTCAGAGAGTGCACGGTTGGCGTGGTTATCACATTGACGTTCACGCCAGGGTTGCCAAACAAGACCGTGGAACTCACGTTGGCGAACTTGTCCGAAACGTCGTAGGCCGCCACGACAACACCAGTCGGGTTTGATCCCCACTTTGTCGTGGAGAATGAGTAGGCTATCCGCTCATCTTCTCCCTGGGTACGGAACTTCTGTCTTAGCCTTCTTGTCACGCTTCACCTCTCTGGCAACGTAAGTTCTATGCTTCGCTCTTCCAGCATCAGCTCGGTGATTCTCTGCGCCAAGGCGAACTCCCCTGCCCTGAAGTCCAGTCGGTGGCCTTGTGTTCTGCCTTCCAAGGTGGGCTGGATGCTCCGATAAGGGAGGTGCAGTCGAATGAATCTCGTAAGGAAACCAGTGGCCGTAACCCTGGCTGGCTGGCTCCTGACATATCCCACAGCAATGATGGCTAACGGCACGTAGAGGCCAGTGGCGACTATTCCCGCAGGTTGAGTCGCCACGTCCCCCTGGGCGACGAATCCCAGTGCGGCTTGACCGGTCAGAACCGCGCATTGAGCCTCTACTGCGCCAGAACCCAGGAAGATG
>Ga0307380_10005030_pt1 | contig 17624 bp, 15 predicted proteins | sample UN3MG_FD_202239 | JGI IMG/M metagenome (GOLD analysis project Ga0307380, IMG submission 202239) | Soil microbial communities from Risofladan, Vaasa, Finland - UN-3 | ecosystem: Environmental > Terrestrial > Soil > Coastal area > Acid sulfate soil | place: Finland: Risofladan, Vaasa | collected...
TGCACACTTATACTATCTTTTACTGCTACTTTGGAGTGAACCCACTCCCTTGGACATATTGTATACTAAAAATAGTTAAGATAAAATGACTGATGAGACTAGACAAGAAAGAGAAAGAGAGGTCTCATCAAATGAGAATAAGAAGAACGTTTAGCCAAGAGTTTAAGAAAGAGACAGCAGAGGCAGTAATTTCCGGAAAGGCCGTACCGCTGGAACTGTCAAGAAAATACGGTATATCACCGGTAATAATTTCGAGATGGAAAAAGGAATATTACTCCGGCCTTAAGGGCCGAAAGAATGGTAAATGCATATAGAAAGATTTCCATTAGCAATACTGAGCTTTCTGTATCAGGAGTACCCTTAAGGGAAAGGGTGTTCTTAAGAATTGTTCCTGATAAAAAATCAGGACTTGCCGAAGTTAGGTTCTGGTACAATGATAAACTTGTTGGAATACAAAAGGTTAAAAATGAGGATCTAAATATTCCCAATTTCTAGTTAAAATATTTAGTCCACTTTTATTTTTTAAATGACAAAGCAATTCGAGTACTTGACAAGAAGGTTTACTTATATATAATTAATAAACATACAACGTATTATGTTTTACGTTTGGCGCATGATGTAAATATAATTATAATTCTTAAATAAATATAGGAAAAGTGAAAGTATATTTGTTATGTATCAAGTTTAGCAAATTGGATATTAAATATTATTCAGGTGGAAGAATAAGTTGGTTGGTTAAAATTGGAAAGTGAATTATATGAAAGAAAAGAAAATATCAAATTTTGATTTTTTAGAAATTGAAAAAAATAAATCAACGGTTGAGATCGTAATTAATAAAATTAAGGAATTATTATTATCAAAAAAATTATTGCCAGGTGATAAGCTGCCTAATGAGTTTATTCTTGCTGAAAATTTTTCAATAAGTAGAGGTTCTATCAGAGAAGCAATGAAAATTTTGTCAGCCTTTGGAATTATAGAAATTAGAAGAGGTGATGGCACTTATATATCTAAATCAGATAAAAAGGTACCTTTTGATCCCCTGCTTTTTAGTCTTATTGTCAATTATAAGAATTTTAGAGAATTATTCGAACTTAGGGAATCATTAGAATTATCAGTTGTAAAACTAATAATAAAAAATGCTAAAACTGAAGAATTAAAAAGAATTGAAAAAGCTTTGTTGGAAATGGAAAAAGGATCTTTAAATAATAAAGCAGATTATAGAATTATGGCAGAATACGATATTAATTTTCATATTGCTTTAGGTAAAGCTACTAATAATAGTCTATTAGACAAAATATACAGTTTTGTATTAGATTTATTTAAAGATTCTATTGAAGCCACACATAAAAATCAAGATCATGCATCAAAAGCAATTGCCCTACACAAAAATATATATAATTCACTTATTGAAAAAGATATTAATAAAGCAGTAAAAGCTATAGAAGAATCTATGGGGCAGTGGGAAAATTTACATACAAATAAAGATAAAGTTTCTCGCAACCCAAAGAATTCAATAATTAGTAATAAATAGATGATTTATAACTTTTAGATAACTATAATTGTATGCCCTTGTTATAAACCTAAATAGAAAATAAAATAAAAGTTTTTCTAATAAAAAAAGTGGTATCTATTAGAATCTTCGGAAAGAGGAGGTATTTTTGAGAAAGGTTTCAATATTAGGAGCAGGCGGTAAGATGGGTTATAGAGTAAGTAAAAAACTATTAGATGCTAGTAAATATGACCTTGCATTTATTGAGATTAGTGAGATTGGACAAAAAAGACTTAAAGAGCTAGGCGTAGAAAAGGTTACACCAAAGGAAGAGGCCATTCCCGTTGCAGATGTAGTTATTCTGGCTATTCCGGATATCTTGATAGGGAAAATCTCGAAGGATGTAATTCCATTAATGAAAAGCGATTCGATGGTTATAGGTCTTGATCCGGCGGCTGCATACGCTGAAGTTATGCCTCTAAGAGACGACATAGGATACTTTGTTGCTCATCCGCATCATCCTTATCTGTTTAATAACGAATTAGACAAAGACGCGCTGAATGATTACTTTGGCGGAGTTGCAAAACAGGATATTTCATGTTCGCTGTATCACGGAGAAGAGAAATTCTATGCGCTTGGTGAAGAATTGGCGCGCGTATTCTTTGGGCCTGTCAACAAGGCGTTCAGAGTTACCATTCAGCAGATGGCCTTTTGTGAACCGGGTCTGGTAGAATCAGTAGGCTGCCCACTCGTATATGCGTTGAAACAGGCTTATGAGAAGACCGTTAACGATTTAGGTGTTCCTGCAGAGGTAGCATATTCGTTCTTTATGGGACATTTGCGAGTAGAGTTTGCCATTACATTCGGACTCATTGATGCGAAATACTCGGACGGTGCAATCAAGGCGATGGAGAATGCGATGAAAGTGATATTTAAAGAAGGCTGGCTGGATAAAATGATATCCAAAGATTTTATTTTGGAAAGTGTCGCAAAGATCACGAATAAAATTGTTAAATAATTATGTGCCGGTTATCATCCACAAATCCAAAGATCGGATTGCGAAGTTACTGGATTCAAACATACGTAAATGATTAATTATTTTAGGTGAGGATGTTTAAAATGAGTAGAAAGATTATTATAGCCGTTGCACCGGTAGCGCGTCATGGAGACGAAAGTATAGATCAAGAATCGGCATCGAAAATCGATTTTATACTATCACCGGAGGAAATATCCAGAGATATTATTGAATGCTCTAAGCTGGGCGCTTCTTTGATGCATATGCATGTCAGAGGTAAGCACGGAGAGTTATCAGAGGATTTAAGCGTCTTTTCGCATACTATCGACCTTATAAGAAAAGAGAGTAATATCATTATAGAGGGTTCAACAGGCGGCGTGTCCACATTAACTCCCGAACAGCGCTGTTTAGCACTGAACGCTAACGACGTTGAAGTAGGTGCGCTTAATATGGGTTCCGTCAATTTGGGCGAGAAGGGGTATCTAAATACGCTTTCAGATATAAGATTTTGGGCATCTCGCTTTAAAGAAAAGAGAATAGTTCCCGTTCTAGAACTTTTTGAACCGGGAATGATCGATACAGCCCTTCGCATGATAAAAGAAGGAGTTCTGGTGGAACCGCTCGTATACGGCTTGTGCAGTGGTTTTAAAGGTTCACAAGAATCATTAACGACAAATTTGCAATTTATGGCAAGCAAACTTCCTGAAGGACCCATTTGGTACTATATGCAGCACAAGATGAAAGATTTAACAATGCTCGTGGCATCTATCGCGATGGGTGCATCAATTGTGAGGGTCGGTTTTGAAGATAGTCCGTACTATGCAGAAGGCAAAGTGGGCAAAACCAATGCAATACTTGTTGAGAAATTAGTAAAAGTCATTAAGGCGTTAGGCCTCGATATAGCGACACCGGATGAGGCAAGAGAGATTATGGGTGTTAATAAGCTTAAATAGAAAAAAGGAATGACTAAGAATGAAGAGGAATATACATAATTTAGAAAAAATATCCAATGAGTTACGCTTCGATGTCGTCGATATGATATATAAATCAAAAGACGGGCATCCCGGACCATCTCTGGGCATTGGGGATTTGATGACTGCATTGTATTTTTCAGAGATGAATATTGACCCAAAAGACCCTTATAAACCGGACAGAGATAGATTTATATTATCAAAAGGGCATGCCTGCCCTGTTGTATATGCTGCCCTTGCAAAGCTAGGCTATTTTTCAAGTGAACTGCTACCGACCTTAAGAACATGCGATTCTATTTTACAAGGACACCCATGCATGAAAAACACGGTGGGAATAGATATGACAACCGGCTCATTGGGCAACGGTGTGGCAATTGGAACGGGAATGGAGATTGCGCGTCAGCGCATGAATGGAAAATGGTACACATTCGTCATAACAGGAGATGGTGAATTAAACGAAGGAGTCATATGGGAAGCTGCACTTGCAGCTGTTCATAACAAGTGTGAGAACCTTATGGTCTTTGTGGATTTTAATAATCATCAAAGCGGGGGGCACACAGATGAGGTCAGTGGTATCAATCCTATTGCTGAAAAATGGCTCGCATTTAGGTGGCATGTTCAGGAAATTAATGGTCACGATTATAATCAAATATTTGCAGCTATTGATGCTGCAAAAGAGGAAAAGGGAAGACCTTCTGTCATAGTATGCAAGACGGTAAAAGGAAAAGGCGTGTCTTATATGGAGGACAATAATGCATGGCACAAAGGTGTTCCTTCAACCGAACAATGGGAAATTGCAAAAAAAGAGCTTTTGGGAGGTTTTGTTTAATGAATTATTCGGGAACAAGAGAAGCATTTGCAGCTGCTTTGATGGAACTATGTGAAATAGATAGAAAATATCAAATCGTTTCTGCTGATTCAGCAAAAGCTGCACGGGTCACGGACCTTATAGAAAAATATCCGGAATGTTATGTTGAAGTTGGTATTGCCGAACAATGTGCTGTTGATGTTGCTGCAGGCCTGGCTTCTGTGGGCATGGTACCGTTTGTTGCTACATATTGCGGGTTTATTACTATGCGAGCATGTGAACAGATAAGAACATTTGTTGCCTATCCCGGCTTGAATGTTAAATTGGTTGGCCTTAATGCAGGTATGTTGGGCGGTGAAAGAGAAGGGGTTACGCATCAGTTTTATGAAGATATTGGCATACTAAGGAGTATGCCTGATATAACAATTGTGTGTCCCTCCGATGATACACAAACTTTCCTTGCTACAAAAGCTATAGCGAAAGTAAACGGACCCTGTTATATGCGCATAGGCAGTAATAGGGAGCCAAGGATATTTAATGATGAAATTCCGGATTTTGAGCTTGGTAAAATCAGAATTTTAAAAGAATACGGAAATGATGTTGTTATCTTTACTTATGGTTTTATTATGGACAGAGCGATCAAAGCAATTGAGATCCTGAAGGATATGGGGATTGGTGCAAGCCTTGTGGAAGTTCATACATTAAGGCCTCTTGATGTTGAAGGCATCAGCGCTGTCTTGAAGAGATGCGGCAAAGCGATAACTTATGAAGATCATTATATCAACGGCGCTCTTGGAAGTGCTGTGTCTGAGATAATAGCCGAAAACTGTCCCGCTAAACTTGTGCGGATTGCGCTTACTGAATTCCCTGAAAGCGGTACACCTGATGAATTGATGAAAAAATATCATATAGATACTGACGATATCATAAAAGCAGCGACATTACTTTGTAATAATTAATAAGAATTTTGGAGATTAGATATATGAACGTGAATAAATTTACCAATGAATCCGAAAGAACAACTGTAAAAGTTAAACCAGGATTGACAAGGACCACACTGTCTTTTGTTGATTCGCTGATGTTATGTAAATTTCATGAAGACAAAGGAACGATTATTGAGCTTCATACTCACGAAGCAGCACAAAACGGATATGTCCTGAAGGGTAAAATCAAATTCTTTCTTGAAGACGGAACTGAATTCATCGCAGAACGTGGAAGCGCATATGTATTTGAATCTATGGAACCTCATGGTTCAATAGCCTTGGAAGAAACAATACTTATTGAAAGCTTTGCGCCAATGCGCCCTGATTACATGGACGGGAACTAGAATGATTTAAGAAACTTCAATGGTAAATGTTTGATGATGTATTGAGATTGTGTCTGATATATTTGGTATGGAATTTAACAATGAGGGAGGGGGTGATAAATTAAAAGTAGTAAATAATTGTTTTTTATAAAGACAGAAAACGAAAGGAGAAAAATAGAAAGGGGGTTGGGGGTTATATGATAAAAAAAATATGAGATTTGTTCAGGTGTAAGAATGCTAGTCCAATTCCCGAACAAATCTCAGAAAAGATTTTATTAAAAATTGTTGTATAAGTAAAATTATTAAAAGGAGAGTGTAAAAGAAATGAAAAAGTCATTATTGTGGTTGTTAATAATGCTACTGACTGTATCTATAGTAGTAACTTTTTCACTTGCAGGATGTAAGAAAGAAGAAGTGGCTGAAGAGGAAGTAGCAGAGGAGGAAGCAGTAGAGGAGGAAGTAGCAGAGGAAGAAGCAGTAGAAGAGGCTGAGACAACGGCACTTCCAAAGGATGATTGGGTTATCGGACTTTCAAACTCCTATTATGGCAACGTCTGGAGACATCAGATGGTTGAATCATTTGAAAGTGCTGCTCAAATGGCAAAAGACCAGGGCTTGATAAAGGATTTTGAAGTGCAGAATGGTGACAACACTGTGCCTGCCCAGATAGCACAGCTAAATAGCTTTATACTTAAAGAAGTTGATGCAATTTGCATCAATGCAGCTTCACCAACAGCTTTGAATGACGTTATTGAAAAAGCAGTAGAGGAAGGTATCGTTGTCGTTGCATTTGACTCTGTTGTAACATCACCCGCTGCGTATATAATGGATTATGATTGGGAATTATGGGGCAAAGCAATGGTAGATTATGTAGCAGAAAGATTGAACGGCCAAGGGGATATTATCCTTTTAAGGGGTCCTTCTGGAAGTGCACCTGACATAGGCGTTAATGAAGGGGAAATGCGTGAACTGGAGAAATACCCGGATCTAAATGTTGTAGCAGTGGTCAGCGGTGAAGCTAGTGATGTAAAAGCACAGGAAGAACTGCTCAAGATTTTGCCAAGCCTTCCGAATGTAGATGCAGTACTCACCATGGCCGCTGCAACGGGTACTGTTAATGCATTTGAACAGTTGAATAGAGAAATACCAATAATAATCGGCGATAATACTGCTGAGTTCATCAATTGGTGGATTGAGAAGAAAAAGACAACAGGCTATGAAACATTAAGCATATGTTCAACACCTGGTTGCGGTAGCGCTGCTTTCTGGGTTGCTCTGAATATTTTGAAAAAAGTAGATGTTCCCGAAAAAATGATTCTTGAATTACTAACGGTTACCCAAGATGAGGTCGAGCAATACGCGGATTTGAAGGCAGGTACATTTGTATCACCAGTATTTACGAATGATTACGTAGTAAAACACTACATTGAACCTGCTATGCAAAAGTAGGAATAAACTGTTATATTGTTATATGGAAAAAGAATTTGGAGCAATTTAATTGCTCCAAAATCTGTTATTCTTTCATTTGGCATAAACAATAACTTGATAGCGAAAGTCGTCTAATCCAAAAACAGTTTTCAGCTTACAAATGAAAGTTCGACTTAAGTAATTATCAGGAAGCTTTATAATAAGCTCCTATTGCGTGAGGTAACTATGTGTATCGAAGCGGGATATACCCTATTAGAAATGGTGGCAAAACAACAGTCCGTAATATAAATTGAGTTCTATAACATCGTCAGCGAGGTTTGAATAAATGAAAATGAAAAGACGAACCGCCGACTTTATGGTGAAGACAATGAGCGATAGGAAGAATACGCAGAACAACATCAAAGAACGCTACGGCGTAGAGGGAACAGAATATTGTGAAAGTCGGCAATTAAATAGAAGAGGTTTTATAAGCTCAGGTGAACTATAAAGCTTGTAACTTAATCCTATTGAGTCATCGTATGCCAAACGGCTTGTGTAGTGTAAGGAAATTAGTTATCTTATTATACGAGTATAGTATGAGAAATATCATAGAATATGAGAGTAAACAGATTGGCAAAGAAACAGACGTAGGAAGCATGTATGCAAAGCCTGTGGTTATATTGGAATTAAAAGGTCTAAGTAAAACTTTTTGGGCAACTATTGCAGTTGACAACCTGAGTACCTCATTGTACAAAGGTGAGATTATGGGTCTTGTTGGGGCAAACGGCGCAGGGAAAAGTACTTTAATGAGAATCATAGTAGGCTTGATCATTCCTGACAAGGGGCAAGTATTATTCGAAGGGAACATGATCGACCTAAATAGATATTCTCCAGCAATTGCACAAAAGCTTGGAATAAGAATCATTCACCAGGAGTTATCACTATGCACAAATCTTACTGTGTATGAAAATTTTTATATCGGGCAGCCCCAAAGATTTCTTAAAAATCTTAATTGGAGAAAAAAAGCTATACAAATAGCAAAATCAGCACTTGATTCCGTATTCCCTGGTAACAATATTGACGTAAGAGTCAACCTCAACACGTTGTCTCTCGCGCAGCAGCAAATGGTGGAAATTACCAGATGTACAAGCGATCCGAATCTGAAACTGCTGATCCTGGATGAACCCTCATCGTCTTTACCTGCGGAGCAGGCAAAGCAATTGCAAATCTACATCAAGCAAAATTCGAAAAAAAACATTTCGTTTATATATGTCTCCCACCGCTTGAGAGAAGTAATGTCTCTGGTAGATCGTATATTAATCATGCAAAATGGCATTAAGAAATGGCTGGGTCGTGCTGATGAAACCAGTGAACAAGATATAATTAAAAGAATGGGAGAGAGAGAAATAAAAAGTATCTCCCAATCAGACAATAGGGTCGATAAAGATATTCAATTTTCAAAGAAAGTGTCAATAAAAATTAAAGAATATACCAGTAAAAAACTGAAAGATATCAGTTTAGAAGTAGTAGGTGGAGAAAACATCGGAATAGCTGGTCTTGAAGGCAATGGACAATTGGAATTATTACATGAAATATTTTATGCAAGGGGGAAAAAGAAGGGAAACATCAAGATAAACGGTACTGTAGCGTACATCACGGGTGATAGGAAAAAAGGAATTTTCCCATTATGGTCGCTTTTTGATAACATTATCATATCAAAAATTTCTATTGAGAAACTATATAAATTCTTATCCAAAGTCGGCTTAAATAAATCAGTGGATTCCTGGTACGAAAAGCTCATGATAAAAAGTACTGGCACGGGCACATCTATCGCAACTCTGTCCGGTGGAAACCAGCAGAAGGTCCTGATAGCAAGGGCTCTGGCCGCGGATGCGGATATTATTCTGCTCGATGATCCGACGAAGGGCATTGATGTAGCAACAAAAATGCAGTTGTATGATGTTTTCAATGAGATTTCGGCAAAAGGGAAACTCATCATATGGCGTACTTCAGATGATGCCGAGTTTGATATGTGTTCTAAAATATTCGTGATGAACTCTGGAAGATTAATTAGAGAATTTAAACGTGGTGAAGTAAACCACGAAGACTTGCTAAAAGTAGCGTTTTTAAACTATGAAGGATAAAGTCGATAGCTTATACTATAACATCAGGAGAAAGAAATTTAAGTTCAGCAATAGATTATTACCATTAGCAGTAACGGTCGTCCTTTATATTATATGCGGTATATCTACCCCAAGGATTTTTAGCCTTTTTGGTATTGAATTAATAATTTTAGGTATTGCTCCGTTTATATTCGCGACTTTGGCACAGACGTTTATTATCGGACTGGGTCATATAGATATTGGAATCGGTGCATATATAGGGCTAATAAATGTCATATGTGCTTCTGTATTGCATGATAATATTATTTTGGGAATAACAGCACTAATTATAGCATTATTTTTATACTCCCTCCAAGGAGTATTGATCTACATTAAAAACATCCCTGCAATTATTGTTACTCTAGGGATGTCATTTGTATGGAGTGGGCTTGCTTTAACAATCATGGAAAGGCCGGGGGGACAGGTACCCAATTGGTTGGTTGCAGCGTTAAATTTTAATACCCCGATTTTACCAGGGGTCATATTAATACTTATAGTCTTTATCATATTGGCTGTACTTTTTTATCAGACTAAGTATGGGACGGTAATCCGCGGGTTCGGTAACAATGACGTTGCAATGCAACAAAGTGGATGGTCAAAGCTCAGAGCGTACTGGGTGACATACCTTATTGCGGGCATATATGGACTTATGGGAGGGGTAGTAGCTTCAGTAATCACTGGAGCAGCCGATGCAAATGCTTCAAAAACGTTTCTCCTGATTTCCATAGCTGCTGTGGTCTTAGGTGGCGGAATTCTCACAGGGGGAGAAGTTACACATATAGGAGCGGTTTTGGGGGCTATCTCTCTCTCACTAATAAGCATATTGCTCGGTGTTTTGAATGTGAGCACTGATTTTACTGCGATGGTGCAAGGATTCATACTATTTACAATTTTAGCTCTAAGACTTTTTAAAAAGGAGATAGAACAATGAGTAGTAAAATAAAGGAAATAATCAGAAATAATAGCTGGATTTGGGCTGTTTTAGGGTCTTTAGCCTTATGGCTAATCATTGGGATTGCTTCAAAAAATTTGAATTTTGAAAGCCTTCTTGTAAACATCTATGTTGCAATGTTTTTGGCCATTGCTGCTCTTGGACAGATGCTTGTGATCACCCTCGGAGGAGGCTCTATAGATTTGTCTATTCCTGGCGTGATCACCATTTCCGCTTTTCTTTCCATGGGTATCATCAACGGTAAAAATTCGCTCTTCATCACTGGACTTATAGTTGCAGTTTGTATTGGAGCTTTTATTGGATTTTTGAATTCTATAGTTGTTATATACCTGAAAATCCCCCCGATCATCGCTACGATGGCCATGGGATATATATTGATTACAGGATCGTTACTTTATAATAGGGCACGTTTTTCGGTGGTCAAGGTATGCCCAATTCTTTCTGCAATAATAAGGGGCAGAACCTTCGGCATCCCGCTGATGATATATTTTGTTATAATCCTTGCTGTAGTTATTCATATTATTATCAATAGGACACCCTATGGGAGATCACTTATCGCGATTGGACAAAATATAGATGCTGCTAGGTTTGCTGGGGTAAAAATTGTCAAGGTAGTGATGATTACCTACATTATCAGCAGTGCATTAGCAGGAATCGCGGGCATGTTGGTTGCAGCCCGTACGAATGGAGCATGGTTGGGTATGGGAGATCCCTATCTGCTTGAAACGGTCGGAGGTGTTGTTATTGGAGGAACATTGATTTCTGGAGGGAAAGCCGTAACAGTAGGAACGCTGGCAGGATGTTTATTTTTAGGATTAATAATCACAGCAATGGTGATGTTGGGATTCAATTTTGGATTACAGAACATCGCCAAAGGAATACTTATTATCATCATCCTTGTTATTGGAACCCAGTGGACATCTAGGCAAAAGTACGAGAATGTATAAGACATTATTGAAATAAATTACTTTTTAAAGTAAAATGGGATTTAATTGTTACACATCTGTGCCATACTGCTCTTTTAATTGAGCATGAGATACCTGAAGAAAGAAATGATCTGTTTGATGGTATTTAGGCAAAGAAGAATATTATTACTTGATTGCAGTGAAAGGAAGATAATTTTATCAAAGCAAAAGAGATTTGTAAAAATATAAAATGTGAGTGTTACAAAAAGCTGAAACAGCCTTTATGCTTGGATAAGTAATAAAGAATTAGCTGTAATTTTAAAAAGTAGCAAACTATTCTCAGAGACTTGCAATGGGATATCAAAAGATTTTCAAAGAAAATTGGAAAAATGTTTTTAAAAAAGATTAATAAAAGAGAAAAGGAGAATTATAATAATTATTGATGTTCATACTCATTTAGGATGGGATTATACTTTCGATTATGATTTTACCAGAGAAGACTTAATCAATAAGTTAAATAGTTTGAATGCTGATATACAAATTGTACAACCAGGTTCTTGTCATGACCTTTCTACTGTTAAAGTTGAACATAATGCTATTGGAGAACTATGTAAAGAATTTCCCGGTCATTTTTTTGGTATGGCAAATCCTAGTCCTCATTTAGATAGCAAAATATATATTGATGAAATAAGCCGCTGTGTAGAAGAGTTAGGATTTATTGCAATTAAAATAAACACGATTGCTTGTGGGGTAAATCCAAATTCAAAATCTGGTAGAAAAGCTTTTGATGCTGCAAGAAAGTATAAGGTGCCGGTAATGGTTCATACAGGCAGCGGTGTCCCCTTTGCAGGACCGGTAAATATAATTGAATTAGCTAAAGAGTACTCCGATGTAAAAATTATTATGGCACATTGTGGTGAAATTGTTTTTGCTAATGAGGCTGCAGCTGTTTTTAATTTATGCTCTAATGTATACGGAGATACATCATGGGTTCCTGGATATAATATTCAAAATTGGATTAAAAAATATGGGAAGAGATTTATGCTTGGTTCAGACCATGCGGATAATTTATTGACAGAGCTTACAAAAATTAGAACTATTGGGTTAACAGAAGATGAACAAGAATCTATACTTGAAAAAACTTCTTTTGAAGTGTTTAACATTAAAAAATATAAATGAAGACTAACATATTGAAATCTGTATTTAATAGAAAAACATTTAGCAGAAACTATTGGAAAGCTTTAAACCAATCTTGAATCTTCAATAACATTAGTATTCACCTTTGTTAAGCGGGTATAAAAAATACTTTAAAAAAAGTTAATAAAAAATGTGAAATAAAATTTTTTGAATTTACAAATTTAACAAGTGAAAGGAATGATATGAGCGAAGACTATTTTAAACGTGTAAATAAACTAACACCAACAAGACTCTGGATAAATAATCCTACTCCAACAGATGCAGAGAAATCCATAAAAGCTGGAGCTATAAGTTGTACCACTAATCCTACTTACTGTATGAAACTCTTACAAAATAAATCGGAGGAAAAAAGGGTTTATGGAGTAATAGATGAAGTTATAAAAGAATATGACGATGATAATAAAGCTGCTGATATCATCCAGCAAAGGTTGGTAAATGATATTTTAGAAATCTTTTTACCCTTATATGAAAAAAGCCCAAACAAAGAAGGATTTGTTTCAATACAGGGGAACCCTAATAGAGATGATGAACCAGAGTATATAATTAAAGAGGGGCTAGAATACAGAAAATTATCTAAAAATTTTATAACAAAAATTCCTGCAACAAAGGCAGGATTGGAAGCTCTTGAAGCTTTAATCCCTGAAAACATGCCCATGATTGCTACTGAAGTAATGGGGATCTCCCAGGCTATATATACATGTGAGCTGTATTCAAGAGTATCCAAAAAATGCGGTAAATATCCACCCTTTTATTTAACTCATATTACTGGTATTTTTGATGAGCATCTAAATAATGTAGTGAAAAAAAATAATATTGATATCTCATATGATATTCTCTGGCAAGCTGGTTGCATAGTAGCAAGAAAACAATATAAGATTTTAAAGGAAAGAGCTTATCCAGGTATTTTGCTTGGAGGCGGAGCAAGAGGACTTCATCATTTTACTGAAATGGTTGGTGCTGATATGCATATAACAATAAACTGGAAAGGTACTGCAGATAAGTTAATTGAACTTGATCCGCCAGTAGTCTATAGAATGTTCAATCCTGCACCTCAGTATGTAATTGATGAACTGCTTAAAAAAATTCCTGATTTTAAAAAAGCATACCTTGAAGATGGACTTAAAATTGATGAATTTAAAGATTTTGGACCAGTAAACTTATTCCGTACCCAGTTTATTAATGGCTGGAACTATCTGCTTAAAGTAATAAAAGAACGCCGTGAGAAAATAATTTAAGATATAAAAAACTGAATTTAAAATTTTTAAAGTTCATAATATCTTATAAAAAGTTTATTGTAATATAATCTATGTTTTAAAAAAAGGATTTTATATTCTATGGTAAAAGAAATTAAAGTAAAATTTGAAACCAAACTAGGTGAATTAAAGTTTAGTATCGTTCCTATCTTCAAATATCAAGAATCTCTTACAAAAGAGGTAGAGGATGGAAACATAACTCGTAAAAAATGCTTAAACCTCTTAGAACAAATGGTTATGATTCGTACCTTTGAAGAAATGCTGGTTGAAATAATGGCTGGAATTTACAGTCCTCTGCCAGGATTTAAATATATTGGACCTACTCACCTGTCAATTGGCCAAGAAGCAACTTCAGTTGGCTCCATATCAGCTATAAGTCCATATGATTATATTACAAGTTCACATAGAGGTCATGGGGATGCAATATCTAAAGGGTATAATGTTATAAAATCTATGAATATAGATAAATTAAAAGAACTTCTTAAAAAAAGAGAAAAATATATTTTAGCTATTGGTGAAAATTATAATGAAAATGATCCTAAAGATATCCTTGAAGAGAAAGCTATAAAAATTCACATATATAGAATGATAGCCGAACTTTTTGGCAGATCTGATGGATATTGCCGTGGTGTTGGCGGTGGTATGCATATAGCAGATTTTAAATTAGGTCATCTTGGTGCAAATGCCATAGTAGGTGGCCATATGGGAATTGCTACAGGTGCAGCTATATCATCTAGGTATCAGCAAAATAAAAAATTAGTTCTATGTTTGGCAGGAGACGGCGCTTATAGTAATGGGATAGCTCATGAATCTATGAACCTGGCTACTATGGCACAGTTTAAAAATGGGCTTATGGATACAAAATTTGGAGTCCCTGTAATTTTTGGAATAGTAAATAATGGCTATGCTATGTCTGGTCAGGAGATTGGAGAAATAACTGGCCTTGACTACCTTGCAAGAAGAGGTGCTGGCTATGATCTTGATTCAATGCATGCAGAGGTTATTGACGGAATGAATGTACTTGCTGTAATGGATGCAGTAAGACGCGCCAATTTTCTTATTAAAAAAGGTGATGGTCCTGTACTGCTTGAATTTATATCTTATAGGTACAAAGGTCATAGCTTAAGTGACCCTTTATCATATAGAGATAGATCTGAGCTAGAGTTATGGCAGGAAAAAGATCCAATTAAGACTTTTAGTCAGGAGTTACTGGAAACTACCTTTCCAGAAGAGCAGGGTGGTAATGTTACCAAAGAAGATATAAGGCAGTTAAAAGAAAAAATCTATAGTCGTAATGCCCAAATGGCAAAACTTGCTGCAGGTGCTTCGCCTCCACCTAATGATAGCCTTTTAAGTTTTGTTTTTTCAGATATAAAACCTTATAAAGTCCAAGATATGTTTTCTCATCCCAAAACTTTAAAACCCGTCCCTTTCTATAAAAGAGATGATAAAGGTCAGATAAGTGCTCGTATTGCTTTACGTGAAGCACTAATTGAAGAGATGAAAAAAGACGGCAGAATCATTCTCTTTGGAGAAGATGTTGCAGATTATGGTGGTGCTTTTGGCATAACAAATGAACTTTTGGGCATATTTGGAAGAAACAGAGTATTTAATACCTCAATATCGGAATCAGGAATAGTAGGAGCTGCGGTAGGAATGGCCATGACTGGGCTAATACCAGTTTGTGAGATAATGTATGATGATTTTATCCTAATGGCAATGGATCAGATTGGAAACCAGGCAGCTAAATGGAGCTATATGTCTGGCGGTCAGATAAGCCTACCTATGGTTATAAGGACTACTATAGGTGGTGGACGAGGATATGCAGGTCAGCATTCACAAAGCTTGGAAGCTATTGCTGCTCATATGCCTGGCCTTATAGTAGTTGCACCCTCCAATGCATATGATGCCAAAGGCCTTTTAAAATCAGCAATACGAGGAAATAATCCAGTAATATTTTTTGAACATCAGATGGTATATAACTTGTTAGCAAAAGTACCTGCTGAGGAGTATTTAATACCCATAGGAAAAGCTGATATAAAGAGGGAAGGTTCTGATATTACTATAATATCTTGGTCCAATACAGTAAATGAATCTTTAAAAGCCAGTCAAATTTTAGATAAAGAAGGAATTTCGGCAGAAGTAATAGATATAAGAACCTTAATCCCATTGGATATTGAAACAATTGTAAGTTCTGTTAAAAAGACTGGACGGATTATTGTAACTTCTCAGGAAGTGACTCAATGCAGTTTTGCTGCTGAAGTTGCATCTCAGATTCAGGAGGCAGCTTTTGATTATTTAGATAGTCCTATAATAAGGCTTTGTGCACCAAATGGGATTCCTCCATCTGCTAGCAATCTTGAAAGATTATTTTTACCTGATGCCCAAAAGTTAGTAGATATGATGAAGGAAATATTTTAAAATATAAACTCTTGTAATAAATTTATTAGAAAATTTTCAGAAAATAACTAAATAGACAAATGACTTCCAGATGGTTGGCAGTTCGGTGCGATATGGAACTCATTGGCATTGTAGATTGCCCCGACATTATCAATAAGAGCTTTATTTGACAACGGAAACCTAGGGTTAATGATCTTTAAATAAACTTCGACCAGCAAAAGTGTAATTACTATATTAAGTTTTTGACATACTAGATATAATTAAAAATAATAAAAATCTTAAAAATTTAAGGTGATAAGTATGCCAATTTATAACTCTATTACAAAGGAAATAGTTGCAGATTATAATATTCAAGAATTAAATGATATTGCAAAAAAAATGCGCTGCTATTCAATAACAGCTATAACTCTGGCAGAATCAGGCCATACAGGTGGGGTAATGTCTGTTATAGATATAGCAACAGCACTGTATTTTAAAATAATAAAACATGATCCCAAAAATCCTGAATGGGAAGACAGGGACAGGGTATTTTGGTCAGTAGGACATAAGGCTCCTGCTCTCTATGCCTCTCTTGGTCTTTCAGGTTATTTTAATATTGATGATACGGCACTCTTGCGAAAACTTGATTCTGGATTTGAAGGCCATCCCAATAGATTTAAACTTCCTGGTATTGAGTCTTCATCAGGTTCCCTTGGGCAGGGTTTGGGCATTGCCATAGGTTCAGCACTGAATGCAAAACTAACAAATAAAGATTACAAAGTTTATTGTATTATGGGAGATGGTGAGCTGGACGAAGGAAGTGTTTGGGAAGCAGCAATGAGTGCTTCTCATTATAAATTAGATAATCTTACTGCAATTATTGATAGAAACGGTCTTCAGATTGATGGACTGACTTCCGATGTCATGGAAATAGAGCCACTAGCTGCCAAATGGAAATCATTTGGCTGGGAAGTGTTTGAATGTGATGGTCATAACATTAAAGAATTGGTAGATACTTTAAATAAAACATTTACAGTTAAAAGTAAGCCTTCTGTAGTTATTGCTAAAACAGTTAAGGGTAAATGCATTTCTTATGCTGAAAATGCATGTGGCTATCATGGGATTTCTCCAAAAGATGGTATAAGTGGAAAAGAATCCCTGGAGAAAGCTTTAGAAGATATTAATTGCACTGAATTTACCAGATCTAAAGTGGAATTTCTAATAAGTAAAGCTAAATCTTACCAGAAAGAAATAGACAAAAAAATTGAAGGCATTGTTCCAAAGTTTTCAAAAAATTACTTCTGGAACAGCCGGGAGACTATGAAAGTAGAAATGGATCCTACAAGAATGGGATTTGGAAAAGGAATTGAAAAGATTGGTTCTGATCCCAACGTTATTGCACTTGGAGCAGATATTACCGATTCAATAAAGATGAGTTCATTTTATCAAAACCACCCTGAAAGAAAGAATAGATTTTTTAGTATGGGTATAGCTGAGGCAAATATGACTGTGGTTGCTGCAGGTCTTGCAAAGGAAGGCAGGATACCATTTATAGGTTCTTATGGTGTTTTTATAACTGGCAGGAATTGGGACCAGATAAGAACTACCATCTGTTATAATAATTATAATGTAAAAATTGTTGATGCACATGGCGGCATATCTGTAGGGCCAGATGGAGCGACTCATCAATCCCTGGAAGATATTTCAAATTTATATTATTTGCCAAATATGAACATTGTTGTTCCTGCTGATTCTATTGAAGCGGAAAAAGCAACAATTG
>Ga0307380_10005033_pt1 | contig 17621 bp, 13 predicted proteins | sample UN3MG_FD_202239 | JGI IMG/M metagenome (GOLD analysis project Ga0307380, IMG submission 202239) | Soil microbial communities from Risofladan, Vaasa, Finland - UN-3 | ecosystem: Environmental > Terrestrial > Soil > Coastal area > Acid sulfate soil | place: Finland: Risofladan, Vaasa | collected...
CGCCGCCGGGGATCAGAACTTCACCTGCGGCGCCTCGCGCTCGGCGGGCTCCTCGATCTCGAAGTACTCCTGCGCGGCGAAGTTGAACATGCCGGCCACGATGTTGTTCGGGAACTTCATCCGAGCGGTGTTGTACTCCGCCGACGAGGAATTGTAGTGCTGGCGCGAGAAGGCGATCTTGTTCTCGGTGGCCGTCAGCTCTTCCTGGAGCTGGGCGAAGTTCTCATTCGCCTTGAGGTTCGGGTACGCTTCCGACAGGGCGAAGAGCTGCCTCAGCGCGCCGCTGAGCATGTTCTCCGCCTCGGCCCGCTCCTTGACGCCGGTCTTGGTCATCGCGGCGTTGCGGGCGCTGATGACCCGCTCGAGCGTTTCCTTCTCGTGGCCGGCGTAGCCCTTGACGGTCTCGACCAGGTTCGGGATCAGGTCGTGCCGGCGCTTGAGCTGCACGTCTATCTGGCTCCAGGCCTCCTGACAGCGGACGCGCTTGGTGACCAGGCCGTTGTACACCGCGACAAGCCCCAGTACGATCAGGGCCACGACGCCCAGAATGATCCACAGTGCAATCATCGATCGCCCTTTCATTCCCTCCGGTGCCCACAACCGTGTCGACAAGTTTCGCCGCAAGTCTTATAACCCGCATGGGCGAGCAGTTCAAGTCCCCCCGCAAGCACGCTTCTGCACGCAGAAGCGTGGCACCCCCCGCAGAATGCCGATATAATGAAGGATTGCCGCTCACATGATCCAGTGCGCCCGTGGACTCATTCACACTGAACAAGATCGAGTTTGACGCGCTGCGCCGCATCCTGTCGCGGTTCTGCGCCTGTTCGCTGGGCAAGGCGATGGCCTTGCGGATCACCCCGTCGCGCAACCCCGCCATCGTGCGGCGCTGGCTTGCCCAGACCAGCCAGATGGTCCAGGCCGTTCGCGACCACGGGCTTCCGCCCTTCGGCGGCGTGACGGACATCTCCGAGGCCCTCGCCCGAGCGCACCCCGGCGGCGGCGCCAGCGGAGATGATTTCGCCGCGATCGCCTCGGCCCTGGACGGCGCCGCGAACGTCAAGAGCTACCTCAACGCCCTGCCCGAGTCGCTGGAGCTGCTGCATGCGATGGCCGCCGAGGTGGGCGACTTCACCGCCGAGACGCAGGCCATCCGCTCGATCATCGAGCCGGACGGCACCGTCGGCGACCACGCCTCGCAGCGGCTGGCCGGCATCCGCCGCGAAATCGCCTCCGTCTCCCAGCACATCCACGACGTGATCTACGGCTACCTGCACCAGCCGGAGGTGGCCAAGCTGCTCCAGAACGTCTCCGTCACGCTGCACGGCGACCGGTTCGTCCTGCCGGTGAAGATGGAAAACCGCGGGCGGCTGCCGGGCGTCGTGCACCGGGCCTCCAACACCGGCGCCACGGTCTTCGTCGAACCGGAGGCGTGCGTGGAGCTGAACAACCGCCTGGTTGACCTGCACGACGACCAGCGCGCGGAGATCGAGCGGCTGCTCAACCAGCTCGCGCTGCGCGTGCAGGTCCGGGCCATCGAGATCGCCGCGACGCTGCGCGTGCTGTCGGGGGTGGACGTGACGTCCGCCAAGGCGCAGTACGCCTATCAGTTCGAGATGACCTGCCCGGAGGTTCGCGAGAACGGCCCGTTCCAGTTCATCCAGGCGCGACACCCCCTGCTGGTCGACCGCGCCTGGCGGCAGGAGCAAGGCGGCCTCCCGGAGGCCAAGCGCATGCACGTCGTGCCGATCGACGTCAGGCTGGGCGCGGACTTCGATCTGCTGGTCATCACCGGCTCCAACACGGGCGGCAAGACGGTCGCGCTGAAGACCGTGGGGCTGCTCGCGGTCATGGCGCAGTCCGGAATGCACATCCCGGTTCAGGCGGGCTCGGCGATGCCGGTCTTCCGCGACGTTTTCATTGACGTCGGCGACGAGCAGTCGCTCCAGCAGTCGCTCAGCACGTTCGGCGCGCACATCAGGCGCATCCGATACATCCTCCGCCAGGCCGACAGGTCGTGCCTGGTGCTGCTGGACGAGCTGGGCGCCGGCACCGACCCCGACGAGGGCGGCGCCATCGGCCAGGCCGTCCTGGACGAGCTCCGCAGCATCGGCTGCGTGGGCATGATCTCCACGCACCTCAGCGTGCTGAAGGCCTACGCCTACTGCACCGACCGCGTTGACAACGCCTCGGTGGAGTTCGACACCAACACGCTCTCGCCGACCTACCACCTGCGCATCGGCACGCCGGGCGAGTCGCACGCGATAACCGTCGCCCAGAAGCTCGGCCTGCCCAGGCGGATCACCGGCCTGGCCCGAAAGCACCTGAGCGAACAGGCAAAGCAGTTCCGCAAGGCAATCGCGGCGACCTCAGCCGTCCGAAGGAGCGCCGAGCAGGCCAGGCAGGAGGCCACCGCCGTACAGATCGCGGCAAGATCCGACCAGGAGATGTACCAGGCCAAGCTCGCCGACCTGCACCGCGTGAAGGAGGACTTCGAGACCTGGCTGGCCACGCTGCCGGAACTCAAGGCGGGCGACGAGGTCCACATTCCCTCGCGCAAGGCGACCGGCCGGCTCGTGCGCCTTGAGATCCACAGGCAGATCGCACTGGTGGACATGGGCAGCATCCAGATCGAGGTCCCGTTGCAGGAGTTGATGCCGGACCTCGGCCAGTCGAAGGTCCGCGAGGAGATCGCCTCGATCCGCCAGCAGATCCTCCAGCAGGCCCGCCAGACCCAGGAGGCCATGGAAGAGGCCTCCCGCACGCAACAGGAGTACCTCCGCAGCATGGAGATGCAGAAGGAGCGCGCCCGCCAGTTCGACAACTGGCTCGGCGCGATCGCGCGAGCGAAGGTGGGCGACGAGGTCGCCATCGCATGCAAGCCCGGCAAGGGCAGGCTGCTGGAGCTGGACCTGCCCGGCCTGCGGGCCAAGGTGCAGACCGACAACGGCGAGCTGACCGTCTCGATTCAGGACCTGTTCCCGCAGACCGGCCCGTTCGCCGCGGTGAGGGCCGCCGCCGAGGCGCGACAGGCAGAGAGGGCTCGAGGCCGAGGCGACCAGCGCGGCCCGCGCGGGGAGCGTGGCCGCCCCGCCGCAGCCGCACGCGCTGGCGCCGGCGACAGGGCCGCCTCGCACGCACGGCGGGCCTCGCCGCCACCCAACCGCCCAATCCGCCGTGGCAGCCCCGACAGCAAGGCCGCGCACGACAACCGCCAGGCGATCCTCGAAACCGAGCCGGGCAAGACCGTCTTCGTCATTCCCTTCAACAAGCGGGCCACGCTCATCCGGGTCAATCCCGAGAAGGACCTCGCCACCGTGCAGTCCGGCATCTTCGAGATGGAGATCCCCCTGGCCGATCTGGAGCCCGTGCGGCCGCCCAGGCCGCGACCTGAAGACAAGCCGCCCAGCCAAGAGCCGCCGGCCGAAGGGCCGCCCGCCGAATCCCCCGGACCAGCGGACGCCCAGACCCCCCAGGCGCCACTGGCAACCTGACCGGCACAGTCGATCGATCAGGACAGCACAAAGGGCCAAGCGCTCTGGAGTGGCGCTCGGCCCTGATTGGCTCCTCCCTTGCAGCCAAGAGTCCCTGGCAGAATGCCACGTGAGCCGCGTGGCATAAGGACGGTTCGTATACCCCCCGCATCGGCCGTCCCGGGGACCGACTGAACCAAGTAGAAGGATTAATCCGTCAGTATGGTGCGTGCGGGAAGTGCGGCTCTGCGCGGTCGGGCAGGGGTTTTGGCCCACGCAAGCTCACCCGGGACTGTCAGGTCTTCACCGAGTCGAGCATGACGGCGGCGATGGGGCCGAACAGGAGTATGGGCAGCCAGGCCGCCCAGGTCGCCGGCAGCCCCAGATGCCGGCAGATGTAGATGAACAGGTAGAACGTGCCGACCATCAGCAGGCACAGCGTTGCCGACGAGCGGATGTTCCGCTCGCGCGACAGTATGAACGGCAGCCCCAGCAGCAGCATCACCAGGTTGTTCAGCGGCTCGGTGAAGCGAACGTGCCGCGCCAGCAGTGGCGACCGCATGTCCGGCACGCGCTTCAACTGCAGCAGACGCGTGAGCTGCGAGGTGGACATGTACTGGAGCCACCGGTTGGACCGACGAAGGATCAGCTCATCACCGGTCAGGTCCGACGGATGGAACAGCACCCCGTCTTCCAGCGCCCAGTAGCCGTTCTTGTGGTCGTCATAGCTCCAGACGGCCGACCGCGCGAGGAACGCGCCCAGCACGCGGCCGTCACCGGCCCGGAAGATGAACCGCGGGCGCAGCAGCGTTCCCCCGGGCGCTCGGCCGGGGCCGCGCGGCCTGGCGTCAAACCGGTCGGCCCAGATCGTCATGTCGTAACCGGGGTCGAACGCGTCGACCTCCGCACCGTGGCCGCTGGCGTTGAGCAGCGCGTTGGGATCAATGCGGGTGTACACGGCGTCCCATCGCGGGCAGTACTCCCCCTTCCAGGGCTCGCCGCTGGGGAGCATCCGCGACAGGACGCCTTCAGCAAAGGCCCAGCCCGGCTCGCCGTCCGCCGTCGCGGGCTCGGCCCGCCGGCCGGAGATTCGCCCCAGAGCGCGGTGATCGCGGTCTCGCAGGAGAACCACCGGTCGGTCCATCACCCGCTCCTGCGGCCTGAAGGTATGGGCGTACCAGACCGAGCCGGCCCCGTCGGTCATCAGGCGGACCTGGAAGAGGTTCTTGCCCATCGCGTCGTCGCGCTCGCGAACCAGCTTGTCGGCCACGCGCGGGATCAGCAGCTCCTGATCGAGCACGATCAGCCCACTGAGCAGGACCGAGCAGATGATGATCGGCACGACCACGCGATGCAGGCTCACCCCGGAGGCCAGCATGGCCGTCAGCTCATTGGTGTGGTTCATCATCGCCAACGTGAAGGCCGCCGACGCCACGATGATTACGCCGCCCAGCTCGGTGAAGTACGCCAGCAACTGGTAGCTGTAGTAGGTAACGACGTGTCCGACCAGCGCGCCGAAAGGCTTGTCCAGCTTGGCGAACTCGTCCATGTTGATGAACAGGTCCGCCACCGTCCGCATGGCCATGAACACAATGAACCACATCACCGCCGACGTGAGGAAGTTTCGAAGAATGTACCGGTCAAGGATCTTCATCCGACCGCGTCCTTACCTCCGCGCCAGCCGGGCGTACAGGAGCACGTTGCCGATCAGAAGGGCCACGATGCCTCCCCAGATGGCCGCCAGGCCCAGCGGCTTGGCGACACCAGGGTTGGCCACCATCTCCTTGCCCATCAGCAGCAGCACCACGACGATGGCCGCCGGTATCACCGACAGGGCAAAGGCGCTGATGATCTGTCCGCCGCGGAACAGCACGCCCATCGCCGCGCCCATCGCCACCAGCAGAAAGCAGCTCGCACCGTAGGCCACCCGCCCGTGCATCTCCGCCAGGACCTTGCCCTGCAGCTTGGCGATGTCGAACTCCTTCAGATCGCGGACCCGCTGCCGGATGGCGTCGCTGTTGCTGAAGGCATCCACGTCGGCCACAATCGCATTGGGATCGACCTTCTCGACGGCCGACAGGAGGTGTTCGGGCATCTTCAGGTCGCCGACCTTCACCACCTCCCTGTTGGTCTGAATCGGCTCGTCCGCAGGCTTCGTGGCCGAGCCGCCGAGCTCGTCCACGCGGATCTCCACGTTGCCGCGAAGTTCGATGGAGGCCACCGGCGCGTGAATCCTGGGTGACCAGCCGCCCTCAATCTTGGCACTATCGGCCTCGATCGTTCGAACGGCCCTCTCGCCGGTCAGGCGAACGCGAACCGGCACGCGCCTGCCGTTAGGATCCAGGCCGCTGGACAGCTCGACGATCTTGCCTTCCTGCGCGGCCTGCGGCGCGGTGATCTCGCAGCGATTCCGCGCGCTTGCGAGCCTGGTGTAAGGCTGGCCGGAGCCGATCACCATCGCCACCTCGCGGGCCAGCATCTCGTAGCCAAGGTCCCGCCGGAGCTCGATCAGCGATCGGTGGATGTCCGCGTTCTCGGCCGGATGACGCAGAACGCGAATGAGCCGGTCCCAACTGTACCAGGCCGGATCCTCGCGGATCGGGTTCGGCAGCTCAACGGCGTCCACGGGCAACACGTGCTGCCGGCCGATCGTGTACTGAGCGGTGCTGGTGCCGACGGGGTTCTTGGCCGTCGCGGAGGCATATGCCCTGTTCTCGAAGGTGTGGAAGGACAGGGTGGCCTGCTCGGCCATCCCCAGGCGGACGTCCTCGGGGTCTTTGCAGTCCACCAGGACCGCGCCGCGCAGGACCAGGCTGTCGTCGACGGGATAGACCTCGTCGGCGTGCACGATAATGGCGGCGTGCTTGAAGTAGCCGTTTGTCCTTAGCTGGTGGGCGATGACGCCGCGGACGTTGGCCTTCACCGCGACCTCGCCGGCCTTGGCCAACCGCGGCGCCACGAAGTTGCTCAGCCACAGCGACACCACAGTCACGAGCAGCCCGAGCAGCATCGCGGGCCTGAGCAGCGCGATCGTCGAGATACCGCTGGCCCGGCAGGCGGTCAGCTCATTGTCCTGGCTGACCCGCCCGTAGACGATGGTGGCCGCGAACAGCGCCGCGATCGGCAGCGTCAGCGAGACCATCACCGGCAGCGTGTACACGAACAGCGCCAGCACCTGACCGGTGGCCAGGCCCTGCTTGCGCAGCGGCTCGACGATGGCGAAGATCGTCATCACCAGGGTGAACGACACTAGCGCCAGCAGCGTCACCTTGGCCAGCTCGCGCGACAGGAACATGTGCAGCGTCTTGAGCAAGCCTCGATTCTCCAGGCCCAGGCGTGTCGGTAGCCAGTGTACCGCCTGAGGCGAGGTGATTCCAGCGTCGCGCCGGTGCAGCTATGGCGCGGCGAAGGTGATCTGGCGAAAGGGCCCGTCGGCCAGGTACAGCACGACCCGCTTTCCCCCGCCGGCCACCCGAAGGCGGCACTCCAGCGAATCGGCTCCGCGGGCAAGCTGCACCCGGTACGCCCCCCTGCCGGCCGGCAAGGCGGCGCCCGCCACTCCCGTCTGAGGAAACGACAGCGCAAAGGACCGTCCCGTCCTGCGAGCCTCCAGTGAAAGTTGCCGCGCCGACTGAAGCGCCGCAATTATCGGCTGCCGCAGCAGCGGCGAGAGATTGCGCGGAAGGGCCTCGACGTATCTCCCGGGCCGCAGGCCTTCGCCCGGGTCAAGAAGCCCGCGAGTGACCTTCACCTGCGCCTCCGGCAGACCCGCGATCCGCATCGTCGCGTCGGTAAGCCCCTGCGAAACCTCAAAGACGAGCGTCACAGTTCTCGATTCGCGCGCCTGCAGGCCGACCCGCTCGCGCGCGATGCGCTGGGAGGGGATCGACCCCGGCAACAGGACTCCCAGGCAGGGAATCTCCTGCCTGCCGAAGACCAGGACAGCCTGCCTGCCATGGGCCGCGAAGCTGACCGCCTTGTCGCCGGCCTTGATCTCAGCCGTCACCTTCCAGTAGCACGAGGTCACAGGCGCGGGTGAGTATCCGTCGGCGAGGAAGACGTCCGCGACGGCCCGCTTCACCACGCACTTGGGCGCCACGACTCGCGGCGGCGGGGGCGGCGTCGGTTCGGTGGTCACCGGCTGCGTCGCGGGTCCGGTCGTCACCGGCAGGTTCGGCGCCGGCAACTGCGGATTGACAGCGACGGACGGCGGCTCGGACCTGACCTCCGGCGGGCGCCGCCCGGAGAAGAACATCCGGTGGGCGACCAGCCCCACCGCAACCGCCAGCCCGACGGCCGCGAACGCCACAGTCACCACCACCGTCAGTGTCTGCCTTCTGCCGCCGCCGGCATAGTCGATCCGCGCTTCGCCCGGTTCGGCCGGCGCCGCGGCATCGTCGGCCGGATGCTCGAGCGCGCCGACCGCCGCCGGTTCAGGCCCTTGTGCGGGCGGCTGGACCTGTTCGGACGCGGCGGTTTCCTTCGCGGCCGCCCCGCCGCCGGAAAGGTCCACGTCGGCCAACCTCTCCCTGGCGGCGATCGCCGACTGGGCCGCGACCTCCTCCGCCTCGTCGGGATAGGGAATCTGGATCGGCGCCCCGCACGACGGACACCGGCGAGTCTTGCCCGCCAGGCGAGCGCCCACCATCAGGCCCTTCCCGCAGGCGCCGCAGACAACGGGCACCTTGCGCCCAACGACCTGCTTGGCCTGCTCGGCAAACCCCTCCTCCTGATCAACTGCCTCCTGGTCGGCCGAGTCCACCATGATCATGCGCCCGCAGCCGGGACAGGTGAACTCGCCGCCGGCTTCCGCGCCCGGCACCTCAAACCGGTACCTGCAATGGCCGCATACGATGATCAATTCATTCCCCCTCGCTCGGGACGTATCGCTGAGCGATCGGCATTCGCCGCCCCGCGCCGAAGGCCCGAGCGGTGACCTTCAGGACGGCGGCAGCCTGTTTGCGCTTGTACTCCGCGGCGTCCACCATGCGGATCACGCGATGCACGGTCGGGGCGTCGAAGCCCTCGGCGACTATCTGCTCGGCGGTCATGTCGTCCACCACGTAGCGCTGGACGATCGGGTCCAGCACCTCGTACGGCGGGAGCTTGTCCTGATCCACCTGGTGGGGCCTGAGTTCGGCGCTGGGCGGCTTGGTGATCGTGGCGCGCGGGATCCTCTCGCCGCCGGACTCGCGGTTGAGCTGCTCGGCGAGCTCGTAAACCGTTGTCTTCAGCACGTCGCCGATGGGGGCCAGCCCGCCGCACATGTCGCCGTACAGCGTGCAGTAGCCCGTGGACAGCTCCGACTTGTTCCCCGTCGCCAGCGGCAGGTGACCGAGCGCGTTGCTGGCGGCCATCACCACAGCGCCCCGGATGCGGGCCTGGATGTTCTCGTCCGCCTCGCCGCCGCCGGCGGACAGCATCTCCGCCACCTGAGCCTCGAAGGCCGCGTGCATCGGCTCGATCGAGATCGTCCGGTGCCGGACGCCGAGGTTCCGGGCGAGTGCGACCGCATCGGTGAGGCTGTGCTGTGAGCTGTATCGACCGGGCAGGGCCAAGGCCAGCACGTTATCAGGACCCAGCGCGTCGGCAGCCAGCGCCGCCACCACCGCCGAGTCGATGCCGCCGGAAACGCCGAGCACCGCGCTGCTGAAGCCGCACTTGCGGACGTAGTCTCTCAGCCCCAGCTTCAGCGCCGCCGACAGGCCCGGAAGCGGCTCGGGCATCTCCTCGCATCGCCCGGGCGGACCGGACGTATCCACGATCAGCAGGTCTTCGGCGAAGCTCCTGGCCCGCCCGAGCAGCTCGCCGCCCGGCGAGAGGGCGCAACTGGCGCCGTCGAAGATCAGCTCGTCGTTGCCGCCGACCTGGTTGACGTAGACGACCGCCGCGCCGCTGCGGGCCGCCTGGCGGCGGAACATCTCCTCGCGCGTCGCCGCCTTGCCCATCTGGTACGGGCTGGCAGCCATGTTGATGATGACCTGCGCGCCGCGGTCCTTCAGCTCGGCGATGGGGTCCGAGCCGTACAGCGCCCGCCCGAGCGCGATGGCGTCCCAGAGGTCCTCGCAGATCGTCAGGCCGACCCTCGCCGACCCGATACTGATGCACTCCGCCTTGCCGCCGGGCTGAAAGTATCGCGTCTCGTCGAACACGTCGTAGGTCGGCAGCAGTCTTTTGACGTGGACGTGGGCGATCTTTCCGCCAGCCAGCAGCGCCGCGGCGTTCTGAAGCGGCGGGCCCGCCTCCTGCCGCGCCGGCCGGGCAAAGCCCACCAGCGCCGCGATCCTCGTGCACCGCCCCGCCAGCGACTCGACGGCGGCCACGCCGTCCGCGATGAAACGCTCCTTCCGCAGCAGGTCGCGCGGAGGATACCCCGCCACCGAAAGCTCGGCGAAGACCACCAGCTCGGCCCCCTCGCCCTCGGCGCGCGCCATGGCGTCGGCGATCCGGGCCGTGTTGCCGGCAATGTCGCCCACCACCGGGTTGAGTTGTGCCAGTGCGATTCTCACGTGCTGCCACCCAGACTACTCATAAACCACAGAGACGACGAAGCAGATTTCGGATTGCGGAGTGGAAACTCGCCTGCGGTCCGCCATGGCGGACTGGCCGAGGCGCCGCCGGGCACATTCGTCATTCCAGAACTCGTCCTCAGAGTGACCGGTTCGCTTTGACCCCGAAGGGGTCTGCGATGATAGCCGTGGGCGGAAGCCCACGGTAGCGGGCCCGTTGGGAGTTGAGCCCCGTAGGGGCGATCGAGACTCCAGCATGAGCTCAGCGCCATGGAACCGTTCGATCGCCCCTTCGGGGCTCCATTTGTAACTCCTTGCCAACCGGGGGCTTCCGCCCCCGGCTATCGTCGGGCCGGCCCTTCGGGCCTGAGAACCGGTCACTCTGAGATTGGTCATTCGACATTCCTTCGTCATTCGCGCTTCGCCATTCGTCATTTGCACCTTTGTGCCCTTTGTGGTGAATCATCCGGGGTCATTATCCGGCCGCCGGCGCGTTTTGGCCAGGGAACTTGCCCCGTACGTCGCCCGGAGGAAATGCGTTGCCCGTTCTTGATATCAAGCCGGCCCCGGCCCATAATACCTCCGTGGCGATCCATACCCGTTCCTCGCACGGATCCTGGTAAGGAGACAGACAATGAAGGCAATCCGAACTGTGCTGGTGGTGGGCGCGTGCATGGCGGTCGCGATGGCCGCGGGATGCGACAAGAAGTACACCATCAAGATCAGCAACGTGACCTCGGAGATGCAGAGGGTGGAGCTGCTGGAGAAGGGCGTGTTTGCCGAGGCGAGCCTCGTGGTGTCCCCGGACGGCGGCAGGGAAACCGTAGTTATCAAGCAGGCCGAGGACGACACCACCGCCTACACACTGAAGGCCAACACGTACACCAAGCAGTTCACTCTCAGCAAGAGCTCGATAAACCCGATGTACTTCCACATCACCCCCAACGGGATCATCGGGCCGGTCAGCAAGGACACCAAGGTCAAGGAGGCCTGGGACATCAAGAAGGCCGGCAAGGTGGACGAGTTTGAGGTGATCGAGTAGCACCCGTTTCGGTGGCCGGGGCTTCGGCCGCCTCTGCGAGGGCCGCCGCATGGAGAGCGTTAACGCCATAGCCAAGGTGCGTTTCGGCTCTGCCAAGCCGCAACGCGTCCAGCTCCGAAAGGACGCACACGCGTCCATTGAGCTGCTGTGCATGGAGCCCGGACAGAAGCACAAGGTCGCCTCCGGCCGGTGGGCGTACTACATCGTGACCGGGGCGGCCAGCTTCGCCGGAAAGGACTCCCAGGCCGATCTCGCCACGGGCCAGCTCGCCGTGACCGAGCCCGGCGAGACTCACACCATCTGCACTGCCGGAGAGCATCGCCTGGTCTGCCTGGCCGTCAAGTGCGGCTGAGACCGCCCGGCGACGTCACGGGCTACGCAGCGCAATCATTCCGCGCGGCCGGCGCACTGTCATCTGTAGGGCGGGCTGTGCCCGCCGTTGAGCCAAATCCCCGTGCGATTCGTCGCTACCTGGAGGGCCACGCTCTGTCGTGGCCCAGCCTGGGACGCGACGGAGCGCGTCCCTCCAAGTCGCGCGCGGCTACGAATCTGGCACACTGATATGGCGTTCCGGCTCCATCAGGTCGTCGCAGGTCTCGCGGCGGCGGATGATGCGCCAGCGGCCGCCCTCGACCAGCACCTCCGGCGCGCGGGGGCGCGAGTTATAGGTGCTGGACATCACGAATCCGTACGCCCCCGCCGAGAAGACCGCCAGCAGGTCGCCCCGCGACACCGGCGGCAGCATGCGGTCCTTGCCCAGGAAGTCCGAGGGCTCGCAGACGCCGCCCACCACGTCGCAGCGGACGGCGCCGGCGGGCGCGTAGTCCATTCGCCGCTGGGGCGGCTGGGACCCCGCGGGTAGCTCGGCCGGATAGATGAAGTGCTTGCCGCCGTATAGCAGGGGCCGGATCAGGTCGGTCATCGCCGCGTCAACGATGACGAACCTGCGGTCGCCGCCTTTCTTGACGTACAGCACCTGCGTCAGCAGGACCCCCGCGTTGCACGATATCTGCCGCCCCGGCTCGATGATCAGCTCCAGCCCGCGGCCGGCCAGCAGCGGCACGATGTCCCGCGCGTAGTCGGCCGCCAACGGCGAGGCGCCCGTCTCGTAGTCCGCCGCAAAGCCGCCACCGATGTCCAGCAGGCAGATCGCGTGCCCCGCCGCCTGAAGACGGTCGATCAGCTCCAGCGACTTTCCGATCGCCTGGACGTACGGCTCGGCCGAGTAGATCGGCGAGCCGATGTGGATGTGCAGGCCGTCGAGCTTGACGTTTGCGTCGCGGCCGTACGCCTCGAAGAACCCCATCGCCCGATCGATGTCCACGCCGAATTTCGTTTCCTTCTTGCCGGTCGCGGTGTACGTGTGGGTCTTGGGGTCATAGACGTCCGGATTGAGGCGCAGCGCCGCCCGAATCGTCCTGCCGGCGGACCCCGCCAGGCGCGAGAGGTTCTCGAACTCCGCCTCGGACTCGACGTTGAACAGGCCGATGCCGGCGGCGATGGCCTGGGTGATCTCCGCGTCGGTCTTGCCCACGCCGGCGAAGACGATCTTCGACGGCTCGCCCCCGGCGGCCAGCGCGCGTGCCAGCTCGCCGCCCGAGGTCACGTCGAAGCCGCTGCCCGCGCCGGCCAGCAGCTTCAGCACGTGCAGGTTCGCCAGCGATTTGACCGAGTAGCAGATGGTCGGTCGCAGCGCCGCGAACGCCCGCTCGATGGCACGGTAGTGATGCAGCAGCGTCCCCGCCGAATAGACGTACGCCGGCGTGCCGACGGCCGACGCTATCTCCGCCGCCGCCACGTCCTCGCACCACAGCCGCCCGTCTCTGTACTCAAAGCGATCCATGCGCAAGTCCTGATCGTGGTCCCTTCGGTTGGGGCACAGCTTACCCGCCCCGGCCGTGGTCCACAACCCGCCCGGCACCCAAAGCCGGCCGATAGCTATCGGCCGGCTTTCGTGATGCGCTGGTGAAGGGACGCGCAAGACCGGGATAGTCCAGGTGACGGGCATTGTCGTTGACGAACGGCCGGTCTTGGCGCAGCATGTGGGCGCTGCGCGTGCACGGTCGCGGCTGATTGGCGGGAACGCAGGGCACTTCTGACAACGTGGGAGCGGCGACAATGATGGCGGCGATTGGAGACCTTTTCGCCTGGTGGGAGCTTCCGCTGCTGATCATGCTTCTGGGCGTGTCGATCTTCGGCAGCGGAGCGCTGCTGTACGTCGGCGGGCGATTCCTGGCCAAGCTGCCAAAGGTGACGTTCTGGCGAGCCGTGTGGACGAACTTCGTTGCCGGGCTTGCGGCGACGCTCGCGTCTGTCGCCCTATCCAGCCTGGGCGGGCTCGCCCCTGCACTGGGCGGGCTGGCCGGTGTCAGTGTCGGGTTCGTGATCTCTTGGGTGGTCATCATGGCGATGTTCAGGACCACCTTGCCCAAGGCCATGCTGGCCTGGGTTCCCACCCTGGGCGCGAACGTGTTCAGCGTCGCGCTGCTGGTGTCGATCCTCATGCCGGGACTGAGCCGGGCGAGGGAACTGGCCAAGCGGGCCTCCTGCGCCACGAACCTCAGCAACATCGGCAAGGGCGTCGCAATGTACCAGTTGTCCTACGAGGATGCCTTCCCCCCGACGCTGGAACACCTCATCGCAGACGGGCAGGCCCCGGGCATCATGAGGTGCCCGTCGGCCGATGGGAAGCGGCAGTACGACTACTTCTATCTCCCCCCGGAACCGAACGCTGATTCCTCGGCTGCCACCGGATCCATCATCGCGTGCGACTACAGGGACAACCACAAGGCTGAGGGGCGCAACGTTCTCTTCGCCGACCTTCATATCGGCTGGCTGCGCGAGGCCGACTTCCAGGAGTTCATGAAGGAACCCGCCAACGCCGCCTTCGCCACCGCGCTGCCCAAGGCCGAGGGGCCTTGAAGGCATGACGCTTCTTGAACTCCAGCGGGCAGCCACGTACTATTCCACGCAACGCAAGGGGCGATAGATGCCCAGGAAGAGCTCGACATTCGGCGTTGCGATCGTCGGCTGCGGCACGGTCGGCGGCGCGGCCGCCACCATACTCACGCGCGACCGGGAGGTGCTCGGCGAGCGCCTGGGCGCGCGTCTGGAGCTTCGGCACGTCGTTGACGTGGACTTCAGGAACGCCGAGCGGCTCGGCCTGGACAAGGGGCTTTTCCGCAAGGACCTCGCCGACGTGCTGGCGGACGGCGAGACCCGCGTGGTGGCCGAGCTGATCGGCGGCACGACGGCCGCCAAGGACGTAATCGCCAGGTCGCTGTCGGCCGGCAAGCACGCCGTGACAGCCAACAAGGCCCTGCTGGCCCACTTCGGGCCGGAGCTGTTCGCCCTGGCCCGCCGGCACGGAGTGTGCATCGGCTTCGAGGCGAGCTGCGCCGGGGGCATCCCCATCGTCCGGGCGCTCTACGACGGCCTGATCGCAAACCGCATCGACGCGATGTACGGCATCGTCAACGGCACCTGCAACCACATACTGACGGCCATGACCGAGCACGGCCGCACGTACGCCGAGGCCCTTGCCGAGGCGCAGCAGGCCGGCCTGGCGGAGGCCGACCCCACGCTGGACGTCTCCGGCGGCGACTCGGCCCACAAGCTGGCGATACTCGCGGCCCTGGCGTTCGGGCGGCGGGTGGACTTCGGGGCCATACCCGTCGAGGGCATCGACGAGCTGGAGCTGTGCGACATCGAGTACGGCCGCGAGTTGGGATACGTGATCAAGCTGCTGGCGATCGCGCACCGGCAGCCGGAGGGGCTGAGCCTCCGCGTGCGCCCGTCGTTCATCCCCAAGGACCACCCGCTGGCGTGGATCGCCGGGTCTTTCAACGCGATCAGCGTGTACGGTCACGCGACCGGCCACACCATGTACTACGGGCGCGGCGCGGGCGGCACGCCCACCGCCTCGGCGGTGGTGGCCGACATGGCCGCCCTCGCCACGGGCAGCGTGCAGGCTGCCTTCGAGAACCTGAAGATCTGGCCGGACGTCACCGAACCCGCCTGCCAACTGCCGATCGGGGCGGTCCGCAGCCGCTACTACATACGCATGCGCGCGGTGGACCGCCCCGGCGTGCTGGCCCGCGTGGCCACGATCTTCGGCCAGCACTCCATCAGCATCTCATCGCTGCTCCAGCACGAGCCGCCGCCGGGTAGCAGGGCGCCCGCAATCGTGCCGGTCGTCGTGACCACCGCCCAGGCGCAGGAAGGCAACGTCCGCCTGGCCATGGAAGAGATAGACTCGCTGGACGTCATCGAGCCGCCCAGCGTCTGCATCGCCATCGTGGACGAGCATCCGGAGAGAATCTAGGGACCAGGGACTAGGGACCAGGGACCAGCGGAGCTATACTCCTGGTCGCCGAGCATGAAATACGCAATGGTCATACCGGACGGTGCGGCGGACGTGCCGCTGAAGGAGCTGAACGGCCGAACGGCGCTCCAGGCGGCCGACATCCCCAACATGGACTGGGTAGCCGCCAACGGCAAGTGCGGCAGCGTCCGCACCGTGCCGCCCAACATGCCGTGCGGCTCGGACGTGGCCATCATGTCGGTGCTGGGCTACGACCCGAAGAAGTTCTATACCGGGCGGGCGCCGCTGGAGGCCGCCGCGCAGGGGCTCAAGATCGCCCCCGACGAGTGGGTCTTCCGATGCAACCTGGTCACGATCGTTGACGGCATGATGGAGGACTACTCCGCCGGGCACATCTCCACGGAGGAGGCCGGCGGGCTCGTCGAGGAGCTCAACCGCATGCTCGGCGGGCATCACGTGAAGTTCTATCGCGGCGTGGGATACCGCCACCTGATGACCTTCAAGGGCGACTGCGACCTGAAGACCACCCCGCCGCACGACATCATCGGCCAGCCGATCCAGCCTCACCTGCCGGCCGGCATGGGCGCCGATTACATCCGCACGCTGATCGAGCGGTCGGCGGCGCCGCTCGCCGAGCATGAGATCAACACCGTCCGCCGCGACCTGGGCGAGAACCCCGCCACGAACATCTGGCTGTGGGGCCAGGGCAAGATGCCGCAACTGCCTCCGTTCGCCGAGCGCTTCGGCCTGAACGGGGCCGCGATCACGGCCGTCGATCTGGTCCGCGGGCTGGCGAAGCTGATCGGCTGGGAGGTCATCGAGGTGCCGGGCGCGACCGGCTATATCGACACCGACTACGCCGGCAAGGGTGCGGCCGCCGTCGAGGCCCTCGACCGGCTGGACCTCGTCTGCGTGCACGTGGAGGCGCCCGACGAGTGCGGTCACAACGCCGACGCCAGGGCCAAGGTGCAGGCCATCGAGCAGATCGACCGGCACGTGGTCGGCCCGGTGCTCGAGCGGCTGAAGGCCGAGGCCGACGGCTGGCGGATACTCGTGATGCCCGACCACCCCACGCCCTGCACCGCACGCACGCACACGCCCGACCCGGTGCCATTCGCCATCGCCGGCAAGCGGATCGAGGGCGTGCTGGCCAAGCCGTTCAACGAGCAGACCGCCGACGAATCCGACTTCCACATCGACCGCGGCCACGAGATGATGGAATACTTCCTCACCGTTCGCTGACTCTGCAGCGAACGGAATGACGAATTCAGGAAGCCCGAATGCCGAAACAATGACCAATGACGAATGACCAACGGCCGACCCGTTGCTCCACCGGCTTTCTGTCATTCGTGCTTGTCTCGTCATTCGGGTTTCGTCATTCGTCATTTGCCCCCGCGGAGCCTGCCAACGGCCTCGATCACCTTGACGTCATCGCAGGGACAGCCGACAATGGCTCCCGAGAACCCCGGGGCGTAGCTCAGCTTGGTTTAGAGCGCCTGCTTTGGGAGCAGGAGGTCGCTGGTTCGAATCCAGTCGCCCCGATTCTTCGGCTTCGCCGAAGAATAGAGCGGGTGAGCAGTGGAACAGGTGAACAGGTGAATAGCGGCTGACGCCGCCTTCGAGATTCCGCGCGCTGCAGCGAAGGGACCTGCTCACCTGCGGTCTCCTGCTCTCCTGTTCTCCTGCTCAAGCCGTTGTGGATTCGCCCATGGCCTTCATGTTCGAGAACCTCCAGGTCTACCAGAAGGCCGTCGATCTGGCCGACCGCGTCGCCGCCCTCACCGAGAATTTTCCGCGGGGCTACTACTTCCTGGTGGATCAGTTGAACCGCGCCGCCCTATCCATCCCCACGAACCTGGCCGAAGGCAACGGCCGATTCACCAAGGCCGACCGAAAGAACTTCTTCACGATTGCCCGCGGCTCGGCCCAGGAGTGCGTACCGCTGATGGAGATTGCCCGGCGGCGGAGGTTCATTACGGATGCCAAGCACGCCGAGCTGCGCGCCGAGTTGGAAGTGATCGCCAAGATGATGAGCGGCCTCATCAACGGCCTGAACAAGCGGGAGACACCATGAAAGGCGAGCCGGGTGCCACGCTTCTACGCGCAGCGGAGAAGCGTGCTTGACCCAACAGGCCGGCGCCCAATGCGGTTTCCTGCATTTGCGAGGCGTTCAGACTTCAGCCAGTCGCCTCCGGTGCCTGAACCGTTGACCCGCAGCGCACCCGCGCGGACAATCGCCTCTCGCCGCAGCCGTCTCCGGTCAGCCGGAATGACCG
>Ga0307380_10005034_pt1 | contig 17618 bp, 12 predicted proteins | sample UN3MG_FD_202239 | JGI IMG/M metagenome (GOLD analysis project Ga0307380, IMG submission 202239) | Soil microbial communities from Risofladan, Vaasa, Finland - UN-3 | ecosystem: Environmental > Terrestrial > Soil > Coastal area > Acid sulfate soil | place: Finland: Risofladan, Vaasa | collected...
TTCCCTCCAACGGCTGCTCGCCCGCTATCTGAATGGGGTGGAGATCAAGCCTGTGAAGGACCTGGAAGAGGCTCTCGCAGAGTTGTCGCGCGTGCCTGCCCAGGCCCTGCTGGTCAACGGCCCCTCGGTGAGCAGGACGCTTGAACTACTCATGTCTACCACGCTGCCGAGCGGCACGCCCGCGGTCGTCTGCTCGATCCCCAGCGTGCACGAAGCGTCTGCCGCGCTGGGCGTTTCCGACCACCTCGTCAAGCCCGTCTCTCGGGAAAGGCTGTTGGGGGCCCTGGACCGGCTGGAACTGGAGAGGGGCACGATCCTGATCGTAGACGATGAGCCCGATGCCTTGCACCTGTTCGGGCGCATGCTGGCCTCGTCCGGGCGCGAGTACCGCATCCTGCTGGCCAGAGATGGGCGAGAGGCGATGGAGATCCTTCGAGAACCCGGCAAGCATCGTCCCGACGTGATCCTGCTCGACCTGGTGATGCCCACCATGGATGGATTTCAGTTACTCGAGACGAGGAGCGAGGACCCTGTGCTGCGGGATATTCCCATCATCGTGATCTCAGCGCGCGATCCAATGGGCCAGCCGATCGTGAGCAGTGCGTTGGCTGTCACACGGGGAGGTGGGCTATCGGCACATCAGATCCTCACGAGCATCGAACTCATCAGCAGGGCTCTTTCGGCGTCCGCTCCAGTTGGCGGTCCAACGCCGCTAGAAACTCTGCTCGATTCACCGGCTTGCGGATAAATCCGGCCGCCCCCAGGGCAAAGGCCAGTTCCTCGTGAGACAGGATCGTACAGACGACGACGGGCACATCCTGGGTCCTGGGATGCTCACGCAACTGCCCCAGGAGTGTCCAGCCATCCTTCTCAGGCATCATGACGTCGAGCACGATAACCTGAGGGGCCAATTCCTCCGCCAGCGCCAACCCCCGCTGGGCGTCCTGGGCCCCAACGAAGCAATAGCGGGTGCCGGACAGGTAGCGTTGGAACAGGCGCAGCGTGTCCGCGTTGTCGTCAATGACCAACACCGTCACCTGTCGTGCGGTGGGAAGTACAATCCTGGAGACCAGACCCACTGCCCCACCTGTGTCCGGCAGGGTTTCCAGGCAACCTCCGGAGAGTTCAATCAGTTGCCTCGCCATTTCCAGGCTCTCGTTGCACTCCTCTTGCTTAGGAGAAGGAGCATCGTGGCGCGCAGCAGCCCGAACGTAGATGCATACCTGCTGAGGGAGAGACTCGGCCTGAAGGCGGACGTACCCACCTGGGGCGCAACGAATAGCCGTGCTCACGATGTTTAACAGGGCCTGTCGCAGCATGGGCGCTTGTAGCGGTATGCGAGGCAGTCGTGGATGAGTACATCCATGAGTGGGGTGCACCGTGTACTCCACGGCTACGCCAGATGACTCCAGCAACGGCCTGAGCGTCTCCAACACTTCCTGGATCACTTCCCCGACCTCGATCATCTGGGCTGGAACGGAGTCCCTGAACCATTCCAGTTCTTGTGCACGGGTGGGCATGCGTGCATCGGCAGGAGCAGCCTGATCGCCAGCCCTGGCAAGTGGGCCCGCAAGAACCTGGTCCCTGGCCCCCAGATCGTGAGCGACCCACAGGTGGTCTGCCAGCACTTCGCGGGCGCACTTTTCCTCCCGCTGCAATTGGCGGACGCTCAGGCCGAGGTTAAAGGCCACCTCGCGCTGAGTCAATTGCTCGGTGTAACGGCGGCGCAGGATCTGGTAGAGGCGCCAGATTCTTGACCCCAGCGGGGTGCTCTCATGGGGCCTGAGCGACTCGATGGCGTCAATCAGGAGGGATCGCAGCGCAGATGCGGGGTCGCGCCGGTCCTCCAAACCCAGGAGCGCTACCCATGGGCTACGGCGAAGCACAGCCGGGTCATACAGAGAGGTCAACACCGTTCGCAAGTGGCGCTCAAGCAGTGCTTTGTCCCAGTGGGTTTCCATGCCTTCGGCACCATGTCGCCTGTATGTCGCCTACGTGGCGGAAAATCACCCAAGACGAAGGGGTTTTCTGCTATGATAAGATCATATCCCCTGAGATGCCTCATGCTCTCTTATGGATTATATCACGTGGGGGACTGTACGGCAAGCCTTCCCGCAGGCTCATCGCGTGTGACCCTAAAGGTCTTCCTAGACCCTTAGGGTCTTATGCGCAAGGAGGGGGATTTGAGATAAACTGATCTTGAACTGGCAACCCAAACGGTTTCCACCTGAGCGTTTCCAACTCTCACAATCGTTCTCAGACTTAGAACAGGAGGAGTAAGATGTCCAAGATACTGGTGTGCGTGATGGTGCTATGCACGTTGCTATTGGCCGCTTGCGGCGGCGGGGCTGCCACGCCAGCGCCAACAGTTTCCCCTTACGACGAGAAGGCGCCGATCAGCGTGTGGGTGGATACGACCCGCCTGGCAGGCGCTGAACTGTACAAGGAGCTCCATCCCGACGTGGCCAACCTGATCACCATTGAGGTCGTGGACCGCGGCCAGTTCCCGGCCAAGGTTTTGCTGTTCAACAATACGGGTTCGGGCTGGCCTGACGTGGTCTTCGCTGAGCCGTTTCCACTGGTGTCAGCGGTCGCTGATGCGGCCCATCACTACCCACTCGACCTGAGAGACTGGGTGTCCAAGGAAATCCTCGACGGTTTTGCGCCTGGAGCGCTGGAGCCGTGCACGTTCGATGGGAAGTTGTACTGCCTGCGCAACGACCTGGCCCAGGTCGTCCTGTGGTACGACGCGAAGATGATGGCAGATTTTGGCTACGAAGTGCCCAAGACCTGGGAAGAGTACGAGGCGCTGGGCGCGCAGGTAGCGCAAGAGCATCCCGGCCTGATCGTCGGCACGTGCGGCGACGACCAGTGCTATACGGCGTACTTCCAGGGCAGCCGGTGCCCGATCGGCCAGGTCCGCTCCATGAGCCAGGTCTACATCAACACGCAAGACCCCAAGTGTATGCGGGCGGCCGAAATGGTGGATCGCATGATCGCCAATGAATCTATCGCCACGCTGAGCCCCTTCGACCCTGCCTTCGTCGAACTGGCCAAGACGGGCAAGCTGCTGATGCTGCCAGCCGCCTCGTGGTACGGCGAGTACATCTTCGGTGGTAAGCCGGACAGCCTGTATTACCAGACGGCCGAAGGCCAGCTGGGCGTCGCGTTGCCGCTTCGGTGGAAAGATGAGGACAAGCCCTACACCGGCTTCCATGGCGGCGCGGCCTGGACGGTGTCGAACCACACGCCGAACCCCAAACTGGCGGTGGACGTGGCAGTCTTTATGGCGGCCGGCCACGAATATCAGGACACGGCGGTGACCTTCCCCGCCTGGCTGCCCGCGGCTGACAAGTGGGCTGGCACGGTGGCCGGGAATGCGGTTTACGCCTTCGATCCCTATCCAGTGCTGAAAGAGGCCGCCGGGATGATGACCATCGAGGGCCTGGGCCCCGTCCGTTATGACTGGCAGACGCCCTGGACAACTGACATCGTCGGAGCGCTGCTGAAGGGCGAAACGATCGTCTCTGCTTTGCCGACGGTACAGGCAATGTACAAGGGGTTGGCCGAGGCGCAGGGCTACGAGGTCATCATCAACCCGTAGCGCGTACCTTGCGGATCGGATGTAGCGGATGGGGCCGATGGGTACATCGGACATCCGAGCACGGAAATTCGCCAGCGGAGGACGCATCGCTCCACGCGTCCTCCGCTCCCAGATGTACTCATCTGCCCGGATAGCCTGCCCGTGGTACAAAACGGGACGGAGCGGATGGCGCCGATGGGGCGGATGGGGCCGATGGGGCCGATGGGTACATCGGACATCGGACATCGGACATCGGACGACCCGCTTCAGCGGGGTCTTCCCGGCTGAAGCCAGGCCTCCGCCGGATGTACTCATCCGCGATGTACTCGTCCGCGATGTACTCATCCGCGCAGACTTGACTTCGCGGCTGGAAATGCGCGTGAAAGGGGGCAAGTATCGTGGTTAGTCAGGATGTACTCATCCACACTGACAGCACGGCCGTCAAATCCCCTGGAGTGCAGGTGCGCAAGCCTCGTTCGGCGCGCAGCCGCTGGCGGCTGCAACCTGCCCACCTGTTTGTGCTGCCCTATACCCTCTTTTTGCTGGCCTTTGGCGTGGGGCCGGGCCTCTACGCGTTGGTGATCAGCTTTGCCGATTTTCGTACCGGCATACCACGGCTCTTTCAGGCCGGCCTGAAGAACTATGTCACGGCCTACACCGACTTTCGCTTCGCTTCCACCTTTATCAACGTAGCGAAATTCCTGGCGATCTCGGTGCCCGTGGGGATGATCGGCGTGTTGGCGTTGTCTCTGTTGCTGCACGCACGCCCTGGCCGATTCGCCACGCTGATGCGCACGATCTACTTTGTGCCCGGCGCGGTGGCCGGCCCAACGGCGGTGCTCCTGGCCATCTTCGCCTTCGATCCCAACATCAGCCCGTTTCGCGCGTTGCTGCGGGCTATGGACTATACTCTCGTCACCCAGGTGATCACGCCGGACCACCTGCCATTGATCTTTACACTCCTCGGCTTTTTTGCGGGCGCAGGCGGCTGGATTGCCATTTTCTATGGTGCACTCAATAATATCTCTCAAGAGGTGCTCGAGGCAGCCACCATTGACGGGTGCAATGCATGGCGCATGGCGCTGCTGATCAAACGGCCACTCATCGCGCCCTACATCATCTATATGCTGATCCTGGTGTTTGCGGGCAACGTGCAGCTCTTCGCTGAGCCGCAGCTAATCGGCGCGTCAGGCGCGGCACCGATCAGCAGACACTGGTCACCCAACCAGCTTGGCTACGCCTTTGCCTTCGAGCAGGCCAACTTTGGAGGTTCGGCGGCCATCTCGCTGCTAATGGTAATCATCGGCCTGACGGGCGCTGTCCTGATCCTCTCCACAACCGACATTTTCCGCGCCGAATAACCACCCACACGGAATGCGGATTGCGGATTGCGGATTGATGCGTCTTGCGGATGTGTCCTAAGGACGGTGCTCAAGCGTGCGAGCCACAATCAAGGAGGAACTATGCATAGTGTGAACAGGCCGGAGCGTACAGACAGTGTGGATGACGGACGTACCCCCGTCCGCTACATCCATGAGTCCGTGTTGGCCTGGGTGCGCAGGCGCGTAGCGCCACGGCGAACCGACGACATGGGGCTCTTTGGGTCGGCCCTGCGTCTCCTGCTGCTGGTTCTCTTTGGCGTGTACTTCGGCCTGCCGCTAATATGGCTGCTGCTGGCGCCCACCAAGACCGACAACCAACTCCTCGAACTGACCCCGCTGGCCTTTGGCTCGTTTGCGCGCGTCGCCCAGGCGTGGCAAAACCTGCTCATATTTGACCACGGTGCCATCGTGAGGTGGGGCGTCAACTCGATCTATTACACGTTGACTTCACTCATCCTCAGCATCGTGCTCACCGTGCCAGCCGGGTATGCGCTGGGCACCGCCAAGTTCGCCGGGCGGAGCACCCTGCTATGGTTGACCTTGATCACCATGATCCTGCCCGGCTCAGCCTTGGTGCTACCCCTGTTCCTGGAGATGAACGTGGTGCACCTGGTCAACACCCCCTGGTCGGTGATCCTCCCGGCGGCCTTCTTCCCCTTCGGGGTGTACCTGTCCTACATCTTCTACTCGGTCAGCCTGCCCAAGGACCTGATGGCGGCAGCCCGGGTGGATGGCTGTTCAGAACTGCAACTCTTCTGGTACATCGGCCTGCCCCTGGCACGCTCGCTGCTGGGACTGTTGACGTTCCTCAGTTTCACCGGCAACTGGAACAACTACTTCCTGCCCTTCGTCATGCTCAACCGGAGCCAGCTCTACAACTTACCGGTGGGTCTGCAAGCCCTGATCATCGGCACGACGGCGCTGCGCCCCACCTTCGCTACGGATATTCCGATCAAGCGGGCAGAGGTCGCCACGGCGGGGGTAGTGCTGGTCCTGCCGGTCATGCTGGTCTTCATCTTCGCCCAGCGCTTCCTCGTCACCGGCATCCTCGCCGGGACCCTCAAAGAGTGACCGTGGATGAGTACATCCATGAGGCTGTATAGAAACCGGGTTTTTCGGAAAAAACCCGGTTTCTTCAGGGAGAGCCACGACATGGTTCGCGTAGACAGGTTGGAGCGCACAGACAGTGTGGATGAGTACATCCATGAGGTGGATGAGTACATCCATGAGTCAGCGCATCCTAGGGTGCGCAGGCGCGTAGCGCCACGGCGAACCGACGACATGGGGCTCTTTGGGTCGGCCCTGCGTCTCCTGCTGCTGGTTCTCTTTGGCGTGTACTTCGGCCTGCCGCTAATATGGCTGCTGCTGGCGCCCACCAAGACCGACAACCAACTCCTCGAACTGACCCCGCTGGCCTTTGGCTCGTTTGCGCGCGTCGCCCAGGCGTGGCAAAACCTGCTCATATTTGACCACGGTGCCATCGTGAGGTGGGGCGTCAACTCGATCTATTACACGTTGACTTCACTCATCCTCAGCATCGTGCTCACCGTGCCAGCCGGGTATGCGCTGGGCACCGCCAAGTTCGCCGGGCGGAGCACCCTGCTATGGTTGACCTTGATCACCATGATCCTGCCCGGCTCAGCCTTGGTGCTACCCCTGTTCCTGGAGATGAACGTGGTGCACCTGGTCAACACCCCCTGGTCGGTGATCCTCCCGGCGGCCTTCTTCCCCTTCGGGGTGTACCTGTCCTACATCTTCTACTCGGTCAGCCTGCCCAAGGACCTGATGGCGGCAGCCCGGGTGGATGGCTGTTCAGAACTGCAACTCTTCTGGTACATCGGCCTGCCCCTGGCACGCTCGCTGCTGGGACTGTTGACGTTCCTCAGTTTCACCGGCAACTGGAACAACTTCTTCTTGCCCTTCGTGATGCTCAATACGGGCAAGTTTTACAATTTGCCGGTGGGTATACAGGTTCTCATGTCGGGTACAAATGCGCTGCGCCCCACCCTCAGCGCCACCGACATTCCCATCCACCGGGCGGAGGTCGCGACGGCAGGGGTCGCTATGGTCTTGCCGGTCATGCTGGTTTTCATCTTCGCCCAGCGCTTCCTCGTCACCGGCATCCTCGCCGGGACCCTCAAAGAGTGACCGTGGATGAGTACATCCATGAGGCTGTATAGAAACCGGGTTCTGCCGCTTCGCTTACCGAAAAAACCCGGTTTCTTCAACGGATGTACTCATCCGCGATGTCTCCCCCCTCGCGCCACGTGAGTTCTGATCTGTTGCAGGGAAGGCAGCACGGCCTCCTCCAGCATCCTGGAGACAGGCAGCGGCACGTCGAGCGCCGCGACCTTGCCCACGGGGCAATCCAGGTAGTCGAAGAAGCGCTCCTGAATCTCGTCGCTGATGCGCGGGGCCAGGGCCATGCTCCGCGGGGCCTGCTCCACGATGAGCACGCTCCCGGTCTTTTTCACCGATTGGCCGATGGTGGCGAAATCCATACCGGTGTAGTCCAGGGTCCTCAGATCAATGACCTCGGCGCTGATCCCCTCCCTGCTCAACTCGTCGGCAACCTGCAGGCACTTTTGCACCCCGGTCAGGTAGGTGAGCACGGTGACGTCGGTGCCCTGCCGGACCACTTTGGCCTTCCCGTACTCGACCAGGTAGTCCAGCGTGTTGGCCGGCACCATACCTTCCTCTTGATATAGCATCCCGTGCTCGACGATCAGCACCGGGTCCTCGAAGCGCATCGCCGTGTTAAACAGGCCGACGTAGTCGAAAGCGTTCGAGGGGGCTACAATCCGCCAGCCGGAAAAGAGGGCAAAGAAACCGCTGGGGTCCATCGAGTGCTGCCCTCCATACCCGAAGCCGATCGCGACGCGGGTGCGGACCACGATGGGAAACCGCACCTGACCGCCGTACATGTGGCGCAGCCTGCCGATCTGGTTGAACAACTGGTCGGAGGCCATCAGCGCGAAATCGGGGAACATGATCTCGACGACGGGCCTCCACCCGGCGGCGGCCAGCCCACCGGCCATCCCCACGAAGCCGGCCTCCGAGATGGGTGTGTTGAACAGCCTGTCAGGAAACGCTTCCTTGATGCCCCTGGTGGCCGAGTATGCCCCCCCCCTGAGATTGGCTACTTCCTCGCCCAGGACAATGACCCGTTCGTCACGCTCCATATTGCGCAAGGTGGCGCTCGCGATGGCCTGAACGTAGGTCATGGCCCTGAACCCAGGTTCGGCATGGGCGCCGGCGAAATCCTCCTGCTCCTTGAACTCAACGCCGGCAAACACGTCCTCATCGCCCCGCATGGTCTCATCCGCGACGTCCTGGCCCACAGACTCGGCGGACGGCCATTTCGCGGCGGGGATACAGCGCCCGATGGTCCCATCGGCCCCATCCCGCTCTTCGGTGCACAAGCCGGTCGCTCGCTCGACGGCATCTTTCGCCATCGCGCGCAACCGCTCGTCGTCCCCTTCGCCGATGAGGCCGAGGTCCATCAACCTGGCCGGGAAAACGACGAGGGGGTCCCTGGCCAGCCACTCCGCCTCTTCCTCCCCGCTGCGATAGCCGAAAGCGCTGCCGGCCAGCCCGCCGCCATGATGGTAAAACCGGTAGGTCTTGGCTTCGATCAAGAAAGGGAACGGCTCGCGCCGCATCCTGCGCGCCGCCTCCCGTACGGCGATGTACACGCTCACCGGGTCCATGCCGTCAACGATCACGCTATCGAATCCGTAGCCGATGCTCCTGCGGGCCAGGTCCTCTACGCACGAGGCATCACGGGTGCAAGTCCCCACCGCGTAGAGGTTGTTCTCCACCAGGTAAAGGATAGGCACCTTCCACAGGACCGCCATGTTGGCCACTTCGTGAAAACACCCCTGGTTGAAGGCACCGTCGCCGAAGAAGGAGACAACGATGCGGGTGGGTACATCGGGGATGGGTACATCGGGGATGGGTACATCGGGGATGGGTACATCCCGGTGGAGTTTCTGTGCCCAGGCGGTGCCCGTGGCGATGGGAATCCCGCCGCCGACGATGGCGTTGCTCCCCAGGTTGCCCGATTCGACATCGCACAGGTGCATCGAGCCGCCGCGCCCGCCGCACCACCCCTCCCGGAGTCCCATGATCTCCGCCAGCGTCTTGTGGACCGCTTGCTGCATAGGGGGAGTGAAGGGCTCCCGCAGCGGGTGGTAGCCCTCGGGCGCGTAGTAGATGAGCGCCTTGGCGAGGAGATGCCCGTGGGCGCGATGGGTGGAGGCAATCATGTCGGACTTGAGCAGCGCGGCGGCCGCTCCGGCGGCAACAGCCTCCTGCCCAATGCTGGCATGGACTGGCCCGTGCACCAGGTCTTCGTCCTTCAGTTCCAACACCCTGGTCTCGAATTCGCGGATCAGGTGCAGGAGGAGGAGCATCCGGACGAGAGCATCCCCCTCAATAGCCCTCCAATCCGTGTCGGAAGTCTCAAGCCTGTGGCACACAGCGGGTGGCTTTTGCTCGGTCAATCGGCTCATAGGATGTCTCCACAGGACGCGCAGGGCGGACGCGGCTTCCTCGGCGTACGTGTTCCGCCACGGTCAGGGCTACGAGACAATCTCCCGGATCTCACACACCTCGTACTCCGCGCCGCGGAAATAGGCCACCAACACGCCTGGACGGATCTCGACCGGTTCACCCAGGAACTCGACGCCATGGTCGAGCAGATGCTGGTAAGTGGACCAGAAATCCTGCACCCTGAACCCGATGTGCGTGAGGCCATAGTCGCTCTGCCGGATGTAGCGGATGGGGGGGATGAGTACATCCCTTGCATCCGGCTCATCCGCGTGGTCGGGCCTCGGGTCACGTCCTGTGGGGTGCCGGTAATCGAACAGTTCGACCACCGAATCGCCCAACCTCATGTGCACGATACGCACCCTGGTGCCTTCCACGCCAATCAGCCTCGCCATCGGCTCGTCGAACTCGCGGTCGAACACTTGCTCCATGCCGATGACGTCGCGGTAGAAGGCGATGGCGTTCGCCATGTCCTTGACGCTGACGGCTACGTGATCCACTCGTGCGAACATTACCACATCCAGTCCGAACTCAACCGGGGACGGGGACGTTGAACCGCCTGCCCAACCCCACGATTTCCTGGTAAAGGCCGGGATCAATCGGGATGCCCTCATGGATGTACTCATCCACCTCATGGATGTAGCGGACGGGGGTACGTCCGTCATCCACCTCAGCACGGCGCTGCTGGCACCGCTCGCCTTCTATCTGGCCGGGATAGTACACCCGGTCGCCCCCCTCAGTGGGGGCCAGTGCGTTGAACTCTGCCAGCATCTCCCCCAGCCGATATTTGAACGTATCCAGCGGCATCCAGCGCTTGATGTCCAGCGCCAGCACAAAATGCCCCAGCCTGCGCGGCTGGTCCATGTCGCCGTACATCTTGTTGATGTGCGGTCCCCACGCCATCCCGGTGAGGATGCTACAGAAGATGTCAATGATCATCGCCAGGCCACTGCCCTTGGGGCCGGCGATAGGATGCAGTCCGACGATTCTGTGCGGGTCGGCGGTAGGGTGGCCGTCCTGGTCGAGGCCCCAATCGGGCGGGATTGGCCTACCCTCTGCCTTGGCCAGGGCGATCTTGCCATAGGAGATCGAGGTGGTGGCCATGTCAAGGATCACCGGGATGCCGCCGGTAGGGGCCTGCCCTGAGCCTGTCGAAGGGAAGCCAATGGCGATGGGATTCGAGCCGAAGAAGGGCTGCCTCGCCCCAAATGGGACAAGAAGAGCGTCGGTCGCCGTCATCACGATTCCCGCAAACCCCTCTGAGACGATGCGGTTGACGTAGAACCCGGCCATACCGAAATGGCTCGAGTTCTTGACGGCCACCGCTCCGCTCCCATTTTCCTCGGCCAACGCCACCGCCTCAGTACAGGCGCGAACCATCACGACGTGGCCCAGGCCATCATCACCGTCGAGGATGCCGAGCGAAGGAGCCCGCCTTTCGAAGGTGAGGCTGGGCCGCGCCTTGATGGTGCCGTTCTCCAGCCGGGCGACGTAGTGGCCCAGGCGCACGACCCCGTGGGAATCTACGCCGGCGAGGTTGGCCATGATGAGACAATCGGCCACGATGGCCGCGTGCTCTGGCGACACCCCCACCGCAGCCAACACCCGTTCCACGAACGTGGAGAGCTCTTGTGCACGAATGAGGCGTGTTTCCATCGGCCTACCCCATGTAGATCCCACCGTTGACGTCCAGGACAACACCCGTGATATAATCTGAAAGCGGCGAGACCAGGAACAGCACGACGTTGGCCACGTCTCTGGGTTTGCCCAGCCGCCCCAACGGAATCTGGGCGACGTAAGCATCCTCCCTGCCCTCAATCTGCCGCCGGACCGGCTCTGTGAGGATGATGCCCGGCGCGACGGCGTTCACGTTGATGCCGAAGGGGCCACCCTCCTTGGCCAGGGTCCTGGTGAAGCCGATCAGCGCCGCCTTGGAAGCCGCGTAGTGGATGCCGACCTCGATCCCGCCGACCCGGGCCGCCAGTGACGAGAAGTTGACGATCTTGCCGCCGCCCCGTTCCTTCATCCCCTCGATGAACTCGCGGCAGACCAGGTAGGTTCCCCGCAGGTTGACGTCGAGGACGCGGTCCCACTCGTCCACCGAGATGGCCCCGATGCCCTGCCTGTAGGAGATGACGCCGGCGCAGTTGACCAGGATGTCCACGCCGCCCATTTCCAGGGTCACCCTCTGGCGCAGCGCCGCCACATCCCGGGGTGCCCCCAGGTCACACCGCACGGCAAGTCCCTGGCCGGATGTAGCGGATGCAAGGGATGTAGGGGATGAGTACATCCCTTGCATCCGGCGCGGATGAGGCGGATGAGTACATCTATGAGTACATCCGGTCCGCATTGTCTCGATCGTCTCTTGCGCGCCTTCCAGGTCTATGTCTGCCACCGCCACGCGCGCGCCGGCCTCGGCCAGCACCAGGGCGCATTCCCTGCCGATCCCTGCGGCACCGCCGGTGACCAGGGCATCCCTGCCCGTCAGATCAATTTCCATTTCAGATCAAGCCCCTTCGACTTCGGACCGCAGGTCCGCCTAAGGGCAGGCCTTGATCGCCGGCGGGAACTCGTACGATGGCCGGTTCGCGAAGCGCCTCATTCCCAGGCACAGGCGCGCCTGCGCGGATGGTCCAAGGCGCACCAGAAGGTATCTATCGTTGTGGATGAGCCGGATGTACCCATCCGCTACATCCGTGCTCACCGTCACGCTCTGCTGTTCGATACCCCCGTTCTCCAACCTGGCCTCCGTGAAGGCGTGCTCCCCAAACGCCCCAGCCTGGACGAGCACGTCGCGGCCCTCCAGAGGATCAGTGTTCACCAGCATGAGGACGATGCCGTCGGGCGTGATCTGCTCCACCAGCGCCGCCACATCCCGGGGAAGCCCGGGACGGCGACGGTGCGGGTCAAAGTAGCGCACACTGGCGTGCAACAAGCCCCCGTGATACACCGCGCCGGGCGTCCCCATCGCCATCTGGACCAACCCCTCCGGGATGACCGGGTTGATGTCCTGCCAGTGGTGGATGTCCCGCTTCTCCAGGTCCCCGTCGTCATGCTCGATCCTGTCCAGGCGCTGGCAGATGCCGGTGTAGGTGTCTTGGAGCACCTGCTCGGGAAAGCAGGGATTCTGCCCCGCCACATAGGCGTACCAGCCCAGGGGGGCGTAGGAGCCGGCCTTGAAAAAGCGGGGCGCTCCTCGCCAGGCTTCCCAGTCCGGGAAGCGCTCTTCGATCCGCGCTCGATCCCCCTCGCTCCGGCTCATAAACCAGAGATGGACGTAATGGTCCGGCACTGGCGGCCGGTAGTCGAACCAGCCCTGGTCGCCGTGCCTGGCCGGAACCTTGAGGACACCCCCTTCCTCCCTGCGTAGCGCCCACAGCAGATCCGCCTGCGACCGGTGAAGGTCCAGCCACGCAGGATCGCCAGTCAAGAGGGCCGCGTTGCATCCGGCGATCAGGGTGGATTCGAGGACGATCCAGGCTCCGTGGGGCCAGCGCCAGCCGTAGTAGCCGCCCCACCATTTGCCGTTCATCCGCTCCCCGATCCTGCCTGTGGGGCCGACGTTGTCGGGCATGATGCCGCCGTTCCGCTCTGTGCGCTCCGCCCACGCCTGGAGGTAGTCCAACACCCACTGACGATATTTCTCCTCGCCGGTGACCATGTAGGCGTTGGCGATCAGGCTGGTCGCGTTCAAGTTCAGCGGCACGTCGCCGGGCACCATGCGCTCGTTCATCAGTTTGAGAATCCTGGCGAACGTCTCGTCGTCGTTCCAGTCCAAGACGGTGAACGGGTCGTCGAAGCGAAAGCCGGGGACATCCTCGTAGGGCGAGAGGTAGTCGGCCAGTACGGGACGGTGGGTGACCCAATCCTCGGCCGTCATCTCGAAACGCGGGCCACGGCTGCCGTTGATGGGCGAGCGGATCATCTTCAAATCCGCATCCCAGTTAGGCGCTGCGGGGTCTTCGCCGGTGTACATCGCCGCGAACCGCAGGGCCCGCCGCCGGTCCATGTGATGGTAGGGGTTGGCCAGCCCCAGGTAATAGATGTAGGTGTAACTCTCGCCGTGGTGCATCCAATCGTAGTAGCCGTCGAACTCCCGGTACACCTGGCCGTGCCCGGTGAACTGCCAGGTGATGGCGTTCCACTCCTGGCGGGCCAGCTCGTGGACGTGCTCGCCCCCGCCCAGGATGTAGAAGAGCGGGAAGGAGAGGAAACTCTCGTAGGCGTCGTCAGAGCCATCCATGCCGGGCCACTCCTCGCGCCAGATGAGAGTCCCGTCGGGACGGGTATACCGCTTCGCAAACTCCACAGCAGCACGATCCATCAGGTCCATCAGGTGGCGCTGCTTGATAGCCCAGGCGGGGGGCGCGCTGCGGCCTGTGACCTCGACTATGCGGCATTGGCGTGCCGTCGCCAGGGACGTTGCGGATGAGGTGGATGGGTACATCCATGAGTACATCCGATGCTCAGCCATTGATACCGGGTACCTCCTTCATTTCTGTTTCCCCAAGCGATTCGAAAAGTGCGGCGATTTCGGCGATCTCTGGACCGGCAAGCGCCCAGTTTCCTGCCGGGGCCATCTCCTCGATCTGGGCAGGATTTCGCGCGCCGACGATGGCGGAGGTCACCTCCGGGCGGCGCAACACCCAGGCGATGGCCAACTGGCCCACGGTTTCGCCGCTGCCCCCGGCGATGGGGCGCAGTCTCTCGACAAACGCCAGGGTGGCGCTAAGACAGGGCTCTAGGAAGTGGGGGTTCCTCAACCGCCAATCGCCGGGCGGCAGGCTCGTGACGTACTCCCTGGTGAACCTGCCCGTCAGGATCCCCGATTCCATTGGACTGTAAACGATCACACCGATGTCGTGGGCCGCACAATAGGACAGCAGGCCTTGTTCGATCTCGCGGTTGAGCATGCTGTAGGGCGGCTGCAGCGAGGCCACCGGGTGAATGGCCTGCACCCGCCGTAGTTGCCGCAGGCTGAAGTTGGAGACGCCAGCGTAGCGGACCTTGCCCTCCCGTACCAGGTCGGCGATAGCAGACCAGGCTTCCTCAATCGCTTCGTCCTCCTGAACAGGCCAGTGGATTTGATAGAGATCAATGGCTTCCACTTTCAGGCGCTTGAGGCTGGCTTCCAACTGGCCGCGGATATCTTGGGTCCTGGAGTAAGAGGGGGACTTGGAGGATCCGCTTATGTCGCACTTGGTTGCAATGATCACCTCGTCCTTTCGGCCGTCCAGGGCTCGGCCGACGAGTTCCTCTGCGTGCCCCACACCGTAGACTGGTGCAGTATCCAACCAGTTGATACCCAGATCGAGGGCGCGGTGGATCGTGGCGATGGACTCGGCTTCGTCTCTGGGTGCCCAACCGTAGATCCGCCCACCGCCGATATCAGCCGTGCCCAGGCCAATCGTCGTCATGAGGAGGTCAGTGGTTCCCAGTTTTCGTGTTCGCATTGATCCGCTCACTTGACTGCGTCTTCTCTTGCCCCATCTGCGACGTCGCAAGTAGACGCTGCGTGCGCCAGGTCGTTGGCGGTCAAGAGGATTTCGCCACTCTCCTCTCCCTCCACGCGCAAGAACGTCCCGACCTCGTTGAGCGGGCGGCAGCCGTGAATAAAGGCCCCCCGCGTCTGTTGCAGCCGGATCAGGGCCTCGGCCTGCGGGTGGCCCTCCGCCCGCAAGCCCGCAAGTTCCAGGTCCTCCACGTCGTCGCACACGACCGCCGGCCGCAGGTCAGGGTTCTCCAGGTCGAACCGCACGTTGTGCAGTGTCAGGCCCTTCGCGTGGCGCACGTAGAGGCCATAGGCCGGCAACGTGCCGAACATGTGGTACTCGGGGTAGTGGTCCTTCATCTCTGGGACGTCCCGGCGCGCGGCTTCCTCCGCCGTCCCGCCCCCGGCGTAGGTGATGTGTACGTTGCTGAACGTCACCCCTTCGACGGGATGGCCCGGCAGGCCGGTGATGTTCATACACGAACGCAACTCGCCCGGCATCCGCACCACCTCGTGCTCCAGCGGACAAGAGTTCTCCGGCACGCTGGCGCGGATGTTGCTAAACAGGACGTTGCGGAACTTGCCGGTGGGGTACGACTCCTTGCGCTCCCGCTTCCAGCCCAGGTAGCCGGCCAGGCGGATCGAGATCGGGCCGGTGGTGTGCTCCATCACCAGGTTGTCGAAGACGATGTCCTCCATCGCGCCGCCCTCTACCATCTGCAGCTTGATGCCGCAGCCGTAGGTATCACGGATGATGCAGTTGGAGACCGCAATGTCTTTGAACACGCCCGTCGAGTACGGCCCCATGCGGAACGCCGCCCAGCGGCTGGTGATGACACAGTTGGTGATGACGATGTTCCTGGCCGACCTGGATAGCGGGAAGGCGTCGTCGCCGCAGTTCATATCACAGTTGGAGATGAAGACGTTCTCGCAGCCAACCAGGTGAAAGCCGTCGGTGTTCTGGTTCTGGCGACTGTCCACCTTGACACCGTCAATCCTGATGTCCTTGCCATCCTCAATGCGGGTGCACCACGAGGCGGCGTTCTTGAGCGTCAGGTCGCGGATCGTGATGCCCTGGCAATCGAGGAAATCCAGCAGCCTGGGACGCGGGTACGCCTTGCCGCGCGGTGCTTTCTCCTCGTCCTCGACGTTAAAGCCCTCCGTGCCACAGGGGAAGGCCCATCCCTGCCCGTCCACCATGCCTTGCCCCGCCAGGCCGATGTTCCTGGCATGCCGGGCGAAGATGAGGGTTTGCTCCTGCACGCTGGAAGCGAGTCTGTTCCCAATCGCGTAATCCTCGATGCTCTTGCTCCCCAGCAAGGTAGCCTCCGGCGCAAAGTAGAGGGTGACGTTGTCCTTGAACACGATGGTGCCGGTGAGGTAGGTTCCGGCCGGGAAGAAGACGGTGCCGCCCGCGTGCGACGTGCAGGTGTCAATGGCCGCTTGAATGGCCTGGGTGTCCATGGTTGCCCCATCCCCTTTGGCCCCATAGTCACGAACGGAATATCGCAAGGCTGGTACAGTGCGGATGAGTACATCCATGGCAAATCCTCCCATTGTCTATGGAATCCACGGCTCCCCTCGCCTACGGGCGCGCGGGGCTGCCGTCGGGCAGTCGCGTCTGCGTCCACTGCTCGACTTCGTCCTGGCAGGGGTACTTGGCTGCCAGTTTCTCATCAATGTCAATGCCCAACCCCGGCTTGTCGTTGGGGACCATGGTGCCATTGTGGACCACCGGCGTGCCGGGGAACATCTCGTACACGAGTTCTGGAAAACAGCACCACTCCTGGACGCCAAAGTTGGGTGCCCACAGGTCCAGGTGCAGGTTGGCCGCGTGCCCCACGGGCGAAACGTCCCCCGGGCCGTGCCAGGCGGTGCGGATGCCGTACATGTGGGCAAAGAGGGCCACGTTGCGGGCCGGCGTGAGCCCGCCCATCTGGCTGATGTGCATGCGGATAAAGTCAATCAACCGGCCGGAGATCAACGGCTGCCATTCCCGGGGGTTGTTGAACAGTTCACCCATCGCCAGGGGCGTAGCGCACTGCTGGCGGATGCGTTCGAACCACCGGATGTCCTCCGGCGCCAGCGCGTCCTCCAGGAAAAACAGCTTGAAGCGCTCCACATCCTTGGCGAACTGCACTGCGTCGATCGGGGGCAGACGCTCGTGGACATCGTGCAGCAGCTCAACCTCCTCTCCCACAGCCGAGCGCACGTGCTCGATCATGCGCAGCGTCTGGCGCGCATAGTCGCGGGGATCGAAGTAGGCGCCCTCGGGCGCACCCTCCGGCTTCACCAACCGGCTGGTTTTGCCGCTATACCCTCCCATCTGTACCCGGACGTACCGGTATCCCAGTTCCAGAAACTTGCGGACGCTATCCCCCACTTCGTGCGGATCGCGGCCGTCGGCGTGGACGTAGACCGCCGCCCCCTCGCGGCATTTGCCGCCCAGGAGTTGGTAGACCGGCATCCCGGCCAGCTTGCCCTTGATGTCCCATAGCGCCATATCCACCCCGGAGATGGCATTGTTGAGCACCGGGCCGTTGCGCCAGTAGCCGTGGACCATCGCCATCTGCCAGATATCTTCGATGCGCGAGACGTCGCGGCCGATCAG
>Ga0307380_10005035_pt1 | contig 17618 bp, 9 predicted proteins | sample UN3MG_FD_202239 | JGI IMG/M metagenome (GOLD analysis project Ga0307380, IMG submission 202239) | Soil microbial communities from Risofladan, Vaasa, Finland - UN-3 | ecosystem: Environmental > Terrestrial > Soil > Coastal area > Acid sulfate soil | place: Finland: Risofladan, Vaasa | collected...
GGGTGCCACGTCCGCCCAGGACGACGCACAATTCGTTGTCGAGGCCCGGTTCTACGAGAAACTCCCGCACAGAAAGATCCAGTGCAAGCTGTGTCCCCGGGAATGCGTCATCGACGACCGCGAACGGGGTTACTGCGGCGTCCGCGAGAACCGTGGAGGCACCTACTACACGCTGGTCCATTCGCGCGTGGTTTCCGCCCACGTCGATCCTATCGAGAAGAAGCCTTTCTTCCACTACCTGCCCGGCACGCTAGCGTTTTCGATCGCCACGGCAGGGTGCAACGTCAACTGCAAGATGTGTCAAAACTGGGAGATTTCCCAGGTGCGGCCCGAGCAGGTTCGGAGCACGTACGCACCTCCCGAGAAGGTGGCGGCGCTGGCCAGGCAGTACAAGTGCTCGGCCATTGCCTACACTTATAGCGAACCGATCATCTTCTATGAATACATGATGGATACCGCCCGGGCAGGGCACGAAGCGGGCATCAAGAGTGTGGTTGTGACGGGCGGTTACATCTCCCAAGACCCTCTCAAGAAGCTTTGCGCGGCCGTGGACGCGATCAAAGTGGATCTGAAGGCCTTTTCCGAAAAGTATTTCAAGGAAGTCGTGAACGGCGAGCTCAAGCCCGTTCTCGATGCGCTGGTGACCATGCGCAAGCTGGGGATGTGGAGCGAAATCGTCTATCTGGTGGTTCCCACCCTGAACGACAGCGACCAGGAATTCAAGGCGCTGGCGCGATGGATCAAATCCGACCTGGGTGTGGACGTTCCGGTGCACTTTTCCCGCTTTCACCCTGAATATCTGCTGAAGAACCTGCCGCCCACACCGCTCGAAACCCTCGAGCGGGCGAAAGCCATCGCCGACGCGGAGGGACTGCACTACGTCTACCTGGGTAACGTGCCGGGTCATCCGGCCGAGAATACTTATTGCCCTAAGTGCCGGCGCGTGGTTGTGGAACGTATGGGCTACATCATCAAGGAGATTCAAATCCGAAAAGGCAAGTGCCAGTACTGCCAGCAACCGATCGCCGGTGTATGGCAGACCTAGTTCAGTGAAGACCCTCGCCGCAGCAGTAGAAATTCGGAGGCTTTCGTCCTCAGGCAGTCCCCGCGGATGCGTCTCGGCTAATCAGGTGTACGAAACAATGGGAGTATGTCCGGGCAAGAACAGCGAATTGAAACGAGCGGATCTCTCCTCTCTGATGGAAACCGTCTCCCAGCGTGTTTGTGTTCGGTGCGGGACGCGCGGGGAACGGCGAGTCTTCTGAGGTTTCGTTGGCGTGGGCTTTTAGTCCGTTAGAGTTTGCATCATGGGACACATTGAGGAGCCGGACGAGTATAATTAGTTTGAGTTCATGGCCCGAAGCCAGGTAGCCGCGAGCAGTCCGGATGGAAGTCCGCCGGCGCTTGCAGACCGTTCCTCGCCAAACGCAAAAAGTATGAAGGGCCACCTCAATCTCATCCCATTCGTTCTCGCGGCGATTTCAGCGTCTCTTTTCACCTGTGGCAGCGTCGCCGTTCGCAGTGACAGCCAGCCAGTCCGCCAGCCGAGTGCCGCGGGGGCGTTTTACCCGGCCGACGCGAAGGAACTCGCCGCGATGGTGGATGGATTTCTCCGCGACGCGTCACCCAAGCAGATCAGCGAGCCGATTGTGGCCCTCATCTCCCCCCACGCGGGATACGTCTATTCGGGGCACGTTGCGGCGCACGCCTACGCGCTGCTCAGGGGCCGGAAAATCTCTCGCGTGGTAGTGATCGCGCCCAGTCACATTGAGGCCTTCCCGTTCATCTCCGTATACGAGGGAACCGCTTACGCGACTCCCCTGGGTGTAATTCCCGTTGACGAGGAGTTCTCGCGAAAACTGGCTGCCATGAGTCCGCTCATCCAGCGCTCCGAGCGCGGCCATGGAATAGTCCAAGGGCGCGGCGAGCACGCGCTGGAAGTTCAACTCCCCTTCCTGCAGCGGGTGCTGGGCGACTTCAAGCTCGTGCCGATCGTCATGGGAGATCAGAACTACGAACTCTCCCGGACTCTGGGAGTCTCATTGGCCAAGCTTGCCAAGGGTACGGACACGCTCATCGTCGCGAGCTCGGACCTTTCGCATTTTCATCCTTACGACGAGGCCGTCAGTTTGGATCGCAAAGTCTTGAGTGCGATCGAAGAGTGGGACTACTTCAACATGTCGGAGAACTTCGAGCGGCGCGTCTGGGAAGCCTGCGGTGGTGGTCCCATTGTGGCCGCCATGATCGCTGCTGAGCGGCTTGGCGCCAACCGCGCTCGGATTTTGAAATACGCGAATTCCGGCGATCTCCCCGGCGGCGATCGGAGCCGTGTGGTCGGATACGGCGCGGCGATCCTGACGATTGAAAAGACTAAACGGAAAGCTGAGGCGCGACAGTTCTCGCTCAGTGGAGAGGAAAAGGAAGAGTTGCTGAAGATCGCCAGGAAATCCGTGGAGACGGCGGTGAAGGAGCGAAAACTGTACGAGTGCTCGGCGGGTGGCCACGAGGCCCTCATGCGGGACCGGGGCGCCTTCGTCACCCTGAAGGAGAAGGGGCAACTGCGCGGCTGCATCGGCTACATCGCCCCGACCAAACCCCTGTGCCAGACGGTGCGGGACGTCGCCGCACTAGCCGCCCTGAAGGACAGTCGGTTCGCGCCAGTCAGCGCCGCGGAATTGGGTCAGCTCGAGTACGAAATCTCCGTCCTTTCGCCGTTGCGCCGGGTGACCGACATGAAACAGATCCGGATTGGTCGAGATGGACTGGTCGTGTGGAAGGGCAGCGCTGAGGGCATCTTGCTTCCCCAGGTGCCCACCGAGCTCGGCTGGGACAGGAAGACTTTTCTCGAGCAGCTTTGTGTGAAGGCCGGGCTTCCCACCAGCGCCTGGCAGGACGAGGAGGCCGACATCTTCATGTTCTCGGCGCTGGTCTTCGGAGAGCACACACCGGACGCCTTCACCGCGCCGCAGTCTCCGCTTGGTGGGGACGAATCGCGCTTGCCAAGGCGGCCGGGGCAAGATTCACCACGGCCATGAGCAGGGCGGCTTTCAGGAAACCGAAGACGGGAAACAGGTAGGCGCTCAACAACACCGCGCCCAGGGCGGCGCCAACCAAATCTAGCGCGTAGAGTGTTCCGGGACTGCGAACGGACTTCTCCGAGCCCACAAAGTAGATTCGGCTTGCCAACGGAAATTGGTAGCCGCCCAGCATCCCTGACAACAAGGCCAGGGCGGGAAACAGAATCTGGCTCACGAGGAAGAGGCCAAGCGGACGCTCGACTCCCGCTACGGATGCGAACAGCAGGTAGAGAAGCAGGGGCGAAGCCGCGGCAGCGACCTGCAATCCGACGAGCCATTGAATCTCCGCTCGCGAGACCGAAGCCGCACCTACTTGGCGGTCAGCCTCATTCGAACGCCGCAAACCTCTCCAACTTCCCGCCGCTATTCCCACCATGAAGGCTGCTATCACCAGGGCGAGCTGATGGTAGACATAACCATAGATTGCCTGAAAACCCAGAAGAAGAAGGATCTCGAGACCGATCAGAGTGAATCCCATGGCGGCTACGCAGAAGGCGGCCGCAATCTTGTGACGGTGTTCGTGGGGCACGGAAGCATCGCTGCGCTTGTGACCTGACACTTTCGGCCGCGACCGCCACCAGGCCAGCGCGGTAAGAGCCGAGAGAGCAACAACCACCCATAGCATCAGCACCGGGAACTTAACTCCAGCGATGGACTCGAACCATCGGCGGTAACGCTGGTGAAAACGCGAACTCCAGAGCGCCACGTCGAAGTAGTAGGCGATGGGCGCGAAGTCCCGGTTTACGGGCGTGGTGATGCGAGGCAGCATCTGGGAATCGAGATCCTGCATGCGGTCGGGCATCATGCGGAAGGGGAAGTAGTATTCCCGGACGTAAGTCGTCTGAAGGTTTCGGGCGTGCAAACGGCCGGCCAGGACTTCCGGGTCCGTGGTGAGGACACCGGCTCGGTTGGCGCCAAAATAATGAATGGTGGCCCCGGGGATGGCGGCGACTTCGGGAAACACTTCCCGCAGCGTCTTGTTCAGACAGCGAAGAAACTCCGCCAGTCCGGCGCTGATGTAGTTCTCCGCGCCCGTCACCTGGAAGGAGAGAATTCCTCCCGGGCGGAGCTTTTGCGCCGCTTCTCGGAAAAACTCGACCGTATAGAAGCGGTTCAACTGCGCGGTTTGCGGGTCCGGAAGGTGAACGATGATGACGTCGAAAGTGGATTGGGTTGCTTTCAGGAACAGACGTCCGTCTAAGTTGTGGATGCCCACGCGCGGGTCAGCCTGTACGGGCGCCCACTCCTCCCGGAAGTATTCCCCGGCCAAATCCAGAATCGTTGGGTCGAGTTCGACGTAGTCCACGCGCTCGAGGCTGGGGTGCTTCAGTGCCTCGACCACGCCGCCCCCGACGCCGCCCCCGATCAGCAGAAGGCTGCGAGGCGAAGGGTGCTGAAGAAGCGCGAAGTGAACCGCCTCTTCCGCCGCTTCGGGGTCAGGGACGGTGAAGACAACCAGGCCATTCTCGTAAAGGCTGCGGCTGCCCTCCGTTCCCACCACCGCCAGGTTCCCGTAAACGGAATTCCGCGTGACGACCAGGCGAAATCCCTGCCACAGGCGGGCGAGGGATACTGCCTCGAGACGAGGACTGGCGAAGGGATAGACGGCGAAGGCAAAGACCGCTACCAGCGCGGCCATCGCTGCGCGGCGGACTGATGGGGATCGGATCACAAGACTCGCCGCGGCCAGCAGATTCAGCAGGGCAAGAATCACGGCGATTTCAAACGCCGTGAGGTGGCGGATGAACAGCAGACTGGCGAGAAGGCCGCCGAGACCCGAGCCCGCCGCTTCCAGCAGGTACACACTTCCGGTGCCGGTGGCGATCGATGTTCCCATCTCGTCGGCGTAAAGACGACTTCCCGCAGCGAACGACCAGCCTGATACGAGACAAAGCACGCTGAGAGTCGCTAAAGAAGTCAGGAACATCGGTCCCGGCCCCAGGATCTCGCCCGCGATCGGTTGGAACGCGCTTCTGCTGGCGCGCACGGCCAGGATGGTGATGGGGAATGCCAGCGAAATGAGACCTTGCAGGCCTGCCATCAGGGTGCGAGGGCGTCCCAGATGGCGAGACAGGCGTCCAAAGAAACTGCTGCCGATGGCCGTCCACAGGAGCCAGCTCGCCAGCATCAAACCAAGGGAGATCTCGTTGCCGTAGAAGACCACCATGAGCTCCCGCATCAGCACGATTTGCGCGATGACTGCGGTGAAACCGATGAGGGACAAAATGACCCGGATGGTCCACGAGGCTACCGTCGGCGGCGCCGAGGCCTTTGGGGGTTCTATTTGCTGTCGCACCGAGGTATAAGTAAACCCTGAATGGACGCGAAATCAAGCCAATCCCCATGGTGGTAGGGGCGCCCATTATGCCGACGGAAAGCCCAGCACCCGACCGACGCGAGTTCCTGCTGCAGATTTTGCGCCTGGGAGGACTGGGCGCCGCGAGTGCGGGACTGGGGTTCTGGCTGAAAGGCCGCAGCCACCGGCCGGAAGAAGCGCAAGCATTGACCCTGGAGCATGACTTCACAGTCCCTGATGACCCGAGTCTTCCTCAAATGATCGTCACTCAGGGGGATGATCCTCGGCAGCTCATCCGAAAAGCCATCGAGGAGTTGGGAGGGATCGGGCGTTTCATTTCCCGGGGCGATGTGGTGGTCATCAAACCGAACATCGCCTGGGACCGCACGCCCGAGCAGGCAGCCAACACGAATCCCGAAGTGGTTGCGGAGACGGTCCGGCTCTGCCGCGAGGCGGGTGCCGCTCGTGTGATCGTCACCGACGTGAGCTGCAACGACCCCAGGCGCTGCTTCCAGCGCAGCCGCATTGCGGAAAGTGCGCGGGCGGAGGGAGCACAAGTCATCCTTCCGGAAGAAAGAAAGTTCAAGGAAGTCGACTTGCGCGGCGATGTCTTGAGTTCTTGGCCGGTCTTCGAACCGTTTCTCGCTGCCGACAAGGTGATCAATCTTCCCATCGCCAAACACCACAGCCTCACCGGCGTCACATTGGGAATGAAGAACTGGTACGGGATCTTGGGTGGCCAACGCAACCGTCTGCACCAGCGAATTCAGGAGAGCCTGGTGGACCTCGCCGATTTCATGCGCCCCACCCTGACCATCATCGACGCCTACCGCGTGCTGATACGCAATGGCCCGACGGGCGGCAGCATTGCGGATGTGGCGCTCAAGAAAACGCTGGTGGCGGGGACGGACCCCGTGGCCCTGGACGCCTACGTCGCCAAGGCCTATTGGGACCTGGACGCGGGACAGTTGCCTTATCTCCAATTGGCCCAGGCGCGGGGCCTTGGCACGACGATCTTTGAGAACGTTCGAACCCGTGTAACCACCGCGTAGGCTCGGGCCCGAAGAACGAGTCAGACGCTCGACCCTCCCTCGCACCCGGTCGGAGCACCGGGTTCCATCGCGTGGAATGACGGAAGGTAGTTCCTTGTTGCCTCGCGCAGATTCACGCAGGCGGCCGGCACAAGCTTTCTGCGCTTTCGAAATGCGACCCGAATCCTGGAGCCGCGCGATGGCAACCGGCTTGCTGGACATTCTGTCATGAGCTTCCGGACTCTCACCAAACTGCGCCGGTTCTCGCAGGTCGTCTTCCTGCTGCTCTTCTTCTTCCTCCTGTTCAAGACGGAGTTTCGCGGTTCTTTCCAGGCCGCGCGTGGTGACATCCGGTTGCCTTACCCAGTGAGCATTTTCCTGGAAGCCGATCCGTTGGTAGGCATTTCAAACGCCCTTTCCACCGGCGCTCTCTACAAGGGGCTTTTGTGGAGTCTGGTCATTCTCATTCCCACCTTATTCCTCGGCCGATTCTTCTGCGGCTGGATTTGCCCGCTGGGGACTTTGAACCATTTCTTCAGCAGCTGGAAGTCGGAGCGCAAGCGCGGCCTGCAGCGCATCGATTCGAACCGCTACAAGAGCTGGCAGACGCTGAAGTACTACATCCTAATCGCCCTCCTGGTCTCGGCCATTTTCGGAGGGATGGCGCTGGCGATCATGGACCCCATCTCGCTGACCGTGCGGTCGCTGGGGCTGTCGATTCTGCCCGGATTGAACTACGCGTTCAACGCTCTCTTTGACCTGCTTTACGGCACCGAGATCACGGCCCTACGCCACGCTGCCGATGGCCTGCAAATCCTGCTGAGCCAAATCCTTCTCAGCTTCAAGCAGCCGCATTTTCGCCAGGGCTTCTTCCTGGGAGCGATCTTCATCACCATCCTGGTGCTGAACCTGCGGATCACGCGCTTCTGGTGCCGGGCGCTGTGCCCGCTCGGGGCGTTGCTGGGCGTGCTCTCCCGCTGGTCGATTTTGGGTCTGGAAAAGCACCCCAGCCATTGCGAAGACTGCAACTGCTGCCTTCTGCATTGCCAGGGCGGGGACGACCCCATCCCCGGCGTTCCTTGGCGAAAGGCCGAGTGTCATCTCTGCTTGAATTGCGTCGGTGACTGTCCGGAGAGCGGGATCAAGTTCAAGTTCTTTCCCGCCACGCCTACCACCATTGAGACGCCTCGCCTCCAGCGCCGGCGCGTGCTGACCGGCGTAGCGGCGGGCGCCGCCCTGCTGCCGCTTTTGCGCAGCGCGACGGGACTGGCAGCGGAGCGCAACGCTCGCCTGGTTCGCCCGCCGGGCGCACTCGACGAAACGCATTTTCTCGAACGTTGCATCCGCTGCGGGGAGTGTATGAAGGTCTGCCCCAACAACGCCCTTCATCCGACGCTGCTGGAAGCTGGACTGGAGGGCATTTGGACTCCGGTCCTTGTGTCGCGCATCGGCTACTGCGAGCCCAGTTGTGTCTTGTGCAGCCAGGTGTGTCCCACGGGAGCCATTTGGGAAATCACTCAGGCGGAGAAAGCCTGGGTTTCCGAGAACGCCGAAAAAGAAGCCAAGCCCGTCAGAATCGGCACGGCCTTCTACGATCGCGGCCGCTGCCTGCCCTGGGCCATGGCCACGGAGTGCATCGTCTGCGAGGAGTGGTGCCCGACCTCCCCCAAGGCCATCTACCTGCGACCGGCCGAGGTCGTAAACTCCGGCGGAGAGGTGAAGAAGGTGCGCCAACCGTACGTCGACCCGGAACGCTGCGTCGGATGCGGCGCGTGCGAGTTCGCCTGCCCGGTGCAGGACCGGCCCGCCGTCTACGTCACCAGCATCGGTGAAAGCAGATCGAAGAGCAATCAGATCCTGCTCAAGCGATCGAAGAAAGGAGCAGCATGACGAAGCATCTCCAGAGTGGGGTCCTGGCCGCCGTGGTGTTGTTTGCCGCGGCCTGCGGGCCCAAGACACCGGCCCCTGCGCCGGTGCTTTTTCCGGAAACCAATCAGGTGCCCGGATGGACGAAGACGGAGGAGACGCGAGTCTTCCCAGCCGACAAGCTGTGGGAATACATCGACGGCGATGCGGAACGGTATCTTCAGGCGGGCGTGGAAAAAACTTTGACCACCGACTACTGCTACAAGGACAAATTCGACGCGGTGGCGGACATTCACATCATGCAAGCACCCGAGGGCGCGAAGAAGATCTTCGATTCCGACTCGGCCGTCGACAGCGAAAACTTGGATCTGGGCGACGCCGGAAGGCGTTGGCAGGGAAGCCTGACGTTCACCAAGGGCCGCTACTACGTTCGTCTCACCGCCTATGAACAGGAAGATCCTGAGGTCGGGAAAGCGCTCGAAGCGCTGGCTCGTGCCATCGAGCAGAGGCTCGGGCAGAACTGAAGGGTTGAGAGATCGGTGGAAGGTCCGGCCCGGTTCTGGCCGGGTGCGGGAAGCGCGAGGAGAGTTCGATCGCGCAGATTTTTCCAAGGAGGTTTAGAACAATGGAGCGAAAAGTGGATATCGGACGTCGCGAGTTTATGATGGCGACCGCAGGCGCAGTTGCCGCGGGATTGGGGCCTGCCTGCAGTTGGGGCGCGTCAGCCCAGGAGATTGAGGAAGCCGCGGCCCAGGTTGGTCGCCTGCCGCGCCGCAAATTGGGCGGTGGCGGGCGAGAGGTCACGGTGCTGGTCGGCGCCGCCACATGGGCCTCGGCACCGGTCGAGGCGGCGATCCGCTGTGGAGTGAATTATTGGCACAAGGCTGACCAGTGGGCATCGCGACAGGCGCCGCTCGAGATCTTGAAGAACCGCGATGCCCACTACTGCCAAATCTGCGTTGACCGCGTGCGCGGCAATCACGAGTCAGGCCAAATCGATGAGGAAGCGCACTACCAGCTCGTGAAACGGACCGTGGAGCGAAGCGGGCTGCGCTACTTCGACGATATGCAATTCCATTTCGGCTATCACAACGTGGCCGAGCTCAAATCCGACCGCGGCTTCGTTCGCGCCTTCGAACGCCTGAAAAAGGAGAGGCTCGTCCATCATCTCTGCCTCTCCCAGCACCACTATGACGGCAACGCCAGGGTTGCGGCAGGCCAGAACGCCCGAGAAATCCTCACGGCGGTGGCGGAAGACGGCGTGTATGAGCACGCGCAGTTTTTCTATTCCTACGGCGAAGGCGAGGATATGAATGATTTCCTGGCGCTTGCCCGGCACAAGGGATTCGGCACCATCGCCATGAAGACCACGCGGGGCGCGGGCCGCTTGGCCAGGGATCCGGAACTCATGAAGGGCTTTCCCGCCGGGACGACGCCGCACCACGCGCTTGCCCGGTGGCTCACCACGCGCACCCAACTTGACGCAGCGGTCATCGAGATCAACAGCCTGCGGGAGTTCGTGGATACATACTCGGGAGCGGGCAAAACCATGCGCGCCGCCGACGTCGAAGCCCTCCGCTACATGACGGCCCACGCGAACCGCGAGGTCTGCCGCCTGTGCAACCAATGCGTGAGCCATTGCGCGCACGGCGTCCCCATCGCCGACATCCTGCGCTACGAACGGTACGCCCGCGACTACGACGAGGGATACCGGGCGCGGCTCCTCTACGCGCGACTGGACAGGCGGGCGGACTCGTGCATTGTCTGCGGCGAGTGCCTTCCTCATTGTCCGCAGGGTCTGAAGATCCCGGAGAAGCTTGCCGCGACACACCGGATTCTCAGCTGAGTATTGCCGACGGGGGAAGGGAATCGCGAACCGAGTTTCGAAGAACAAGAAACCTGCAGAATTCTGTGCCGCGCGAGCAGGGAGCGGGTCGCGTGGCTCGTGCTAACGCCTGCCGGATAGTCGTCAGCGCTACGCAGACCAGGCGAGGGCTAGGCAGGTCCTATACCCGCGGCGAGGTTCGGAGATACAAGCGCAACTGGGAGGCGCGCGTGCGTGCGAGCCGGCGCGTGCATGAATCCATTACGACGCGGCATCAAAAAGACCTAGTTACTCAAATTGACCTTATTGTATGCGATATCCTGGCATGCAAGAAGGACAATCCGCGCGCAGGAGAATTACTCCACCTTCTCTACGAGTTAGACCTATGGCGGGGCAATCGCCAAGTCACACAGACCATCGTGGATGGCTTGCACCACTTGGCCATTATGATTGGTACAGAAAACGGGGGCAGGTCACTGAAAGCAGCTTTAAATCAGAGTCAAGATTTGGTTGGACAGGAGGTGGCGTAGAATGAATCGGACCGTCGCTCACCTCCAACGATTCCTGGGACACTTTCGCGGATTGGCGGCAGAGATGTCATTCCTCGCTACTCACTTCGATGGCATTCACACAGGCGTAGTTCTTTACCGGCACGAAAGTCAGAAGGAGCTTGCCCTGAGGACTCGGTTCGAGGTCGTGGAAGGTCTTGACCAGCGCCCGATTGGCGCCGCCAGCCTCTTTGATTATATCGAAGTTATGCAGTATCTGGAGGCCATTGCAATAGACGTCGAACAGGCGGCTCCCGGCGCCTCCATTGCCGGGATTTTGCGGCCCGAAGTAAGTTTCGGTAAAGTGGAGAGCCAGAGCGTATCGTCCGGTGGCCACCGGGATGGCATAACTGAAATGTCCAAAACGCTGCCCGTAGTAAAGGCCGGGGTCCGTGGTCTGTGCTACAGGTCGGTTGTGGAGGACCAATCGGCCCTGGCTGGCGTAGAGATCGGGACTCCAATCCCGGCCGTTGTGGTCCGTGTACGAATTGCTCTGGGCCACGATGCGAATCGGGCGCATTTTCCCCGGTATCCCCGGTACGATTTCGAGCGCGTTCAGAATGGCCTGATCTTGCGGGGAACCGGTGCCCTCGAACTTGGCGAACCACAAGTGCAGATACCCGTCGGGAGCCGGCGTCACATCGGTGAAAACGCGCTCGTCGGCGGTGTTACCGGCACCCGCGTCGGCCAAGGGGTCGAATTCGCTGAGGATCGGCTTCTCGTTCAACTCCACGTTGAAAATGCGGCTGCTCTCACCCCCTCCGGCGAGAGAGCCCGGGCCGTAAACGGTCTCCGCGAAATAGAGCCGGAGCTCATACACTCCCGGCTTCAGAGGGATGTCGTAGCTGAAGTCGCCGTAGCGGCAGTTTAGATACAGTGTGGCATCCGACGTGCGATCGATAAAATGGGGCGCCGCGCTCAACGCCGTGCCGCCCGAGTAATAGCGGTCTGGGCCCCAGACCTGTCCCGCATGGTCGATGTACTGGCTCTTCGAGTAGCCGGCAAGAATCCGGAGCTCCTGTCCGGACTCGTTGCTAGCCGCCACTTTTTCGCTTTCAAGGCTGAGGGCGGCGGGGTCCGCAGTTTGGAACCTCACAAGTCCCGACTTCCATGCGACAACGACGGCAGCGACGAGGATGAACGCCAGCATAGGCACGAGGAAGCGAGGCAGTCTTCGACCGCGCCAAGTGGGCAGCGAGGTGAGGATTCGCTCTGTCAGCTGCCAGGAGGGCTTGGGGACGCGCCCCGGGCCGGTTTGCTGGACTTCCGCCCCCAACTTCTCCGCACCCCCGCTGGAGGGGGTGGCTCCTTGGGGCGCCAGCTGCGTCGGAACTTCCGGGCGGGCTAGGAAGCGTGGGGCGTACTTGCCCGGCTCGAGGACGATGACCACCGCGTCATGAAGGCCTTCGGTCTCGTAGTGTCTCTTCACCCTTTCACGAAGCCGGTGCAGCTCGACGCGAACGATGGAGTTGCTAGTGGGGTCGAAATCGGCGTGGCGCCCCAGCGCCTCAACTCCGATGTTGTACTCCTTCAGGTCGCACGCACGGCCATCGAAGTACTTCCCACAGAGGTAACTGAGGAGTCTCGCCAAATTCTGCGACTTGGCGAAAGACCCCGAAGCGAGGACCGCCTCCAATTCGGCTTTCTCTTCCTGGCGACTGACGGAGCGTGGCATGCTTCCTACCTAGATGCGGGCGAGTATACCACCACCCCCACTCCTGGGCAACCAGTGATGTGTAACGTGCCGAGGCAGCGTTGAGGCGATTTCGAGTAATGCACACAAAACACAGCACTTATGCCCGATGTAACGGTTATTTAACGGGTATAAACTTGTTTTATGGATCAGCAATCATCCATTCTTGGCGCGTCGGGTAGTCATAATTTTCTGGGTCGAATACTCTCAACAAAGTAGGTTCGGGCACTAGCGCTGCTGCCTGTTTCCCTGCACGTTCAGGAAGATAGGGTGGTTGGGTGTCCCGATCAAGCGTGCATCTACACTCCCCTAATCCATTAGGGCCAAGGTAGGTGTGTACCGGCAATTTAGAACAAGATTCCTCCAAGGAGAAGGGGGCAACAAAACCAGCCATGAAAAAGTGCATGAAGTTACTCATCGGACTCGCACTCCTGACACTGCCAGCCACGCAGTTGCGGGCGCAGTCGCTGTTTGCCACCCTGACGGGTGTCGTGAGTGATCCTTCGGGCGCGGTGGTGCCGGGTGCGACGGTGAAACTGATTAACGAGCAATCGGGCTCGACACGCGAGACGGTTACCGGCACAGAAGGCTACTACAGTTTCATTTCCGTCGCCGTCGGCAACCTTACGTACAAGCTGGTGGTCGAGGCGAAAGGCTTCGCCACCTATCAGGCCACGGGCATGACAATTCTGGGTGGCGACAAACGCAATGTGAACGTCGAACTCAGCCTTGGCACTGCAGCCCAGACCATTGAGGTCACCGGCGTGGCCTCGTCAATCATACCAGTAGACTCCGGCGAAAAGTCGCAAACGCTCACCACCAAAGAGCTCACAAACTTCGTGCAGGTGGGCAGCAACGCGGCCGAATATATCAAGATCATGCCGGGCTTCGCCATCCAGAACGGCTCTTCGAACAGGGCGAACTTCACCGGTGAAATCATCGGAATCAATGCCAACGGCGATGCCGGCAGCCAGAGCCCGCTGAACAACGCATACAGCTATAACGGGTTGCCCGGCAACTCCCTGGACATCACGGCGGACGGGGCGCACGTTTCCGATCCGGGCTGCAATTGCGACACCCCCGTGAATCCGAATTCCGACATGATCTCGGAGTTCAAAGTCCTCACCTCGAATTTCAGCGCCGAGAACCAGAAGGGCCCCATCGTCATCAGCTCAGTGACCAAGGCAGGGGCCAGCCAGTTCCACGGCTCCGGGTTCCTCAGTCTGCGCGACTACCGGCTGAATGCCAACGACTGGCTGAACAATAGAAACAACGCGCCAAAACCACAGAACAAATACTACTACCCGGGCGGCACCATCGGCGGCCCGCTCACCAAAGGACGCGACAAGCTGTTCTTCTTTGCGGGCTACGAGTACTTCTATCAGGTGCTGGACACCGGCTTGCTGCGCGCCACGGTTCCCACCCCGGCCATGCTGCAGGGCAATTTCTCCACGGCCGAGCTGCAAAAAATCGGCGACGCAACCAATCGGTATGTCTCGGCCTCCGGTTCGCCGGTGGGCACCGCCTGCGACCCCACCGCAGCCCCAGAGGATTACACTCCCTGTCTTAACGCGGATGCTCTGGCAATGTACCCAGGCGGGATCATCCCGGAATCGGACCTCGATCCCAACATGATCGCGCTGATGAAGCTCTACCCCGCCGCCAACGCCGATCCCAGCCAGACCGGCGGGTACAACTACGTGCAAGCCCAAGTGTTCAACCAGAACAACCACCAGTTTGCGACGCGGGTGGACTACAACATCAGCAACAACACGAAGCTGTTCGTCCGTTACAACCTGCAGCGCGAGCTGCAGCAGTTCCCGGTTGGGCTCTGGTGGCGCTCGGGCAGTCAGGTCCCCTACCCGACGCCTATCCTGGGCAAGAACCGCTCCGACTCGATCTCGGCATCGTTGACCCACGTCTTCAGTCCCACCATGACCAACGAATTCGTCTTCGGTTACACCTTTATTGGCTTCCCCAATGTCTTCGAGGACCCTTCGAAGGTCGACCGTGCGAGCGTAGGCTACACTTATAAGGGCCTGTTCAAGAACGGCATGGCCCAGATCCCGTCCTTTGGAGGGGGCGAAGCGGCCCTGGTGTTCAATCCAGGCGGTTTCGAAGCCGGCGGTCCCTCGGCGGGTCTGTATGCGAACAAGTACATGCCCAGTTTCAGCGACACGTTCGCCAAGGTGATCGGTACCCACACTGTCAAGGCGGGTTTCTTCTGGGAGTGGATCCGGAATGCCCAGCCCGCCAGCAACAATACCAACGGGCAACTGTCGTTTCAATCTTCCGGCAATCCCAATACCCTTGGAGATACCTATGCCGACGGGGTCGTGGGCATCCTCAGCGGTTACAACGAAGTCTCCTTCAACCGCATCAACGATATTTCCTACAACACGTACGAGGGCTTCGTGCAGGATGACTGGAAGGCAACCAAACGGTTGACCATCAACTACGGCATCCGCATCACTCGTTTCCAGCCCTGGATTGACCGTGAAGGGTTCGGCTATTCGATCTTCAATACTACGGCCTTCGACCCGAGCTGTGCGGCTCCGCCTAACTACTGCGGATTCGAATGGAACGCGCAGAACTCCAGCGTTCCGCTGGCTGGGTTCCCCACGCGGGGGGCGTTCTACCAACCGCGCGTTGGCGCCGCCTTCGACCTCTTTGGGACCGGCAAGACCGTCCTGCGGGGTGGCTGGGGGCGATACTACTTCCACGCCGGTCAGTTTACGAATGGCCTGGACGCCTCGGCGGGGGTGAAGTCGTACAATCTCGGCAATAACGTCCCATTGCCGGGTGGCGGCACGACACCCTTGCTAGCCAAGGATCTGGATACCCTCGATCTCACGGCTTCGGCCTCGGGTCCGTCGGCGGTAGACAGCACTGACGACATGCAACCGTACACGGACAGCTACAGCGTCACTGTTTCGCAGGGTATGCCGTGGTCGAGCTTGTTGGAGATCTCCTACGTCGGCAACCGGAGCCGCGATATCCCCAGCGCCGGTAACGGCGGCAGTCTGGGTACCAACACTATGAACATCAACCTGGTCCCGGTGGGGGCGATGCTCTCGTCGAATAATGGCGGTGCGGATCCGAACACACTCGTCGCCGACCAGTTCCGCCCGCTGCAGGGGTACTCGAACCTAAACCTCGCCACCAACAACGGCTACGCGAACTACAACTCACTGCAGGTGACCTGGTTGCGGACGAAGGGGCGATACACGATCAGCATGAACTACACCTTCGGCAAAGCCATGGGGATCGTGGAGGGCGCTGGCGATAACTTGGTCGACCCGTTCAACCTGGACAACAACTACGGTGTGCTGGCGAGCAACCGCACCCACTTGTTCAACGCCGCCTACTCCATTGAGCTGGGCAACCCCAGCCAGAACCGGCTGGCGGGCGCCTTCGTTAACGGTTGGCAAGTTTCCGGCATCACGCAGCTTCAGAGCGGCCCCAACCTGACGGGTTACCAAAACCAGAACTTCGGCATGAATCTCAACAGCGCGAAGATCTCTGGCACCGACTTCAACATCAGCAACGTTTCGCTGCTGGGCACGCCGAATATTCAGCTCAACCCGGTCCTCACCTGTGATCCAAGGTCAGGCTCCGGGGCGCAACAGTACATCAACGCCAGTTGCTTCGCCGTGCCGACCGAAATCGGCCAGAACGGCCCGACGATCTTACCGCCCATCTACGGACCGGGCTTCTTCAACTTCGATCTGGGAATCTTCAAGACCTTCCGACTCACCGAGTCGAAGACGTTTCAGTTCCGCTTCGATGGGTACAACATCCTGAACCATCCACTGTGGTCCTTCAACGGAGGAAATCTCGGCCTCAGCTTCGATGCGAACACTCTAGCGGTGAATAATCCGAACTTTGGCAGAACCACGGATAAGCAAGGCCACCGAATCATCATGCTGGGGTTCAAGTTCATATTCTGATCGAGTATGGAAGAGCGCCGAGATAAGGACGAGGGCCGCCCGCAAGGGCGGCCCTTCTTCGTAGTGCCCGGGTGCCGCTGCCCGGGGGGGATATTGGATGCCCGCCAGGATGCCAAAACGGAAATTGTGGCTAAAACGGTTGGCTAAGGATTACCTACGCTATTACTACCACGAGCGCGCGCACGACGGATTAGAGAAGGATGCCCCAGCCAAACGGCCAACGCGGGCCACGAATGCGGGCGACGGGCTGGTCTGGCTGCCTCGCATGGGAGGCCTCCACCACCCTCACCGATGGGAGAAGGCGTCATGACCAGGCCATGTAGTACTTTGGTGGCGTACACCTGCCGCCTGAAACCGCTTCTGAAGTTAGCTGCTCTCCTGATAATCATACCGTGGAGCATCGCATGGGGCAGCGATACTAGTTGGCTCGCGGACGCGTCGGCCATAGGGATTTCAGTGGGAGCGAAAGCGCCGGGTTTTGAATTGCCCGATCAGGCGCACCGGATGCGCAAGCTTGCGTCGCTGATGGGGCGTCGCGGCTTGGTTCTCGTTTTCTTCCGCTCGGCCGACTGGTGAGTGTTCTGTAAGGGGCAGCTCGTCGAGCTGCAGCGTGATCTTCCGTTATTGCAGCGTGCCGGCCTGGGCCTCGCGGCAATCAGCTACGACAGCACCGTGGTACTTGCAGATTTTGCTTCGCGAAAAGGGATCACTTTCCCCCTGTTGTCCGATCACGAATCGGTTGTGATCCGAGCCTTCGGTGTCGCTGACCGCAAGTACCGCAAAGGCGCCGAGATTGACGTGGATTCTTCCGGCTATGTTCCGGTCTATGGGCTCCCTTATTCCGCGGTGTTCGTTCTCCGTCCTGATGGGACGGTACGCTGGCGATTTGTGTCCGAGCACGAGGAGCTCCGGTTCACTGGCAGTAGCATTCTGGAACGGTCTGTCGGCGCGACTGTCAATGAAAGCCGGCTGCCCTTGGAAGTCGGCAAGTTACACGTCGATGCCGTCGCCAGCAACACGTCAGCGGGTCTCGGCAGCCGTTTGATCATCGGCCTGCAATTGCGGATGCCGCCTGGGTGGCACGTTTACGGTCCGCAGGTGACGGCAGGCTATCGAGGGATTACATGGCAGATGGATTCATCGGAATGTTCCATCATCGGCGATGTGGTCTACCCTAAGCCTCACTGGAAACAGATGGCATTCAGTGGCGAGAAGCTGCCCGTCTATGAGGGCACGCTAAGGCTGACTCGCGAATTCATCATCAAGCCCATTCTGAGCGACTCCGACCCCTCGGTGTTTCGACTCTTTTGCAGGTCTTGCCTGGACTCCGCA
>Ga0307380_10005036_pt1 | contig 17616 bp, 7 predicted proteins | sample UN3MG_FD_202239 | JGI IMG/M metagenome (GOLD analysis project Ga0307380, IMG submission 202239) | Soil microbial communities from Risofladan, Vaasa, Finland - UN-3 | ecosystem: Environmental > Terrestrial > Soil > Coastal area > Acid sulfate soil | place: Finland: Risofladan, Vaasa | collected...
CTGGTCCCAAAGGACCTGATTCACTGGTCGAGCCATGACTGGGTAGCCTCCTGATACACGGTGGGAGAAAACAGAACTACCCACCAGGCTACCCCAGTCGTCAACAGTGCTTATGTCGGGCGCTTACATACGGAACAAGCCCCCCAGCCCGCGCTACTCCAGCGGTACTTGCCTTCAGGGCGCTCTTCGCGGGGCCATCTGTTGTTCGTACTGTTCCAGCAGAGTGCGGACCGTTGCGGCAAGATCGGGCTTTCCCGTCTGTTGGGCAACGTCCAGCGCCTTGCGAGCGACGGATACGGCTTCGGGCAAACGGCCTGCCGCTGCGTAGACGTCGGCCAAGACGATCAGGGGTTGGGAGCTCTTGTAATCCGTGAGCTTGCACGCCTTCGTGGCCAATTCCAGGGCCTCCTCGATATCACGCGGCCGACGACCCTGGTCCCGGATCAGCGCAATCGCCAGACCGATCATCGCCGCGTCGGAGTCGGGGTCTCTTCCCAGGGCCTGGCGGTACATGACGCCTGCCTGATCCGTTCTCTGCTCTCGGAGAAACGAGTTGCCGAGGTCGATGTACGGGGAGGCGTTGTCCGGATCGAGCCGAGCGGCTTCGAGCAGGTATTTCCTTCCTTCGTCCGTCGACCCGGTCTTCAGCGCCAGCCTGCCCATCGATTGATGCGCCAAGACGTACTCCGGATCGACTTGGAGTGCGCGCCGGTACGTCTCCATAGCCTCGGGGAATGTTCCTTGTTCTTCGAGGACGGCGCCCAGAAGGCAATAGGCGACCTTGTTCGCGGGGTCACGGGAGAGCGCTTCGGTGAACTGCTCTCTTGCCTCGTCCAGACTGCCTTGGGCAAGCAGCGCGCCGCCCCAGGCCACGCGCGCCTCGGTGTTCTCGGGATTGATTTCCAGGGCCTTCCGGAACGCGCGAATCGCCAAGTCAAATTCACCGTCCTGGCAGTTCCATTTCCCCGCCTGGAGATAGGAAAGATCGTCAATGAACTCCTGGCGAATGCTCCGGATCGCGTCCGGGGCCGCGTTGACGAACTCGGGGATGTTGGCGGCCATGTCGTTCGACGTGAAATGCGAGAGAACCACGGGGGGCGTGGTGCGTCCCCGGTCGTCGACGTGCGTAAGGAACAGTTGGGTATAGGGCGAATAGGCTTTCGATGAGAACACCAGCCACTTGCCGTTAGGCGACCAGCTATGCCACGAATTCATCCGGCTCGTGTTACACTCCAAACGTCTCGCCCGACCGCCCTCCGCGGGAATGATGTAGAGGGCGCTGTCCGGTTGAAGGAGCATGAAACTCTTCGCCCGGCAAAAAACGATCCACTTGCCGTCGGGGGAGTACTTCGGAAAGTAGTTGCTCATCCCGTTGTTCGACGCGCCCAAAAGGGGTTTGGGCTCGCCGCCCTTGCCGTCGTTGAAAGGGACGCGCCAAAGGTCGAACTTGAAAGTCTTCCCGCCGTCCAGGAATTCCGCCACGTCCTCCGCTCGGGACAGCCCCCGCCGCTTCTTGCGGAAAGCTTCGGAACGAAGGGCCTTGCTGCGGGCGAAGACGACGTACTTGCCGTCCGGACTCCACGTGGGGCTACTCTGAACATAGCGACCGTCGTCAGCGCCGCGCAGGGCGTGAAACGTTTTCGTCCGGCGGTCGTGGTACGCCAGGATCCCCTGGATCGGAAAAAACAATTGGCTGAAAGCCAGGCCGTCGACCGCCGCGAAGACCGAGCGGTCCTTGACCGTGCTTATCACGTAGCGGCCGTCGGGCGACATCTGCGAAAGAAGACCGAGCGTCCCCCGGTTGTCCTCCCGCTGGTAGTCGCTCCACGTGATGATCTTGGCGTTGTCATAGATCATCTTCCGGGACACGGGGCATATAACGTAGGACCCCTTGTCGCTGCCGTAATCCACGTCCATGCCAATCAAAGCCCCGTCGCTGGAAAAAGAGTGGCAGTTCCCGCATAGGGGCATCTTATCCATGACCACGGGCGGCGGCTCCTTCGACGAGATCGAGCCAAACCGCCAGCGGATATGCGCGGCGGGGTCCTGGACGGCCTCGGAGAACGGCAGGTTCACTTCCCGGTAGAATATCGGTGCGCCAACTTCGTCCCTCGACGTGCGAATCGATACCTGGTCCCCGGAAAGCACCTCCTCCGGGCGCAGGTGATTGGCGCCGCATATCGTCACCGTAGCCTCCGCCTCCAAGCAGCGCTCCTTGATCATTTCCCAGGCATCGGCCGCGGGCGTCCACTCCGGGACGGCGATGGTGAACTGGATCGGGGCGTCGTCGCCATCGAACTCGATCCGGACCGTCCAGCGGTCCACCTGACCGGTCGTGTCCTCCCAATGGAATCGTGTCGGCGCGATATCAGGAGGAAATACACTCCCATCAAAGGGACACAGTATCCTCAGAATCGGGGCCTCCGCGACACTTTCAGCGCCCGGCCCGGGTGTGTTTTTCCGTCTGCCGAAGAATGCGGACTGAAAGAACACCCACCATGCCAGGGGAACAACGACGGCAACGGCCGCCAACGTGAGTGCCAGGTATCGCAACGGGGGAATACGGGAAGCGCCCGCTCCCTTCAGGCGGCGCGGGTGGTTCTTGGTGAGCTTTCGTCGCTTGCGGCGATTCTTCTTCATTACTTGGATCTTCCGGATCTCCCGGATCTCCCGGCTAGGCGCGTTCTCCTTGCTTCAGACGTCGCCCGATCATGTGAGCGGCCACCTGGGGCGATTCTCGCGGCAATCATGCATGCGGGCCGCCATCGAGCAGGCAACCCAACCCGGACGAGCCGCAACCATCGAGGCTCGCTCGCGACTTCCTGCCGTTTCGCGCAGCACTTGACCGGTAACCGTCTAACGTTTTCCGTACCGTCGCAATCGCGAACGGGCCATGTTGGCCTGTTCGGTCTCACCCGATTGATCGGCGATTTGGAGCGCTTTGTAGGCCACGGAGACGGCATCAGCGAGATTGCCCGCGGCGGCATGACTATCGCTCAAAGTGATGATCGCATCGGGACGCTGGTAGTTGGTCAGTTCGCAGGCCCTGGTGGCCAGGGCGACGGCTTGCTCGGCGTTGCGTAACGCAGACTGGGGGCAGGTGGCCCGGAGTGAGGCCAGAGCCAACATCGCCTCGAGATAGTCGGGATCCAACTCCAGCGCCCGGCTAAGATGGGTTGCGGCCTCTTCGAGTTTCCCCTCCCGCAACAGGGTCATCCCCAGGCAACAGGCAACACCGGGATGGTCCGGGAAAAGGCGTATCGCTTCTACGAGATGCGTCCGTCCCATGGCGACTTCGCCGGAATTGACCAGCGCGGTCCCCAGCGCGTAATGAATGAGGCCGGACTCCGGGTCGATTCGCAGGGCTTTGCGGTATGCCGCCTCCGCCTCCCGGAGCTTGCCCTGCCCTCTCAAGGTATTGCCCAGGTTGAAATGGATACGCTTTTCGTCGGGAGCCAGCTCAACGGCCCTTTCCAGCCGGACCTCCGCCTGGTCGAACCTTCCTTGCATGATCAGGCTCTCCGCCCAAATGGCGAGGATTTTCGCGTTGTTCGGATCGATCTGGAGCCCTTTGCGGAATTGCCTTTCCGCTTCCGCGTGGTTACCCCGCTCCACGTTGGCCGTGCCGGCCAGCAAAAAGGACTCGTCGTCGACGAATCGCTCGCAGATCCACTTGATCCGCCCCGGTTCAACGTTGACGAACTCGGGGATGTTCGCGGCCCGGTCCGGCCCGGTGAACTGTTCCAGCAGGACGGGCGGGGTGCTGTGACCTTGCCGGTCGATGTGGGTCAGAAAGAGCTGCGTGTAGGCCGAATTGGCCTTCGAGGAGAACACCAGCCACTTGCCGTTGGGCGACCAACTGTGCCAGGAGTTCATCCGGGTCGTATTGCATCGTAATCTTCTGGCCCGGCCGCCGGCGGCAGGAACGATGTACAACTGGCTGTCGGGTTGGAGCAGCATGTAACTCTTGGCTTTGCAGAACACGATCCATTTGCCGTCGGGGGAGTATCTGGGGAAGTAATTGCTCATCCCGTCGCCGGAAGCCCCTTCCAGCGGTTCCGCCCGGCCGCCCCGGCCGTCGTTGAACGGAATCCGGTAGAGGTCGAAAAGGAACGACTTCCGCCCTTCCAGAAATTCGGCACATTCCTCCGGCGACAAGAGCAGCGAGTCGCCTCGCAGGCGATGCTGGAGCTCGTAGGCCTCGCTTCGGGCGAAAACGATCGTCTTTCCGTCGGGGCTCCAACTCGGATTGCTCTGGACGCACCGCTTGTCGTCCGCGCCGGGTAGCGCTTGGAAGTCTCCCGTCCGGCGGCTGTAGACGACCAGAATCCCCTTGATCGGAAAGAAGAGCTGGGAGAAGGCGAGGTCCGGCTTGGGGACGAACACCGATCGGTCTTGCACCGTGCTGACCACGTACTTGCCGTCGGGAGAAACCTGGGAGAGCAAGCCGTAGGTCCTTTCGTTATCTTCCTTCTCGTAATCGCTCCAGGTAATGATCTCGTTCTTGTCCAGAACGATTTCCTCTTCCACCTGTGCGATGGCGTAGGACCCTTTGTCGTTGGCGTAGTCGACGTCCATCCCCAGGACCTCGCCGTCGGCCGAAAAGGAATGGCAGTTTCCGCATACCGGCAAGTTCTCCAAGACGATCTTGGGACGCTCCTTGGAGAAGATCACTCCGCACCTCCAGCGGATGCGGGAGGGGTCTTTGACCGCGTCGATAAACGGCAGATTCACCTCCCGATAGAACAGCGGCGCTTCGGCCTCGTCCTCCGACGTGCCGAACGAGACCGTTCCGGCCGAGAGGATCTTCTTTGGCCTGCGGCCGTCGATCCCCACCACCGTGACCTTGGCCTCGCCTCGCAGCGACCGCTTCTTGATCGCCTCCCAATCGCCGTCGGACGGTCTGAATTGCGTCTGGGAGCAGGCGAAACTCATGGGCGTTTGCCCGCCGCGGGGGAACTCGATTTTCACCACCCAGGCGTTGCTCCGGGTGTAGTCGTCCCTCCAAAGGAACGTGGGGGCAACGATTTCCGGAGGAAAGAGCGTGCCGTCCAGAGGATAGCGGATGGCCAAGCTGCGGTAGTCCGCGTCCTGGCGGTAGGCGGAGAGCACATCGTCCACCGGAAGCCCCGGTTTCGTGCGGAAAGACTGGACCACTGCCGCAAGAGCCGCAGCCGCAGCCACGGCTGCGATGAAATAGAGCAGAGCCTTACGCGTCAGTTGCCGGTGCCGGCTCATCTCCAGATTCCGGGGACGACGGCGTCCCTGAATGTACCGTCACGCCCTATTCGCTTGTCAGATCGAACTTGAAGTCGTCACCCGTATTCTTGCCTGGTTTAACGGTAACCTTGAACTCGGAGTCAGCGGGATTTCCGTATCTCGCGGGGACAACGTACTCTAATGCTGGTGCCGACTCTTCCTCCCCCGATGCCATTGACTCTTCGTATCCGGGATCATCCGGGGTGAGCGTTTCCGCGAAGTTCCCCTTGACTTTCCTGAAAGTCACCGTGTACTCGCCCGCAACGGCCCCTTCGTCAGGCTCTCCGCCCTGGGACGAGGTGAGCTTGAAAACACCCTTGGAGTCCGTCATACCCGTGGCTCCAATACCGTCTTTAGCGACGGGAGAGAAACCGACCGTTACGCCCTCGATTGTTTGTCCATCCAAGGTCACGGCGCCTTGTACATACTGCACCGCGGGGCCGGCGTCCCCGGTAGAACACCCGGTGAACCCCACTGCCAAAGCGAATGCCACCGCACAACATATACTCGAGCGATACATGAAATCCTCCCTTATTGACAAAACGCTCCTTTTGCCGGTTGACACGAAGCCAATCGATCGCTCATCCAAGAAACGGCGTCAAATGGCTTCCCAGGCAGAGATGGTAATCCGCATCCTGCCATATGCTATGCCCATGAGATCGCCGAATTCGTCGCCAGATTGTCCCAAGGAACGATCAGAATTGGGAAGGGACTTCTCCTCCCTGGGTGCTTCCCAAAGCGCCCCACACTCCCCAGAGCGAAGAGCCTAAATAATTCTGTGGGTTGCCCGGTATGCCCAAGGCGTTGATCGAGTTGTTCAGATCGCCGGCGTTGATCGTCTCGGAGACGAAACGGACCGACGCATCGCACATAGCCACGTTCACCCCGCCGGGATGATAGCTGCTGGGCACGGGCTGGGCCCAGTCTTCACCGCTATTAGCACAAGTGGGACTGTTCGGTGGCAAGACGGTGAAGAAGACTGTGTAAATGGAGTGCGCATCTCCCCAGCGACGCCCGATCCCCCATCCGGTGTCGCCCGCAGCAGTGTCCCGGCTGGGAGGGGTGATCGTCCCGTTGGGTCCCCTTCGTGTGAGGCAAGGGGCCGGTGGCTCTCCAGGCCCCATTCCGGGCTGGCTTTCTGCAACGCCGCCAAGGACCTTGGCTTGGTCCTGACCGTACTTGCCAATAGCCAGTTCGGCGAGCATGATTGTGTTGGTCGAGCCGTCTCTTATTGTCGCGAAGCTACACTCACCATTCGTACCATCTGAGAAAGGTCCGCGCCATTCGTTATAGTTCCAGTTCATCCAGATGTCGCCGCGGTTACAGTGGTAGCTGGTAAAGCCTATGTCGCCTGCATCTGCCTTAGTCGACTCGGAAGGGCAAAGCAGCGATGCAACATCGGTTCTGTATGGTGATGGGCTGCCGTTGGCCATGTCGTTGGTACTCCAGGGCCGCCGGTCCTCCAGCGTAAATGTGACTACTTGCTCGTAGAGCGACTCTTGTTCCGCAAACGGGAGAAGGGGAGTGATGTAACCTATCCGGTCCCAACCGTATCCGCCGTTGAATAGTTGCCTCATATCCGGGTTTTCGCTGGCCGGAGGGAACTTCTTGTTGGTGTCGTGGAAATTGTGCACGGCAAGGGACCACTGCTTCAGGTTGTTGGTACACTGCGACCGGCGGGCCGCCTCTCGGGCGGCTTGCACTGCCGGCAAAAGCAGCGCGATCAAGATGCCGATGATGGCAATCACAACCAGCAACTCCACGAGTGTAAACGCCCTGCAACGCTTCAAGGGTACCATGTTCGTGCCTCCCAAAGGAAGAAAGGATAAAGGAGTAAGACGGGACGCCGATGGCCCCGCTCCCCGTCGAGCACGCATCGGCTCTTCCCTATCCGCGGGGCCCAACTCTACCCACTGTGGCTTACTATAATGGGACGTGTGGCCGTCTACAACCAAGCTGGCAGCATTTTGTGGAAGATTTCGTCGCGGCCTCCTAGCCCCTGCGTGTTAGCGGTAGCCCCCCCATGAAGTGGAGGCAGTCGGGCGATGTGCCAGGTGTGAACGGCGGTGACAAAGTGCGGCGTGGGGCGATCAGAAAGTGCGGCACTGGGGCCATGTTTAGCCGCGTTGGGGTGGCTGTCAATTCCTCCTACCTCCCTTTGCCCGCCCGGGCTGAAGACCTGTCGCTTTTCAGCCGGGACGGGATTCACGCAGGCGATGGCCCTCGCCGTTGGCCTCCAGAATGTGGATGCGATGGGTGAGCCGGTCCAGCAACGCCCCGGTCAGAGACGACCTGCCACCCCGGGGCCAGATTTGGCTGGTCTGGTACGGGTCCGTGGCGATCGGCGGCTCCGCCAACTCAGAACTTCTGTCCCGGGAATGGTTCGTATTGCGGCCCGCGACAGGCAGCAAGCCAGAACGACGGCGCTCGCCGGGATGCCGGTCCCAAGAGGGCCATCTCGAAAATCTATGTGCCGTTTTCTCGTCGCTGGCGAGGACGATGAGACTCCCGCTCGCGCCGCAAGCTTGCATCGCTCAGGGGACGATGCGGTCGCACCCTGGCCGGGGCCTGGAGATTCTGGGGGGGCTGACGAGGCCAACGAGCCGCGAGCCCCCAGACCACCACGAACTGGGGGCTCGCTGTCGCTCGACCTCAGCCACCCCGCGGCTCTGTTTTTCCCGAACTGCGGAGACGCGGAAGCTCTGGTAGTTGCCCACCCCCCGGGCGCGGTGCCGGTTGGACCTTGTTCCGATGTAAAACGTGAGAATTCCGTCAATGCAGAAAGGGAGAGTAGGATAGGTGGTTTGGGTGAATTATTCTTTTGAAGAAAGATTTAACGGCGGGCCCGGATGTGCCGATAGGAAGATCGTATGACCGTCGATCGGTCCATCGCTGCGCGGGGGGGCCCACCCGTGTGATCGAGCGGATTCCATGCCTTCCCCCATCAGGCCGTCGTCCCCGTTTCCCGGCAGCTCTCCCCTCTTCCACATTGTGGCGGCCTTGCTGCTAGCCGGCGTCATCGTGCCGGCAGTTCCGAGCGATGCTCAGGAGAGCAGCTCAGCCCGACCTGTTTGGCGTCCTACTCGCGAAATCCCGCAACAGAAACCTGCCTCGGAGGCACAATCGCGGAACGCTGGCCAGCGGGCCCGGATGGCGACCCGCGTCGCTCGGGCGCCTGCCCCCGTCGAGGCCCGGCAGGAGGAGTTGCCGAGGCCGGCTCCGGTCGCCGCGGTTCCGCAGGGCCCTGCGCAAGAACGGACCGTCCTGGAACCTCTCGACGACCCCGCCTACTCAGTCCCCCAGGATTCCGCAGTTTACAGCGAATACGTCGACGCCGGCCCTTCCTTTTGGGGCGACGATCCCAATGCCGGAGCCTATTCGCAGGGCACTCCGGCCGATGGCGGCTATGGCTGCGGTCCTGTCCACGCAGCCGGTTGTGGGCCCTTGTGGCTTCGGGGAGATTACCTCTTCTGGTGGACCAAGGGATATCACGTCCCGCCGCTGGTGACCACAAGCACGGACCCCGCGGACGGGGGCATCCTCGGCGAGCCCACCACGAGCATCCTTTTCGGCGACGAAGAGATCGACTTCGGCTCGCGGTCGGGAGGGCGATTCTGGATCGGCTACTCGTTCGACCCGTGCCGCACTCGCGGGGTGGAGATCGGCTACTTCTTCCTCGGCGAGGGGAGCACGAGCTTCCACGCGGCGAGCGATAACGACGGAGAGCCGGTGCTCGCGCGGCCCTTCTTCGACACGGAGCTCCTCGAACAGAACGCAGAGCCGATCTCGTTCCCCGATATGTGGGCCGGCGAGGTGGACGTCTCGGCCACGAACCGGCTCCAGGGTCTCGAAGCCCTGTACCGAAGATGCCTGACGGAGGCCTGCGCCTCCCGGCTCGACTTCCTGGTCGGCTATCGCTACCTCAACTTGGAAGAAGGGCTTCGAATCGCCGAGGACTTGGAAGTGATCGGCCCGGGAACCCCTTACGCCCTGGGGACCACGGTGGAAGTGTTCGACCAGTTCGATACGGCCAACACGTTCCACGGGGCCGAATTGGGAATCGTCGCCCGGAGCCACTTCGATGGCTGGTCCCTGGAAATGCTGATGAAGCTCGCCTTGGGCAGCGCGCACAGCGAAGTGTTCATCGACGGCCAGACGACCGCCACGTATCAGGGAACCTCCGCGACCCATGACGGAGGCATCCTGGCCCTGGACTCGAACCGCGGCACGCACTCGATCGATCAGTTCGCCGTGGTCCCGGAACTGGGGATCACGTTGGGTTACGAGCTGACCTGCCGTCTGCGGGCGACGTTCGGCTACACGTTCCTCTACTGGAGCCAAGTGGCTCGACCGGGCGACCATATCGACTTGGACGTCAATCCCCTGCAAATCCCTCCGGCGCAACAGGGCGGGGTCCCGCGGCCTGAGTTCCGCTGGGTGACCGACGACTTCTGGGCGCAGGGGATGAACTTCGGCCTGGAGTACTGCTTCTGAGACGGACTTACCGCCGGCTGTTGGCAGCGCGGGCGTCATTTCTCCATCCAGTAGCCGACCTTTTCGAGAACGAAGTCGACGGCCTCGTCGTCGTCCGCCTCGTCGTCTCCTCCCATCTGCGAGATGGCCCAGACCATCTCGATGCTCCAGGTCTCGTTGAAGAACTCGTCGCCGGAGAGGGCGGCGCGGAGGCCTGCCGCTTCGAGCCGATCGCTGCCGGGCGAGTCGTACATCAGCATCCGGTCGACGCCGTCGCCGCCATCGACCGAGATCTGCTCCGCCTCGTCGACGCGGATCTCGAAGTCGGGGGTTTTCAGCGTGCCCGAGCCGGGATGCAGCTCGCCCTCGTCGTCGCCGGCCGATCCGGTGAGGCTTGCCGTGTCGCTCCCCTTGCCGCCGTCAAAGGTGACCGTGTCCACCTCGTCGACGGGGAACTGCTCGGAGCGGCCGTTCACGGTGACGACAAGCTGCGTCTCCTGCGGCGTGACCTCGAAGTGGTCGTCCCCGTCGGTGCCCGTGACGCTCACCGTCCCGTCCCGGTAGTCGATCTGCGGCTCGGACGAGGATGCGGCAGGCTCAGCATCCTCGGCCTCGGTCGACGCTGCCGACGACTCCGCAGCGGACTCTTCGGTTGCAGGCGCCTCGGTCGCAGACTCCGTCGACGTGGACGTCTCCGCGGCCGGCGAATCGGAGCTCTCCTCTGGCGACGCGGCATCGCCATCGTCCCGCACCACCGCCTGCTCCGGTTGCTCCTCCTCGTCGATGGCAAGCGTCTCCGCGGAGGGTGAATCCACGCCGTCCGCTCGAAACGCGGCGGCCAGCGCGGCGTCGCCTTCCTCTTCCGCGGCATCGGCGACGGCCTTGCGAAGGATGTCTTGGATCGTCGGTCTCTTGGCCAGGAAGTGCCGCTTGGTGGCGTGATCGGGGTCCAATCCCAGCTCGCCGAACTTGTAGTCGATTCCGTCCTGATCGATCCACAGGTCGATCTCCGTGAACTCGTCGTCCCCGACCGTGCCGTTTTCGGTTCCCTCGACCGTGCCGAGCGACTCCTGCCCGTCCATGAAGCTGGACGGATGCGTCTCCGTGATCGTGTAGGCCCCTATGGGCAGGCCCTCAAAGAGGTAGGAGCCGTCGTCGGCCGTCGTCGTCGTCTCTTCGGAGATCCAGGTCCCGTTGAGCGTGATGGTCACGCCCGGGATCCCGGGCTCGAGCGGGTGCTGCTCGGCGTCGTCGTTGGAGTCGACGTAGACCACGCCGGAGAGCGTCGAGCTGAAGGTATCGCCGACGTGGTGGCTGGCGTCCTCGTCGGACGCCTCTCGGTCGAGCGGCCCGAACGCCGTGGCCGTGGCCACGTTGCCGTATTGCCCCCGGGTCACCGTATGATCGGCGGTGTACTCCCAGGTCTCGTCCGGGTCGAGGAGGCCGTCGCCGTCGGTATCGCCGCTGACAAACGCCGGATTGAAGTCGCCGGCGCCGCCCCCGTCGTCGGTGACCTCCACGTCATGAAGCGGCCAGTTGCCGGTGTTCGTGACCACGTAGGTGAACGTGGCCGTGGTGCCGATCAGAATGGGCCGCCCGGTCGGCTCGTCGGCGTCCTCGCCGTTGGTGGCCTTCTCGATATCGATGCTCGTGACCACGCCGAAGTAGTGGCTGGGGTCGTCGTCGGTGACGGTCTGTTCGGCCGGGTCGACTGCGGTGACCTTCGCCGAATTGCCGTACTGGCCCGCCTGGGCCGTGCCTTGGGCTGAGTACTGCCACACCTCGTCCAGATCGAGCAGGCCGTCGCCGTCATCGTCGCCGCCGACGAACGTGGGGACGAAATCGTCGCTCGTGTCGCCGGGGGTACCGTTGTCGTCGACGATCTCGGTGATCTCCTGCGCGACGTTCGTGTCGACGGCGGCGAAGACCTCGTACGTCCACTCGACGGTGCCGCCTTCGGCCACCAGCGCCCCGGTCTCGGTGTCCGCGTCTTCGCCGTTGGTCGATTTCTCGATCACGATCCCGCTCACCACGCCGAAGTAGTGGCTCGGGTCGTCGTCCGTAACCTCCTGTTGGAGCGGATCCAGCGCGGTGACCGCGGCCGTGTTCCCGTACTGCCCGGCGACCGCCGTGCCCGTGGCCTCATAAATCCACGTCTCGCCCAGTTCCAGCACACCGTCGCCGTCGTCGCCGGACTGCAACACGGGAACCACGCCTTGATCATCGGCTACGGCAACGTTTTCGAGTCCGACATTCCCGGTGTTCGTGACCTCGTAGGTCCAGGTCACCGTGGTGCCGACCGGCACATACAGCCCGGGCGGATCATTGGCCGCCTGGCCGTTGGTGGACTTCTCGATATCGATCCCCGAGACCACGCCGAAGTAGTGGCTGGGGTCGTCGTCGTTCACTGCGCTGATCCCTGCGATGGGAACGCCTTGGTCATCGACGGCGGTGCCGGAGACGGTTGCGAGGTTCTCGTACTGCCCGGCGACCGCCGTGTCCGTGGCCTCGTAGGTCCACGTCTCGTCCGGTTGGAGCAAGCCGTCGCCGTCGTCGCCGGACTGGAGCACCGGAGTCACGCCCTGGTCGTCGGTCAGAGTGATCGTCAGCGAGACGTTGCCCGGGTTCGTGATCACGTACGTCCAGAGCACTGCATCGCCTTCGGCCACCAGCGGCCCGGTCTCCGTGTCGGCGTCCTCGCCGTTGGTCGCTTTCTCGATCACGATCCCGCTCACCACGCCGAAGTAGTGGCTGGGGTCGTCGTCCGCAACCTCCTGCTGGAGCGGATCCACCGCGGTGACCGTGGCCGTGTTTTGCTGCTGGTCGGCTACGGCAACACCGCTGGCCTGATAGACCCACGTCTCGCCCACCTCCAGCAGGTCGTCGCCGTCGCCCTTGGACTGCACGACCGGCACGACGCCCTGGTCATCCGTCAGGACAACGTCGTCAAGATCGACGTTGCCCGTGTTGACAACCTCGTAGGTCCAAACCACCGTAGCCCCGACGGCCACGAAGAGCCCGGGGGCCGTATCGGCGTCCTGGCCGTTGACTTTCTTCTCGATACTGATTCCCGCCGCGACGCCGAAGTAGTGGCTGGGGTCTTGGTCCGTGGCTGCGCTGATCCCTTCGATCGGAACGCCTTGGTCATCGACGGCGGTGCCGGAGACGGTGGCGACGTTCTCGTACTGCCCGGCGACCGCCGTGCCCGTGGCTTCGTAGATCCACTCCTCGTCCGGGTCGAGGAAGCCGTCGCCGTCGTCGCCGGACTGGAGCACCGGAGTCACGCCCTGGTCGTCGGTCAGAGTGATCGTCAGCGAGACGTTGCCCGGGTTCGTGATCACGTACGTCCAGAGCACTGCATCGCCTTCGGCCACGAGCGGCCCGGTCTCCGTGTCGGCGTCTTCGCCGTTGGTCGCTTTTTCGATCGCGATCGCGCTCACCACGCCGAAGTAGTGGCTCGGGTCGTCGTCGGATGCGTCCTCGTCAAGAGCCTCGAAGCGTGCTGCAACGGTGGCCACGTTTTCGTACGGCCCCGCTTGCGCCGTGGCATCGGCGGAGTACTCCCAGGTCTCGCCCGGGTCCAGCATGCCGTTGCCATCATCGCCGCCGTCGAAGTTCGGGTTGAAGTTGCCGGCTCCGCCGCCATCGTCGGTGACCACCACGTTCGTCAGCGGCAGGTCGCCCGTGTTGGTCACTTCGTACGTGAACGTGACCGTGCTCCCCGCGGGGATCATGGGGCCTTCCGTCGAGTCAGCGTCTTCTCCGTTGGTGCGCTTCTCGATCCGGATCGAGCGCTCGCCCGGCTGGTTGCCGAAGTTGAGCTCGACGACTTGGCCTTCGGCAATCACCACGGTGGGATCCGTCGGCACGATCTGGGTCCAGCCGGTCTGAACCACTTCGACGACCGTGTACTCGCCGGGCAAGAGGCCCGGGAACCCGTAAAACCCAGTCTCGTCCACGTCAGGCGTGGAAAGATCGTCCTCCATGGTGCGCGTGTGGGGCTCCGGCCACCCGTAGTCATCGAGACCAAGTAGGCCGTCCCCGTTCAGGTCCAGGAAGAGGGTCCAGCCGGCCAGGCCGGGCTCGCCGAGATCGCGGTCCTCGTTGCCGTCCAGATCGGCCCACTTCACGCCCTCGATGCGGCCGGGCTCTTGGATCACGACCGCGTGGTCTTCCACCTCGCCGTCCGCGGCCCAGCCGGTCGGGGCCAGCCCGCCCTGGCTGCTGATGCGGTACCGGGCGAAGGTCTGGGCGACGGCGTCGACCGGCACGCTGACCGGGACGGTGTGCTCCCCGACGCCGAGCAAGCCGGAGTAGACCTGCTCGGCCGGATGCTCCCAGGCCCCGTTGCCGTTGAAGTCGATCCAGATCTGGACGTACCCGCTGCTTCCGCTGACGATCACGGGGATGTTGGCCGTTTCGCCCTGGACCAACTGGAGGGAGACGCCGCCCGTGCCGTTCTCGTCGCCGGTGCCGGCGTTGTCGTCGCCGAGGGCCGAGGCGTCGGGCTGGCCGTCCCATTCGCCATCGGGCTGGACTTCCGCGCTGCCGAGCCAGGGGCCGACCCCGGTCAGGCTATGCGCCGCCCCCCCTTCGTCCCAATAAGTGGGATAGGGATCGGGGGCGTCGCCGAAGTCGGCCTCTCCGAGGAAGAGGTCGTAGTCCTCTACTTCCCCGTCGGGGGCCTCGCCGTTATAGGAGAGGCCCTGCTCCGTGCTGAAACGGCACCGGGCGTAGGTGGGCCCGAGCTGCGCGGTGGAGGGGATGGAGAACGTGCGCTCGTGCTCGCCCGTGGCAAGCGGCTCATCGGCAAAGACCCTTTCCCCGTCGTCGTCCCAGTCGCCGTCCCGGTTCAGGTCGATCCAGCCGCTGAAGTACCCGGTTCCGGTAACCCCGACGGCGATCTCGGCGTCTTGGCCCGGGATGAAAAGCGTCATCGGCCACACCCCGTCCTCATCCCAGTCGCCATTCCGATCGTCTCCGTCGGCATAGAGGCTCGGCTGCCCGTCTCCCTCGCCGTCCACCCCCTCGCCCAGGTAGATCTCCGGGTCGATGAGGTGCCGGGCGGCGTTCACTCCGACCGTGGCGTAGCGGTAGTCTGAAAGCGCCCCGCCGTCGGGCGCGTCGCCGTAATCGTAAGGCGCCCGGTTGCCGAAATCGACGTCCTCGACGATCTCCTCGTTCCAGACCTCTACCTTGTGCACTACCTCGCCGCTGGGGACATGGGTGACGGCCAGGTTGTCGAGGTTCGAGGTACCCTCCGTGTCCTCCCGGTCGTACATTATGCACCAAATTCCGTCCATTGTGCGCCCCGTGATCCCATGTGGCTCATCGTCGAGCAGCCGGGCGTCATCCCAATAAAGGTCGTAGAGGCCGTGGTCCATGTCGAACTCGATCCGAAGCGGTATCGTGCGGCCCACCTCATACGTGCCCAGTAGGGGCACGAAGTCCGAGTTGCCGTCGGAGTAGATGAGCCTGCCGTCATTCCGGAAATAGAGAAATACGAAAGCCTGCGTTAAACTCTCCTCACCGTCGAAAACCGTGAAGGAGTAGTCGTTCTGCTGCTCCATCCAAACATCCGCCTCCACGATGACCGTGCCGGAGCCGAGCATCGCGTCGTCGAGCAAATCGAACACGGCATACATCGGCGCATCGCCCGTGTCTTGGAACTCCAGACACGGCGTGCTCATCGGCTCATTCCGAACGATTGGCGCCGGATCGGACACGCTCGACGGTTCGCCGACTTCCGCCCCGCCGGTACCGATCGGCTCGTCGATGGCCTTGTCGTCGAAATTCGCGATGAGAAGGACCTCTTCCGACGCACCGGTGGGATAGGTCTGCGTCCAGCCCGCTGGCATCTCTTCGGCGACGACGTTGATCCCGACCGGCACGTCGAGGATCTCGTAGTCGCCGTTCTCGTCGGTCCAATCGAAGGGCTCGCCGACGTCCCACACGCCGTTCACTGTTCCTTGATCCACGTAGATACGCCAGTCGGCGAGTCCCGGCTCGCCCTCGTCACGGGCGGCGTTCCCGTTCAAGTCGTTCCATTTCGTGCCCCGAATCACTCCGGGCGGCGGTTCCTCAATGGTCACCAGGTAGTCCTCGACCTCGCCGTCGGAGGCCGGGCCTTCCGGCGACAATCCGTCCTCGCTGCTGATGCGGAATCGGGCATAAGTCTGCCCCAACACGGCATCTTCCGGTACCCTAAAGGCGACATAGCCTGCACCCTCTTGGCGCTGCGACTCAGTCACCCGCTCGTCCAGGTCCCAGACGCCGTCACCGTTGAAGTCGATCCATCCATAGAGGTAGCCGCCGCCCCCGCCAATCGACACATCGACGGAAGCCCGCTGACCCGGATACAATGCCGGGAAGCTGAGCCCATTCTCGTCGTCGCTGCCGGCGAGATTGTCGCCGGTGGCCGTGTCGTCCGGCTGGCCGTCCCATTCGCCATCGGGCTGATCTTCCGCGTCGCCGAGCCAGGGGCCGCCGATCTCGTGCCGGGCGCCGTTGTCGGCCGACAACGTGGGGTAGGGCGCGGGCGCGTCGCCCCAGTCCTCGGTCGGCTCCAACCCGAAATAGTGGCTGGGATCGGAGTCCGTGAGTTGAGAGAAAATAGTCTCCGTGACCGTTGCCACGTTGGCGTATTGGCCTGCCGTGGCCGTGCCCGTGTGAGTGTAGATCCAGGTCTCGTCCAGGCCGAGGATTGAGTCGTTGCCGACGTCGCCGTTGACATAGTCCGGCGAGAAATCGTCGCCGGTGCCGGGCGTGCCGTTGTCGTCGGTGAGGGACCAGTTAAAGCCCGTGACCAAAAACAGGTCCTGGTTGCCCCAGTTGGTCACCTCGTAGGTCCACGTCACGGGATCCCCGACGCGAATCTCGGGGCCCGGCGCCTCGTCGGCATCCTCCCCGTTGGTGTACTTCTCGATGTGGATCGCCGGCCCGTTGTTGCGGATCCTGAGCTCGGGGAGGACGATCTCGACCTCGCCGAACGGGATCGTCGTGCCGGAGCCGTCCACGATCCCGTGGTCAAGCTCGGTTGCCGCCGAGACGTCCAGCGTGAGGATGCCCATCGCGTTGGCTTGCATCGGCACGCTGAACAGGAGGAACTGGGCATCAACGGGCGAAGAGACGTCGACGCTTGTCCCACCCGCCTCGTCGAGCAGTCCCGCTGTGCTCTCGTCGTTCGTCCCGGCTAGCTCCGTCTCGTACTCCGTCCCTCGCGTGATCTCGGCGCCCGACGGCAGCACGGCGAGGGGCGGGTCGTCCCCGGCCGCGTTGTAGTCGACGTCCAGGTAGGCCTGGACGATCCCGGCCGCCGAATCGCGCCCGTCCTGCACGTAGGCCTGGAGGTAGAACGGATTCGGCAGGACCACCGACGAGATCGCCGAGGCGCCCTGGGCGTCGCTCTCGGTGAAGCGGAACTCGATCGCGACGCTGGCGTCCAGGAGCCGGCGATCCTCCAATGGCTCGCAGCGGAGCGAGCGTCCCGAGGTTGCCCGGGCGCGGCGGCCGGCGCGTGACCTTCTCCGTCCGGCGGTGAATGCGCGGCGTGACCGTGGTGCTCTTCTCTTCATCGTAGACCGCTCCTCAATAGTCCAAGAGGTATCGCCGGCCGTGCCGCGCACAATGCGACGTCCGATGCGAGTGAACGCGACAAGCCCTTGGGACCGGCCGAGAAATAACTTCCCGACTTCAGTAGCAGGCACACGCCGTGTGCCGTCCGCTGGTTGCGGCACACGGCGTGTGGGTTGCTAAAAACGGCCGTCAATCACTCGCCACATTGTGTCCCGTTTGTGTTCCATCCCCGTACGCCGAAGGCGTTCAACAACACAGCCCAGGGTTGCGAAGCTACCCTGGGGCCCGGTTCCGACGTCGCCCATCAAC
>Ga0307380_10005039_pt1 | contig 17606 bp, 10 predicted proteins | sample UN3MG_FD_202239 | JGI IMG/M metagenome (GOLD analysis project Ga0307380, IMG submission 202239) | Soil microbial communities from Risofladan, Vaasa, Finland - UN-3 | ecosystem: Environmental > Terrestrial > Soil > Coastal area > Acid sulfate soil | place: Finland: Risofladan, Vaasa | collected...
CAACACCTCGATGGAGGTCGGCTCTTACAACAACGGAGAAGTTCAAATCGAAAACGTCACCGGAGAGATCGAAGCGAACAACTACAACGGTAAGGTGACCCTCAGGGGAATATCAGGGTCTGTGGTGGCGCATACGTACAATGGAGAGGTGATCGTCAGCTTTAAACAGATCACCCCTGACAAGCCCATGTCCTTCAGCACTTGGAATGGTGATGTCGATGTCACGTTCCCGGCGACGGTCAAAGCCGACGTCAAGATGAAATCCGAGATGGGCGATGTCTACAGCGATTTTGACATCCAGGTGAAACAGGCCCCGCAAAAAGCCGTTGAAGACGAACGCGAAGAAGGTGGCGGATACAAGATCAGTTTCGAGAAAGCCGTCTACGGTTCCATCAATGGCGGCGGTCCGGAGTTCCAGTTCAAGACATACCACGGAGATATCTTTATTCGAAAGGCGAAATAGCTATGGTCTGTCCGTTGTAATTTCTTGCACAGGCAGACAAAACAGCCTGACGGACAACAGAAAACGAATAGGGCCTCGAAAGAGGCCCTTTTTTTTATGAACAAGTCAGGTGGAAGAGGGATTATTCACGAGTCGATATCGCTGCAAAGGCGAGGCAGTGGCCCACGAAGCTGTAGTGAACTACTGCGAGTGGGCTACAACGAAGGTTTTGCAGTGAGATCGGCTCGCCCGTAGGGAAAAAGATGCTGCCAATAAGATATTAAATGATTTTAAAGTATAAATTTGGCAGCAGCTTTTATGAATAATCCATATTAGGCGCGGCCTCGGAGGTAAGAGACCATCTTAGGAACAGCCAGCGGAACAACATCGGGGAGCATGTGAGGCATCAAGTTATCCATCACCTTGGGCATCATATCCGGCATTTGCTCTTCCATATAATCGGGCATGGGAATCCGGTCGGCCACTCGCGATAGCATTGTCGGCATCACTTTGGGCATCATTCCCGGGAGGAGTTTGGGGAAGAGAATCGGGAATATTGGCTTCATGAGTGCGAACATGGCATCGCCGACAAAACCCATTTTTCCGATGGCGCGCATCATTTTTCCCATACCCATGGGCATAGCGTCCAGCATCTCGGGCCACATACTATCCATCAGCTCAGCAAATCCTTTAGGGGTCATGAGGTCGATCATTCCCTCGAATACGGCCCACTGTTTGGCCACTTCGGGGCTGGGGTCTTCGAACTCTTTGCCGAGAGCTTTACAGGCGAAAACGGCCAGGTCGCCGATCTCGACAGGAACATTTTTTTTGTCTTTCGTTACCCTTAGTTGAAATTCGCAGCATGGACACAGGCCCAGGACGGTGTCTGCCTGGATATCTACGGCCTCAGAAAGACGAGATTCTCCGATATCTGCGGCGATAGGAGGGTCCTTGATCAGCGTCAGGACGCTTCCGCAGCAGTGGCCCTCTTCACGGTTATGCGCCATTTCTTCGAATTCGACTCCCGGGACGGCCTTGATCAGCTCCCGGGGTTCTTCATAAACACCCGAAACCCGTCCGATATGGCAGGAATCATGCCAGGTGACCTTTTTGTTTATGGTGTGAGTGTATTTGAATTCCCCGCTTTTGATCTTTTCTGCCACAACCTCGCTGTAGTGTTTGGCTGTGATGTTATATTCTATCCCGAGTTTTTTCGCCCAATCTGCATAGGTGTGTCTCCACATCATATCGCAGGCCGGACAGGATGAGATCACTGTATCGGCACCGATAGCCTTTACGGATTCGATATTCTTCCTCATGATGGTCTCGAAGGTATCCCATTTCCCTGCAACAAGCATTGGGGTTCCGCAGCAGTTTTCTACGTTTCCGAGATAGGAAAAATCGACACCCGCAGCATTGAGGAGAGTTGCGGTGGCACGACCGATGTCATTCTCGACATAGGATGCCGTGCATCCCACAAAATAGGCATTCTTGCTTTTTGTGCCCGGGCCGTGTTTTTCCTTGAGCTCTTCTGGGAACCAATTGGATCTATTCTTCCTGTAGCCCGCCCAGATGTTTCCCTCTGCGTTGAGGGCAGCATTCATCATTTCGAAAGGAGGGAAAGTCATCCTCTTGTCTTCGTGGATGAGTTTGCCACGCAGTTTCATCCAGGAGGATTCGATGGGTAATGCAGCAGAACAGCGAAGGTTACAGAACTCACATGTGGTGCAGACAAGCATGGTATCCACCATAAATTGGTTCCATTCCTGACGGCCTTCCATGTACTCCCTCAACCAATACCATTTCCCGCGTGGGGATTGGCTCTCCCAACCGCGGCCGAAGAACTGGTCGCACTCGTCAAGACAGTATCCGCACTGGGAGCAGCCATAGGCATACCAGGCGACATCAGGAGGGATGCCGCGGACCGGTTTATCGAAACGTTCTCCCACTTGAGTGACCACACTGTTCCCGAAGGGCCGGGCAATGGGCTCGAAGATATTAACGAAGTTCACAGCTCTGGCGACAGGACTCCCTCCCATAACTTTGTTTGGATTCAGGATCTTTTTGGGATCGATTTTTTTCTTAAAAGCTTTGAGTCTCTGCGCTCGGTCTTTCCCCAGGATGCTTTCGATCTTGCCGGTGAAATACAGGCCTGTGGAGTATGGACGCCCACCATACTTCTTGGCGATCTTCATGATGGTCAGCACAAGCCCGAACACAAAATTGTAGGAGAACTTTCTCTGGTCGCTGGGTATGAATCCAAGGATGACGACTTCGGGTTTCCCATCTTTTCCCTTTTTGATGATAACACCTTCCTTAACGACCGGTTGATTCACCTTGTCCTCGATCTCTTCCATCACATTCCCCAGCTTATCCAAGGGCACCACAACTTCCGCTGGGACGAGGGAAGGCCCCAGTCTTTTAACGATCATCAGTTTGAACCTATTTTCCCATTCGTGATCTGCGATCTCCTGCTTGAGTATCTCACCCTCACAGCGCTTTACGATCTCGGGCAGCATGGGAACGATCTTTTCCCGGTCGGCTTCGCGGAAGGCGAGGGTCGCGATGTAGGCTGCGGGCAGGATGACTTTGTGCTCTACGGGATGACCCAGATGTGTCATCAAAGGGGCACGATTTTTCATCTCTGCCATACGGGGATTGATGAAGATGAGAGACCAGATCGGCATGTCCTGCTTGATAAATTCCTCGAAGATATGGGCGAGTTTGTGAGCATCGGGACAGGCGATGGCAACAACGCCGATATCGGTCAGCTTCTGGACGTTGATGGTCATCTGGCTGATGAAGCCTGTAGTGCCTTCGGCATCAGCAATCACATCCAATTCATCCCCTGAATACTCTTTGACCTCACCACTGGGATGCACAACTCTAGCGCTCTCCACGTTTTCTAAAAACCAGCCGTACTCGTAAGATCCGAGACCAGCACCTCCTTGAGCCAGCCATCCACCGGCCGATGATGAAGGATAACTTGTGGGATAGAGCCGTATAACCAAACCTTCGGGTTTGAGTTTCTTATCGAGCTGCTCCCAGGTGATGCCGGGTTGGATGGTGACTTTCTCCCCGTCTTTGTCTATGGAAATGACGTTTTTCATGCGGTAAAAATCGACAACGATACCGTTTCGCGTCGGAATGATCCCACCGTATCCTGACGAGCCTTTTCCCCGTGGCGTTAATGGGATCCTGTGTTTATTTGCCCATTGAACTAAATCTATCAATTCTTCTTCATTCTGAGGCTGAACGACTGCGTCGGGAACAGTATTTCCGATCAAGGGTTTAAAAACGCTGGCGATCGCTGCAATGTCGTGAGAGTAGAGAACTCTTTCCACCCGGTTAAAATTCGCTCTCTCGCCAAATTTATCTTGGAGCCACTCTTGATTTTTTTTCGAAAGCTTAGCCATATCTTGCCCTCTTTAATGGAATTATCTTTGTATCAAAATTAAGTTGTTTTTTCAAACCTGCTTATATATTCGAATATTAGAATATAGCATTCTAATGGATTTAACAAAAATTATCAACTGTATTCTTGTTATTGATAATCTAACCTGGATTATTCACGAGCCGAGGTCGCTGCAAAGGCGAGGCAGTGGCCCACGAAGCTGTAGTAAATTACTGCAAGTGGGCTACAACGAAGGCTTTGTAGTGAGATCGGCTCGCCCGAAGGGTAAAAAATGTCGATTATGAACAGGAAGGACACTAAAAACGGAATTGTCAATGTGATTTATTGAAGAATAATGTAGATATCTGAAATTAGTTTTGCTGATTTAAATATCGACATTTTTTATGAATAATCCAGCCTAATCGAGGTTGTGGATACGGATGGCGTTATCACGCATGATCTTTTCCACGATGAGCATGGCTTTATCTTCGTTGATTCTCTCTTGATCGATGAGTCGTGAGAGTGCCATATACAGGGCTTGTCGCGAGTTCTCTGCGGCGATCCAGAAAAATACAGGGGCTCCGGCATCGCTCCCAAACATGATCTTTTCTGATGCCCCAGGATAGGATAGCCAATCGGAGAGGATATCGGCCAGTTCATCGTCATAGACCATCCAATTCACCGCAGAAAATTCTACAAATACGTTCCGTTTCTCCAGCAGAGGTTTGATCTGGTCGCCGAATGGGTAGCCAGTATGCAGCATCACGAATCGAGTGTCTTTGAAAGCCATATCGGAAAAAATACTCTCCAGATTCAGGGGATTCGAATCCAGATTCTTAAGTGTGGCGGTGGCACCAAATCCCGTATGAAAATGAACGGGGAGGTCGAGCCCTGCCGCCTTAAGAAAGATCTGCCTCGCTAAAAAATCCTGCACCTTTTTGTACGCTGTCCAGCTTTCTAACTTTCCACTGATCCCTTCCTTAAAAACGGCAGCGGCGTCTTCTTCTTCCACTCGGTCAAACCAGAGAGTTCTTATGTAAGCGCTAGCTACCTTGAGGGCCACGGCTCCATCTTTTTTATAATCCGCCAGAACGCGATCGATCAAAGCAAGTTGGGATGCGAGATCTCTGAGTTGTATCCCATACTCCCGGGCCAGCTTTCCATTCGCGGAATGGTAGCTCATCAGGGATCTCTTTAATCCTGGATCTATGGACTTCATCTCCGAGGAGTCTAAGGGATAGAAAAGCATATCCACAAATGGCACCCACAGGACACGTTTTTTATTCACGATTTCAAGAGGAAGCCCTGTGTTTGCAAGCACTCTCTCGATCCCACATAGGTCGAGAATTCGGTCGAACGCCTCCTTTTCTCCTTGATCCCACATCTTTTTCGATAACCTCTCCAAAGCGGGGATATCAGCATCCGTAACTTCGTCCTTCTCATATCCGTAGATCTCTCTCAGTGCAGCGGGCTGAAATGTGTCAAAAACTGCGATTCGCTCCTTCGGTATGGGCCAGTATGGCCTCCCGATCAGTGGTTCCAGCGTGGGGTAGGGATCTTGATCAGAATAAGGCCGATGCCCAAGAACCGGGTGAGCATGGACATCGATGAATGGTGTCTTTGTTATAACATCATGCAGCTGGGTGTATTTGATGGATGTGCTATCACAAGATAACGCTGCAAAAACGAGAACGCCACAAAGTGAGATAACAGTGAGGTTTACCGGGATACTTTTCATTACAACTCCTTTATCTAGCCTGAACTATTCAGGATAATAGGAAAAAACCTCTCTATAGAGAAGAGACTTTTAGTATTATCACGAGAAGATCTCGTGTTTTAACGTAGCCTGTTTAATCCTGTCCTCCTGAGGATTCACTCCGATTCCGGGCGAATGGGGCACTACGATCGTTCCACGGGGAGTCATTTCGACGGGTGGTTCGATCAGGTCCTGCTTGTAATACCGTTTGCTAGCGCTCAAGTCGTGAGGGAGAGTGAAGTTAGAAAGGGTTGCGAGGTGGATGTTGTGTGCTCGACCGATTCCAGATTCCAGCATACCGCCACACCAAACAGGAACGTTTTTTCGTTGACAAAAATCATGGATCTTTATCGCCTCTACGATCCCGCCAACGCGTCCGACCTTTATGTTGATGATCCGGCAGCTTCCCATTTCCAGAGCCTTTCTGACTGTATCTTGAGAGATCGCGCTCTCGTCCAAACAGAGAGGTGTCCTCATCTCCATCTGTAGACGGCTGTGGTCCCAGAGGTCATATGCAGGGAAGGGCTGCTCGATCATCAGCAGGCCGAAATCATCGAGCTTTTTCAGAGTCTCCTTGTCTTTAAGGGTATAAGCACCATTGGCATCCACTTGAAGAGGAATGTCAGGGAATTCTTTTCTCACTTCCTCACACACGCGCACATCCCACTTGGGTTTGATCTTGATCTTGATCCTCTGGTATCCCTCATCGAGGAAGGAGCGGATCCTATCCAGGAGTTGTTCCACCGAATCCTGGATTCCGACACTCACGCCAGCGGGAATTTCCTGCCGTTTACCCCCATAGATTTTCCAAAGAGGCTGTTTTTTGACCTTTGCAAAGAGATCCCAAAGTGCCAATTCCAGCCCGGCTTTGGCCATCGGATGTCCCTTGAATGCCTGCACCCTCTCATAAAAATCTTGGGGATTGGTGATTCCGAATTCAAAAACTTTAGGGATCAAAAATTCCTTCAGAGCGACCCAGGCCGTGGACGTGGTTTCATAGCTGTAGAGGGGAATTTGATCGGCCACAACCTCTCCATATCCGAATTCTCCTCCGGAGGAAACTTTGACGAGGATGAATGTCCGGCTCTCCTCACGGCCAAGACTCGTCTCGAAATAGTGGACATAGGGCATTTCCAGTAACGACAGCTCGATCCTCTCTATTTTCATGTTTCAACTCTCCCGATAATAACATCCAATGGGTTGTGAGAATTGTATAACAAATTCCTAAGATCACAAAATATTTATTTGCCTGGATTATTCACGAGCCGAGATCGCTGCAAAGGCGAGACAGTGGCCCACGAAGCTGTAGTGAACTACCGCGAGCCGACCCAACCTAACCCGGGCTACAACGAAGGCTTTGTAGTGAGATCGGCTCGCCCGTAGGGTAAAGGATGCTGACAATAGGATATTGAAATTTCTTGTATTATAAGTTTTTAAGTCTAAATATGTCAGCAGCCTTTATGAATAATTCAGATTAGTAAGGGAAGGGACCGATCCGCTCACCCTTTTTCCAGATCTCCTTCAGCTTGGCATAACGGATAAAAACAGAATAGCCATGAAGAGTCGCAACGACAAAACCGGCAAAACCATCCAAGAATCCCGCTCTCCAAAAATATGACTTTAAAAAATTCAGAAATGGGACGATCGAAAGGTGATACCAACGGCATTTCTTCCTCTTGGCATACAATTTTTGGGCGCCCAGGTCAGAAAACGAGTTGATCCGTTCCAGATGATCCCGAATGTTCCGGTAGGTGAAATGATGGAGTGAGCCTTTGAGCAGGTTGACCTTGCCCTCGACGACAAGAGATTCATGCACGTACTCTCCCTCCCAGTGGGCGCTGTTCTTCCGGAAGAGCCGGAGTTTTCTATCAGGATACCAGCCGCCATGACGGATCCATCGACCCAGATAATATGTCTGGCGGGGCATCGAAAAACCGGAACATTCCGGCTCCCCCTCTTTCAGCAGGAGGATCTCCTCCCGGAGTTCTGGAGAGACCCTCTCATCGGCATCCAGGGAGAGGACCCACGGAAAGGAAGTTTTGCTGTTCCCAAAATTTTTCTGATCGGCAAAATTGGTCCATTTCCTCTGAAAGACAAGGTCCGTATGTTTTTTTGCGACTTTTACCGTATCGTCGTCGCTGAAGCGGTCGACCACTACGATCTCAGAGGCGATGTCGGCGACGCTTTTTAGAGCTGCATCCAGCCTTTTTTCCTCATTGTAGGTTATGATAACGACAGAAATATTCATTTTGTCTATGATATCACAAACTTAACTCCTACTCTAGAATTCCCAGTGCGATGTAGGGTCAGCTCCCCGAGCTGACCGTTGGGGCTCTGTTCCACGTGAGGACCGTTTGGGAAACGGTCCCTACATCGCTCCGTTCGGGGAACGAACCCTAAATTTTAGAAAGTCATTTTATGTGCGGTAACCGGACGTTCCAGCTCTCCAGGCTGGTTCCCATCGCTCTGTCCAGCCTTGCCAATGCGAGGATGTAGTCCAGCATGGATTTGATCTCAGTTGACCGGGCACTGGCCAATTCATCCTGGTAAGTGAGGACAAAATAATTCGTGGTGAGACCCACATCCATCTTTTTCTGCTCTGCCTCCAATCTCTTCTGGGCCAGTTCTCTTGCCAGGCGGTATGCGTTGACTCTCTTGATATGGGTCTCCACCTCTCGCACAGCATCATTGACATCGAGCATTGCAAATCTTTTATTATCTTCCAGCTCAAGCTGACTTTTCTCCAGTTCCATCCTGCTCTTGACATACTCCGCCTTTGTAGTCACATTGCTTAGGGGAAGCGTCAGGGTCAACGCCACATTCCAGTTATTGTACTGAAACTTGAATGCATCCTCGATGGCATCTCCGGCGCTCCCCGTCTTCTTGCCGATGACGATACCAAGGAATGGGTCGTTATCCAGATACAGTATCCTGTCTCCGGAGATTCCAGGACTCCAATATGAAAAGCTGAGGTCCAGTCCGGGCAGCATCTTATTTTTAGCTATACTCATCTTGAACTCATTGTTTTCGATGTTTTTCCTGTTCGCCCGGAGGTCAGGTCTCTTCACTTGCGCCACCTGCCAGGCTTCATCAAAGGAGATCCCCTTTTTAACAATATCCGGCCGATCTGTGGGGACTATACTCGTGCGCGTGATCTCCTGAACATCGGATAGATTGAGATGGTACTTGAGAAGGTCTGCTCTCCTTTTGATCAAGACTTCCGCCGCCAGGATATCGGCTTCTCTCTGGGCGACCACAGTCTCTGCATTCAGCACCTCCAGGGGAGCCAGTTTGCCCACCTCTACTTCCTTTTTGTTTTTCGCAAGGAGATCTCGCGCCAACTGCAAAGATTGCTGTTTGACTTTTAAATCCTCGATGGCATAAAGAAGGTTCCAGTAGCCCTCCACAACCGTGTAAATCGTATCCTGGACAACGGATTCGAACTGAGTCTGGGAGATCTCCAGGTTGTTCTCTGCGATGATAATTTCTTTCCTCCCCATTTTGAGCCCGCCATTCCTCAAGAGCGGCTGGACAAAGTCAAATTGGAGTGTAGCTCCATAGCGGGGGTTTATGAGTTGAAAAAGTTCATTGGTTTCTGACCTGTAGTTATTAAAGGAGAGGATAAAACTTCCTCCAGTGGGGATCTGCTGGGTGAATGCAAATGAATAGTCTCCGTACTTACTCACTACAGAATCCTCTCCTTGAAGCCACCAGTAGGAAGGATAATCTGTGTGCCTCCTTCCGAAGGCCAAATCAAAGGTGGGCATGAAGTATTCTTTTGCCTGAGTGATAGTCATATCCGCGATCTCAGGATTGTAGACTTGTATGGCCAAGTTGAGATTGTCTTTCAAGGCCTTTGCGATGCAATCCTGCAGACTCATTGGAAGGACGTTCTCATCCTGGCTGTAGGCAAGGAATGGGAAACAGAATAAGACAAAAACCAACGATATAATTGTTCGAGTTTTCATTAAATCCTCCTGAATTTGATCTATTTTTAAAACTGAATTATTCAAAAAAAAATGTCGATACTTATTACAAACAAATTATATGGTTATATACGCAGAATGGAAATATATAGTTTTGAAGAAAAGAGGAGGCGCAGCATTCACCTTGACAATTCCCAACGATTTTACTATTAGTCAAAATGCATGGTTAAAACGTTCTGGCGCCTTCTCGCCTTTTTTCTGATCTGGGCTTGCCTGCTCAGCATCTTTATTCTCTACTATAACCAGGGAAAAACTTTCACTATCCAAAACCATTTTTTTCACCTCCCCCTCCTCCCTTTTATCCTGTTGAGCTTACTATTTATAATGGTTCTTTTTGGAACATGGGCTTTAAGTGCCAAAATCCTGAGTTTTTCGCTTTCGATCCCCTACCGGCAAGGACTTTCTTTTGATTTCCTGAACAACCTGCCGCTCTTTTTTATGCTGCTTGTTCCTTTTGTCAGTTTTCACTATCTAAGCTTTGGTGATCTCCTCACGCGCCTCAAGCTCCTCGGATTTGCGACTCTTTTTTCTATTTTGTTTCTCAAATGTGCAACTGTGTTTGTCCTAGCCAGTGGAAAACCCCAAAAGTTCAACTGGAGCTCCCAGAAGATAACGTCTCTGTCACTCCGAAAGAAGCTCGTCCTTCTTTTTGTTGTGGCTCTTCTTTTTTACGGCGCGGGTTCGGCCATCCTTGTCACAAAAGGGATAAACTTCTCTGGAGATCAATCCCATTATCTCCTCATAACTCACAGCGTTCTCACAGACGGTGACTTCGACCTCTCCAACAACTATTCCAATCATGATTACGCCAGGTTCATGCGACCAGACGTTAGGATTTCCCCTCATGTCGCTCCTGGAACTGAAGGTAAGTATTCCTTCCATTCACCAGGCTTATCTTTTCTCCTCCTCCCTGCCTATTCTTTGGGTTCGCTTTTCAACAGAACAGCCATGAACTTTATTATCCGATTCGGGATGAGCGTGTTTGGCGCTCTCCTCGGAATTCAGATCTTTCTTTTTGCCCTACAAGAGTGGAAGAAGGAAGGACTTGCCTTCGGCCTTTGGTTTCTCTTTGGCTTTACCTCTCCGGTGTTCTTTTATTCTCTCCACATCTATCCCGAGATCGTTGTGGCACTTTTTTCTTTGACAGCCTTTCGACTTCTCCGTTTTCAAAAATCATTCACTAAACTCCAACTTTTGTACCTTGGTTTTCTCCTCTCGGCGATCATTTGGCTCCATGCTGTCAAGTATGTGTTCATTTTTATTCCTTTTTTCCTTTACGCCTTCTGGGTCCTCCTCATAAGACAAAAGATCCGATGGGACATCCTCTATTTTCTGTTCTTCCCCCTCTGTTTGTTCAGCCTCCACATCGCATTCTCCTCCGCATTCTACAACTCGGTCTCGCCCTTCGCTGTATCTATCCGGGGGCCATCGACAACAACCGATTCCATCGCCTACATCCGCTCGCTTTTTGTGGACATTCCCTTCCGTTACCGTTGGGAGACCCTTCTCGGTTACTTCCTGGACCAGAGGGATGGACTGCTTCTATATGCCCCCCTCTACTTTTTTGCCTTCCTGGGAATGATAGAAATGGGAAAAAGAAAATCCCGTGATCTTGGTCTCGTCCTTTGTCTCACCGGATTCTACATCCTCAACCTGGCCTTCCTGACACAGAGGCCGGCTTACGCTCCCCAGGCCAGGATATTAGTCGCCGTTTTTTGGGGCATGGCCGTATTTTTGGGTTACTTTCTAGCCTATAACGCGAAAAAAATATTCACCTACATATTTTCGCTGTTTGCTTTTTTCAGCCTTCTTACGACCCTATTGCTCCTCCGAACCCCTCGAGCGCTCTACCAACCCACAACAGCGGGGGAGACAGAAAGGGCGGGTTTACTGTTCCTCCAACTCAGTAATCTTCATTTTTCATTGCCCAAATTTTTGCCATCATTCATAGAGATCGAGGACTCTTTCTGGCCACCCAACATCGTGTGGCTTGTCCTAGTAGTCCTTTTTATTCTGGCTTATCAACTCACAAAAGAACACTCCTTCCCGCCCAAGTATTCTCACTTTTTGTCTGGAGCCATGATCGGACTCGGTGTGTTTTACCTCTGGTTTGTCTTTTACCCGAGGACAGTCATCGTCCACCCCCAAAACATCATATATCCCAGCGGAGAAAAGATCACGTTTTATGCCTACAGCCGATCCGCCCGGATGACCACCCCTGGAGTTTTTGACCTGATCGAAGATAACCGCCTCTACAGCTTCTACTTTTCGTCCTGGCGGGAACTCTCCGATCTCCACCTTGATTTTGGCTCAGAGAGGGGAGTTTATGCAGCTGAGATCAAGTATTTCGACCAGACCATCTTTCGGGGACAAACAAGGGCAGAGATCAAGAGACTTCGCTTTCCTCCAGTGCCTCCCTACAATCTCAAGAACCAGAACCTCTACCAAATCAGCATTTTCCTCAAGAATAGATCAGAGATCGACACTCAGAAATCCCCCTTCCGGTTTTCGATCCTTCCTGTCCGATAACGATGGAAGTAATTCTAAATCTGTTATCGTATGAACATAAGTGCGTTATTAAGTGTCCCAATTGTGTGGTGGAGAAAACCGTGAGAAGGGCTAGACGGGCATGGTGTTTTTCTATGTAGGGTCCGTTCCCCCGAACGGACCGTTTGGGAAACGGTCCCTACAAAGCGTGTTTTCGAAATCACCAACTGGGAAACTCGGATTTCATTCATCACAGATTTAGAAATGCTGACAATGATGATGGATCGCCTTGACATATGGCTCGAATTTTAATATCTCTGGGATAGATGCAAAAACCTAGGTTCCCCATAATCTTCGCGTCCCTAATCCTATTTTCACTGGGCCTGTCCTATTTTGTGGTGCTCCACTCCCAAACGTCATCCTTTACTATCCTTGATCATGAGTATCATATCTCCCCCGCCTTTTTTCTTGTTTGGTTAATCCTGTTTTTTCTTCTTATATCCGCATGGCTCTTATTAACCCATATGGAGGTCAAAACCTACGGCAGCGAACGCAACAACTCTCTTTGGGATAACTTCCTGTCCCAAGTACCTCTCAGTTTTTTCTTGCTCACCCCATTAATCCTGAATCACTATTTAGACAGGGAGGACCTGAAGACAAGGTTGAATGTATTCCTGGTTTCCATCATCCTCTGTGTCCTCTATCTTTTCCTTTTGCGCTGGGGCAGGTTCCTAAATCTAAGATCAGCCATAAACAAAGCACTCCAGTCATTCAGCCATCTTCCTCCCAGGAAAAAATTGGTGATCCTTTTTTTTGCCGCTTTTCTCATCTACAATCTGTGCACTTTTGTTCTAGTCTCACAAAAGATCACTTTTTCGGGTGATGAACCGTACTATCTCCTCACATCGCATAGCCTCCTCAAAGATAAAGACATCAATGTGGCCAATAACTACGCGCAGGAGGATTATTTTTCATTCTACTCTAAAGAGAAAAATCCCAGATTCAGGCTGGGCATGTATGCGCGCGAAGGACAAAAGGGCCCTAGCTATATCTATCCGATAAACCTGCCTGGCGTTTCAGTGCTGGCGCTGCCCTCCTACTGGTTGAGTCAGCATTTTCACGGAGATCTACTGACCTTTATCCTGAAAGGGAGCCTCGTGATCTGGGCCGTTTTATTGGGCCTTCAGCTCTACCTCCTGGCCAGAGAACTGTGGGGGGATGAGAAAATTGCACTCCAGCTCTGGCTGTTCTACTCTTTCTCTGCGCCCATTCTTTTCTTTGCCATCCATCTCTATTCCGAGATTCCCATTGCCCTTTTCTCGTTATATATATTCAGGAAGGTCCGCTCTAAAAAGTCCCTCGCCCTCTTTCACTATTTCTTCCTGGGTTTTCTCCTGTCTCTTTTCTTCTGGTTCGGGCTCAAGTATAACTTGCTCTTCGGGACTATGCTTCTTGTCTCTATGTTTTTTCTCCTCAAAGAGCATCGGGCCGGGGTCAAGATCCTATGTTTCCTCCTGTTTCCTCTTTTATCCCTAACTCTGTTCTATACGTTTATCCATTCCATCTATGGGACATTCTCCCCATTCTCTGTATACGAGGGCGTGCTCACCCCAGAAAGGCTGCAGGCTTTTAAGGATGCGGCTTTGAGCGCACCCCTTTCCATGAGATTCGACACCCTTCTCAACTATTTTCTCGACCAGAGGGATGGCCTTTTGCTCTACTCTCCCTTCTATGTTTTTGCTTTTTTGGGTTTTGTGGAGATATTCCGAAGTTCAAAGAGAGATTTTTTCATCCTTCTATTTATCCCTACCCCTTATCTTTTAAACTACGCCTTTTTTACCCACCGCCAGGGTTACAGCCCCCAGGGACGAATCCTCACGCCCGTCTCCTGGATCCTGGGCCTAGCCGTCGGCTATTTTCTAATCCATAACCGGAAGAGGATTTATGCATTTCTGTTCTGGGTTCTTAGCACCATGGGTGTTGTCATGGCAATATTTCTGCTTTGGCATCCTCATTTTCTCTACCAGCCGACAACGAATGAATTCACATCACGCGCCGGAGAGATGTTTGTCCACCTCAGCAACATGTACATTTTCCTGCCCCATTTTCTGCCTTCCTTCATCAAGGTCAACAATATCGGCTACGTCCCAAATTATCTCTGGATTCTGGCCATTGTGATATTCGTCTGCGCCTACGCCTTTATTAAAAGAGAGATGAGGCTTAAAAGAACATTTTACTTGGTCTTTGCCCTATCTCTCCTTCTTCTTGTGTTTCTGCTCTGGGTTCTTTTCCCGAGGCCGAGCCTATACGATACCCGGACGTTTAGCTACTCTCCGCAGGTGGCCCTGGGCTACTATCTCTTCCCAATGGGGGACGGTGTTGTCGTGAAAAAGACGGCGGAGTTTTATCTCCACAGGGAAAACAACTACAGAATACTGTTCAGCTCACGAAGAGCGCGGGAAAATCTTCAGCTGAATTTTGGGTCAGAGAAAGGAGAATATGAGGTCCGTCTCAACTTCTTCGATCTGCCGATCTTTGAGGGAAAAACGTCTTACGAAAAGAGAACAATCACGCTCGATCCCCCTGTCTATTACCAGTACAATGATCTCTATCTATATGAGATCCACCTCAACCTGAAAAAACTTTCCTCTGAATCCATGCTCGTCGATCCCTTCTTTTTCCAGATCGTTCCCATCCGATAAACAATCATAAAAAGAGAGCTGAGTTTCGAAGGACTAGCGAATCTTGCGGGGGTAGGCGTTTAACCTCAGGTCTAAAGGCCCAGTTTTCTGGTGCCCGATCTTCTCAACAGCCAGGGCTGCGACCATGACCGCGTTATCCGTGCAGAATTCAGGGGAAGGGATAAATGCCGGGAGATGAAAAGTGCGGGCCAGTTTCTGGAAATTTTGTCTCAGGACAAAGTTTCTCGCTACTCCTCCACAGAGGATCAAAGATCGGGGTTTGAACGCTTTTATCGACTTGGACATGTTGGACAGCAGTGCCCGAACGATGGCTTTCTGAAAGCTCGCCAAAAAATCGACGAACTTCGGATGATCCTTGGAAATATTGTGCTCTCTGATGTGTCTCAGCGCAGCTGTTTTTAAACCGCTGAAGCTAAAATCCAAACTTCCATCGGTCATGTGTGGAGTAGCAAAGGGAAATTCTTTTGGATTGCCCTTTAGTGCCAAGCTCTCGATGACCGGTCCCCCCGGATAATCCAGGTCAAGGAATTTAGCGATCTTATCCAAGGCCTCTCCGGCCGCATCATCCCGGGTTCTTGCGACTTGTTGAAATGACAGTTTTTTCTTTAACAGGATGATAGCCGTGTGCCCGCCGGACACAAGCAGAGCCAATAAAGGAAAGGGGATCTCCCTATTCTCGATAAAGGCCGATTCGACATGGGCTTCAAGATGGTCCACAGGGATCAACGGTTTATCAAAACAGTAAGCCAGACCTTTGGCAAAAGAGAGCCCCACAAGAAGCGATCCGATGAGCCCTGGACCTTGGGTGACAGCATAGGCATCAATATCCTTGAGAGAGAGATGAGCCCGGGAGAGGCTTTCCTCCACAACATACGTGATCGATGCGATGTGTTGCCGCGAGGCCAGTTCGGGGACGATCCCTCCATAGGGCGCATGGATCTCGTCCTGCGACAAGACAATGCTGCTCAGGATCTCGAAGGTGTCTGTGAGCACAGCCGCTGAGGTCTCATCACAGGAGGTCTCGATACCTAAGATCTTCAATTCTTTTTCCTTTTCCGTGAAATGTAGGGACCGTTCCCAGAACGGTCAGCTCGGGGCACGGACCCTATATCAAAACATCTTAAATTGGGGACAGGCACCTTTTACCTAACGGAAAAACGAGCCTGTCCCCAATTTTCCAGTCCCCAATTTTCTACATTTTTCTCAGTTCCTGGAGACTCCTTTGAAAAGGTGGCCGTGCGATCCCGTTCTCTGTGATGATCGCCGTGATGTATTCGGCAGGAGTCACATCAAAAGCAGGATTTCGCGCTTCTATGCGGGAAGGGCTCAAGCACACACCTCCGATCCATTTGATCTCATCGGGATCTCTCTCCTCGATCGGGATCTTGTCGCCATCTCTAAGAGTAAAATCTATAGTGCTCATCGGAGCGGCCACATAAAAGGGAAGGTTGTGCACCCGCGCCAAAACGGCCACTGTGTAAGTGCCGATCTTGTTGGCCGTATCTCCATTCTTTGCAATCCTGTCTGCCCCAGTGATCACGATAGAAACTTCACCCTTTTTCATCAAATAGCCGGCCATGTTGTCTGCGATCAAAACTACAGGGATGTTGTCCTTCTCCAATTCCCAACAAGTCAGTCGTGCACCCTGCAGGAAGGGCCGTGTTTCATCGGCGTAAACCTGGATCTTTTTGCCCTCCTCAAAGGCTGCACGAATCACGCCGAGTGCAGTCCCGTAACCCGCGGTTGCAAGGGCCCCGGCGTTGCAGTGTGTGAGGATCGTTTGGTCGTCTTTGACCAAAGTCTTCCCCCATCCTCCGATCCGTTTGTTGGTCTCCACATCTTCCGTCTCTATATCCAGGGCTTCCTGGAGCATGACCTTTTGGAACTCAGGCAAGTCCCGATCTCGCTCTCTGAAAAAGGCCCTTTTCATCCTCTCCAGGGCCCAAAAGAGATTCCGTGCGGTTGGACGTGTTCTCTCAAGCCGGCGGTAGATCTGGTCAAACCGCTCTTTCAGGTTGTCCTTCTCATCGAGCCCTATTATGCCGAGAGCCACTCCATAAGCGGCTGCCACGCCTATAGCCGGAGCACCCCGGATGACCATGGTTTCAATGGCTTCTGCCACCTGATTAAAATCCGTACACTCCACATACACCTCTTCTCCGGGTAATTTCCTCTGGTCAATCATGATGACCTTTCCGTTGTCCCATTTGATCGTGGGCAGCATGTTTCACCTCATTTGCCAGCTTGGCGTTTCTGGCCCCTTCCAGCCCCATCTTTTCACCCAATCAAGATAGAGCGCTTCGAAGGAAACCCATTGTTCTGGTTGGTACAGTTTTTTCAATTTTTGGTAACAATAGACAATCTGGTTATCATTGTCATGGAAAATTTGTTCCGTGGGAAGCCCAAGCTCCCTAGCCATGACAGATCTCTCAAAGCTCATCCTGAATTCTTGGAGATGTGCCAGGACCTGTGATTGAAGATAGTGATAATAGCCACAGCCAAGATCTTTGGTGATGAGCTTATCGGTCGTCTTGAGAAGAGCCTTCAGCTGTTTGTCTCTATCGGAGGTTTCTACGCCCAAAGCTCTGTTCAGTTCGATATCGACATGGTTTTGAGCGGCCAAAAGCGTGACCGGCTTGACCTTTGACCTGTCAAGCAGAGACTGAAAAATATCCGAAGCAGACTCCTTGAGCCCCATCTCCAGGAGGGTGGAGGCTAATCCGTAAAGCGAGAGTTGAGAGGCCCACTCTTCTCCCTTTTCGAAACCAAAGGCGTTGGCCTTGAGAAAGCTATCCTTAGCCTCTTCCCAGAGATCCAGATTCAACACAGCCAAGCCCTT
>Ga0307380_10005040_pt1 | contig 17604 bp, 20 predicted proteins | sample UN3MG_FD_202239 | JGI IMG/M metagenome (GOLD analysis project Ga0307380, IMG submission 202239) | Soil microbial communities from Risofladan, Vaasa, Finland - UN-3 | ecosystem: Environmental > Terrestrial > Soil > Coastal area > Acid sulfate soil | place: Finland: Risofladan, Vaasa | collected...
ATTGTCCATTACCACAAATTTACATCATTTTACAATAGGTTTCAATACTTTGCTTAACAACGTGTTAAATAAAGTTTTTAGGGATTTGTTTTTGAATAATATATTTGCAATGTTGGGACGTGCAAAATTAAGCTATTCCTTTTGTTTTATTCCAAGCATTTTGAGCAACCTCCATAGATGCAAGACCTAGCGCAATTAATTGGTTATCGTCTGTTTCGTAAACTTCATCAGTATAGCCATCTGGTGCATCAATTCTTATATAATCTACACAATGTAATTTACAATATAATTCTTCAATAATACTATCCTTGTAAGCTAACATGCTAGACATACCATCCATTGCTTGATAAGTTACAGATAGTATATTTTTATCCCACTTGGGGTTCTTGTTTATTCCTAAGTGTAGTTCATGTGAATTAAAGCTAACTAATTGTTTTAAATCATAATTATCAAATAACCACATAGAAGGATTAAAACTAATAAATCCACCATCAGCATAAGTAGCACCTTTATAAGTCATCGGTTGTACAAATGGTACTATCCTAGAGGAGCATTCAATGACATCAATCATATCATCTAGTGATACTGCATCATTTAAGACATATTGAACTGGTGTCCAATCTTCTCCATTAACTCCAAATGCTATACATTTAATATCTGATTTCTTAAATGATTCAAAATACTCTTGTGTAAATAACTTTTTGTAAAGCGGTTTTATATCTTGCCAACCTAAATGATTATGAGTAACTGCTCTAAGCACACCCATTAGGCTAGGATTACCTTTCTTATTGAATGGTACATTTCCCTTATAAGGAAACATGTCTTTAGTATCAAGTGTTTCTGCAAAATGAATAGCCTTAGCCATTATCTCGGGATGTTGATAAGCTACTGCAATAATTGGAGCAGCTAAAGCACCTGAACTTGTTCCTATGATAATATTAGGTTTCTCACCTCTTTCAATGGAGACTTCTCCCATTCTAAACAATGCTATTGCACGAGCAGCAGCACCACTAAAGCCCCAAGCTATAATCTTATTGCTCATTAGTCGTTAATTGTTAAGATAGAAGCCAATGTATCTTTTATTGCTTGTGTCAAGTATAGCTTAGTAGAAGCAGTAATAGCATCTAGTAAAGGTTGTTGTAACCCTTGTATATACAAACTAATTTCATTGTTTACCGAAGACATTAAGTCTAAGGCATCAGCTATTCCAACTTGACTAGCTGTATAAAGTTTAGCATCTGAAAGAACATTATGTCGTCTAGTTTCTGCTTCTTCCATTGCTTCTTGAATGTTGTAGTATTTAATAATATCAGGCTTAGAGAAGCCAATACTATCATCTGACATATACCAATCAATATTCATCGTTCTAGTGTAAACCAACCCCATTTGCGGTCTAAAATAAACTCTAGTTTCTTTAACTACTAGGTCTGAATAGGTAGTGCCATCAAAATTTTTATAGTATTCAACTTCTACAAACTCTCCTTTTACTAAAATTTTATTTTTGTGTAATCCAAACAAGTCATAGTCTATGTCTTTTGGGTTATCACCCAAACCAGTTAATTTATACACAGGAGTAGGTGTGTGAATCCAAACTTGGTTTACTTCGTCCCAAATGTCATTAGCATTATCAGGAGCAAAAGGCACTTCAATTAATCCTGTAAGGTCAGCACCTGTATCGCCATCATAACCATCTGCATAGGTATTGTCGGCTCTTCTATAATATTTAATCATATAAGTATTTTTTTATTAATTAAAGAACTCTAACCATTGTCCATCTACCATCTACGTAATAAGTCATAATTTTTATTTTAAAGGGTTGTTGCAATTATTCTAAGTTTCCACCTTGCATTAGTGGCATTTACTCTCATTCCATCTGTGAAATTAAGTATTCTAAACGCATTCGCTTGGTCGCTGAATCTTATTCTTACATTGGTACTATTTACTACTGATGTGTAGCCTCTATCATTCCCCGAACCTGAAACATTCATTTGTACAATATCCCCAATCAAATAGCCCTGCTCAGCAACTTGACAAACTAAGAATACTTGAATACTTTTAGGCACTACACCCAATCCATGAGCAATCGTCAATAGCCCTCCTGATGTTATTGTTTGGTCTGTTGATGTGAAAGTAGTAGTTAAATTATACAAGGTATCAAAGTAAGTCTTTAAAGTTGCTTTGATGTTTGCCCAAGATAACTTTTTTAAGATATTGCCAGCAGCGCTATCCATTAACCCAACTTGGTCAGCATCTATTGGCGTTGTTTTAGATGTTGCAGCGTTTATCAGATTTCCATTTGCTTGACTTGTTGCTTCTAATACCTTGCCACTACCTAGCCCAAAGTTAGGAATGTTTGATATAGCATTTGTATTATTAGTTACATCTGTTTCAAGTGTATCTAAATTTACATTTTGGGTAACATCAATAAAACCCAATTTTTGAGAATCAGCTACACTAATATTGTCTATCTTTTCTATCTCCTCGCTCGTTATATTTCTTTGTATTCCCATTTTTATACAAGTGTTTGTATTACTAATTCTGTTCCTGTTCCATCGTAACTAATAGCACCCAAAGTATCTTTTTGGTTGTTTACTTTAAACGTTATTGTTTCGCCCTTTTTGATAGTAGCACCTAAAAGCACACCATCTGAATTACCAGCATTATAAACACTAACCTCAACCGCTCCTGCTGCTATTGGGCTGCCTGTTGCATCGGTAACACGTGTTAATGTTGGCGTTCTTTGAACTCCTGTAAGCTGTGTAATAATGTTGTCTTGCTTTGCTTCGGTTGCTGCATTTGTCGCTAGTGGTAAACTTGCAAGGCTTACGGGCTGTGTTTCTGTCAAGTCTGCTTTTAGCTGTAATTCAGCAAGCAAGTTACTAAGATTTGTGTTAGCTGTTTGTGCTTCTGTTATTTGCGTAGTTTGGTTGGCTGCTGTTGCATCACCACCACCACCACCGCCACCGCTATAATTAATAGAGTTTGCGCTTTTTGCAAGTTCACGAATAGCTGTTTCTAATTGGGGAAAAGTCCCGCCAAAAGGGGAACCGCCTATCTCTTCAATACTAGTGTCAATATCAACATAATTAACACTATCTCTAATTTTCAAACGCTGCAAAGAATCCAACGTATCAACAATAATAGTAGGCTGCAAATAGACCTCTTTATTATCGAATAAGAAAATAGAAAGTTTCCCATCTTCCAAAACTGTTATTGACTTGGCTAATTTTAAAGTTGACATTGTTATTTAGTTTTATAAAAGATTAATCCAACGTTTCTTTTAGGCTTGTTAAAATCGTCCTCGTTATAGTCATCAGAACCGCAAAAATTAGAACGACAAAACAAAGGATAACTAGCCTCGTTATCGCATAGGAATTTAATAATAATCGGCTTTCTCTCCTCTGTGTTTCGTAGTTCGTTATCCATTAAGAATTTCATGCCACTAAGACCGCTATTTTGAGCATATTCGCTGTTATTTGTCATTACGCCTTGACTACTCACTTGAAGAGTGACAGAGGGCAACGTTAAGCATAAAACAGCCCTTGACAAGTAAGGTAGTAGATATTGTGTCCATAACGTTTCATAAGCTGCATTGCTTGGATAGGCTTGTACTAAAGCACCTAAATCAGCATTGTAATTGCTAGGAGTGGCATTCTTTTCTGCTACCAAGTCATCATAAAAAGCTTTGCAAATAAACGTTTTCAAAAATCTATCTTCTGCAAGGTGGATATTTGGAGCGACTAAAGACTGGTCAAAACGATTATTATAAGGTGCGCCCTTAAAAATACCTTGGTTGACTACTTCACTAGGCTGGATTAATGTTATTACTGTTGACATCTTGTTGATTTTTTAATAGTTCGTTCCTTCCGTTTTCGTCCATTGCCTCATAGCCTAATATCTTGCGCTGTTCGTCAGTCGTTAAGATTTGACTAGCAACCAAAGAACCTGCCAACGATATAGGATTCATATTTGCGATGTCTAATTTAATGTCTTTTGGAGCGTTCCCTTGCTCTGCATTCTCTTTGACAAAAGGATTAATTATTGATTGCAAAAACTTACGTCTTACGGGCTTGATTCCAGTATTAACAACATACTCCAGCTCTTCTTTTGTTTGTTGGTTGGTTCCTAATTTCCCTGCTTGAGCATAACCGCTTAAACCTTTTGTCCATTGACAAGATGTGATAATCGCTTGACTTGCTAAATCTGCCAATGTTAGCCAATTACCTTCGCTTTTGTCCTCTAATACTTGTACTTGCATCTTGTACTTTTCATCGCTAAGAACCTGAGCGCAAATTTTAGAGTTATTGTCCGTGTCCGTGAATGTGTCTTGTACGTTTTGGATTAGATCGCTTGCCTCTTCTTGTGACATTTGACCGTAAAACTGTACTATTGCACTAGGTGTAAAGCTATTTTTGAACTTTGAAATGTTGTACTTTGGTATTCTGTACTCAATTTCAGTCCATAATCGAGCAGCATAGTAAGAAGGTAGCCCCCAATAGAAAAAACCAGGCGAATAACACTTAATATGAACGCAACTTCTTTTAGCTCCGTTTACATTCTCGAAGTTAGGATAAATAGGCACTTGTAAAATGTCCGTATCACTACCAGTTTGAGTGTCCCAATCGTTAGAGATACCAATGTACTTAATGATGTTTGATTCATCAACCTTTTTAATAGCTACTTTATGCAAAGGTACATGATACATCATTGTTACATCTTTTCCCCCTTTTTTGCCCTTTATAAACTCTACAATCGCATTACCAAAAGCGTAATAATCAAAAAATAGCTTTGACATTACCTCCTCTAAAGTTTCATTATTTAGATTAACATTCCCTACAAGCTCGTTAAGCTGCTCAATATCTCCATCAACCGCAAATAGCTTTTCAATTAACTTTTTAACAGTCTGTAAAATAGGCACGCTAGTAGATTTGTAAGGAATAAACCCATCGCCCAAAGATAACGTAGTCTTTTGGTTAAGGATATTTCTCAAAGTAGTAGAGTTGTTGACATTCGCCATTAATCCTTTCAAAGTGCTAGATTCTTTATTAAAAAACCGTACCCACTTTTCATTGACTAACAAATTACTATCTGTATCGTATCTATCAGGGTTAAACTCATTAGCCAAATCCTCTTCTAAAATGTCCGTATCTCTAGGACTTTGGATAATAGCAGAAGCTAGTAAAGAAGATTTTTCCTTACTAGTCCCTATATTACTTTTGTTGCCTCTATTTGTATTCTTCGTTGTCATTGTCTATCGTTGGGAATGGTTTATCAAAAGGACTAACGTAGTTGTGCAAAGTACCCATAAAATGGGCATCGTTTGAACTCTTATGAGAACTCAAATAGATTTCTGCTAGTTCGTCTTTTGATAAGTCTTTCCATAATTTTGACATAACGCCAAAACGTCCACATCTGCCGTGTCTTACCTTATCTAGCAAGAACTTTTTAGGCTCTAAAGTATTGATTGTATTATTCTTATTCTTTGCCATTTCGTTTTTAATTAAAAAAAGGGGATAGGAATTAACCTACCCCCTTTTATAAGTTGTGAATTTTTATAATCCTAGACTGGAATAGTACCAGTAAACGTTCTAGCCTTGGTAGTAGCTATCGCTTGAAGGAAAACCTCCTCTTGATTAGGGTCAGACTTCAATGTTCCAGAATCTCCATTAGAGTTAAGCAATAAAGCCTCTTCTGTTTCATCAACTCCCCAAATGTAAGAATTTCCGTTGTTCTCGATATGAATAACAACTAAACCACATTGACAAGCAGCCAAAGCCATAATAGCGTTAATGTCATCTTGGCTTCTTCCTTTCCAAGTCATGCGCAATAATTGCGTAACAATAGTACCTGCTGTATTGTCTAAAGTGTCCGTAAATTGAGCAGTATTTGAAGCAAACTCAAATTTATAGAAAGTAGCCAAGGCGTTCATTGTAACAGCCGTTACATCGCCACCAACACCAACAGTTTGAGAAGCTACATCACTTCTGTCAACTAAGTAAATTTCTTTTACACCTCCACTTATAAGCGTATCGCAGGCAGGTTTATTCCGTCCTGCTGTTAAACAAGCAGCCATAATTTATAGTTTTAGTAGCCTACTGAAAAGAAGCTCTCGTGAGTGTAATTAGTTCCAATCTTGCTTTTAGCTCTAACATCTGTTACCTCTTCTTTTTTCTCAAACCAAATGTCTAAAGAATTTTGAGAAGATAACAAATCAGTTGCAAAAATCAAGTTATCAGGCGTTGTGTAAAGGATTTGATGTTGATTAGACAACCCTAAGTATTTTTGGTTGAAGTAATCCCAGTTGTAGTTACCTATAACCTCAACACCTCTAAAATACATTTTAGTAACGCCATCAATAAGCATCATACGACCTGCATCGCCACCGCCTAAAGCTTCCAAATCTTCCATGTATTGCTCCCATACCGTACCGCTTACCAGGATTCTTTTTTCAGAATTAGCCAAACCTTTAAGATTCAAAGGAGCATTGTCGTAAACAGCCTTAATATAAGCCAAGCCATCGCCTGGAGATAAAGCCGCACCGCTTGACGTGTTGGTATAAGGGATTTTATTAGCAGCAACCAAGGCAGGAACATGAACAGACCAAATACCATCAGTAATGTTGTTTGTATCGTCTAAGCTTGAAGTATCGCCAAACCAAAACAAACGCAAATAATCCGCAGTCATAGACTCTTGAATTAAGGGCAATAAAGCAGCCATTATTTCAGTACCTTGCAAATCTCCAACATTAGCCCCCTTTTTAAGCTTCTCCTCAAAAATGGTGTCAAGAAATTGGTCAAAGCAAAAAGACAATTCTACTTTAGAATCGTTCACTTCAACTGTACGGTTGTAAATAGAAGTAGCTCCTTTTGGAGTAAATCCACAACCGTTAGCTTTTTGAACAATCCCCTCTAGCTTGTCAATATATTGGATTCTTTTCTTGTTTACCACGTTTGGCATAACTCGAAAATATCCTAAACCTATTAGGTCTTTAAAAATTGGTTGGTAAATCAATCTTGTGGCTTCAATGCTGCTATAACTAACATTGCGCTCCATTGTCATTGTACCCATTGTAATATGTTTTTATTTAAAACAAAGAAGCTATTAAGCAGCAACCTCTGTATTAACTGTGAAAGAAAAAGAAGGTACAACGCCCTCATTAACTAGGTCAAAAGTCATCAATTCGCTGTAAGAACCTGCGGTTGCAGTTTCGATTGTCAAAGCAGTTAAAACTGGTGTGCTAGTTTTTGAAATAGCATAAGGGAAATCAACCGCATCAGTTTTAGAAGCAAACACGTCATTACTTGGAAGTGTTGGCCTTACTGCAACTGGTTGAGTTCCTAATTTTTTAAGCTCCAATGAGAAAACATAAGAACCTGCATTATTAAGTTCTACAGCTCCAGTTAGGTAATCAATCAAATCAATAGAATCTCCATTGTTAATAACTAATCCAGCAGCAGGGAACAAGTCAAAAGCAGCGTCATCTGTTGATGTTAATTTCAACAAAGCCGTAACATTAACCCATTGAGCAGGGATAGTATTAGCAGTAACACCAGCAACAGCAGCAGCCAAAGCCAAATCAACTTTATAACTTAAACGGTCATAAGCATCTCCAACACCACCGTTAGCAACAGCACCGTAAAAAGAGATAGACCAAGCAGCAGTAGCAACTAAGCCACTAGTATCAACAACAAAAGGAGTTGTGCGAGCAGCCAAAGAAAGTTGAGCAGTTGCAACAGTTACACCATCTGAAATTTCAACACGGTAATGTTTCAAGTCGCCTTGCGTGTTACCTGTAATTGGTGTAATGGTAGTAGTTGCACCACCAGCAGCGATAACATATTGAAACGATGCCAAATATTCGTTATCGTCAATACGTTTGATTCCTTTAAGCGTTAAAGCTGTTCCACTTGTAGCGTAAGGATTTGTAAGAGCGTAAGAGTTGGCAGGTATTTGCCCCTCTACATAATTATTATCAGCCATTTATTATCGTTTGAATATGTTTGGTAATGAGTTAATAATATCCTCGTGCGCCTTTGTAGGAGCAATGAGATTAGCTTGTGCTTTTGCATTTTCAGAAGCTTTGCCACCATCGCCAGCACTAGGAGAAAGTTTTGATTCTTCTAAAGCTTGAATTTTAGCGTTTGCCTCTTCAATTTGAGCAGTCATTTGAGCAATTTGTTTGGCTTCTTCGCTTGGCTCTTCTGTAACTTCTTTGTTTTCGATTACTTCGGTAACATCTTCTTTAAAGAATCCGTTTTCCTTCGCAATACGTTTAGCGTTTTCAATCTCCGCTAATTTTTCGGCTTCATTCTCATTTGAAATGCTATTTATCAACTCTTTTACCTCTGCTTTGTTTGAAGTAAATAAAGCCTTAAACATATCCAAAAAAGAAGCCTTTTCTTCTACTTGTGGCGTTGGTTCTGCCATGTCGACTACGTTTTTGATTTGGTTTAAAAATTCAGCAGGAGCGTTTTTAAAACTCTTGCAGCTATTATACATCTCTAAGGCGTTTGCTTTATTGTAAAAACTTGCACCATCGGTAACACTTGAAATAAAGCCAATATCAAAGGCTTGGTCAGCTGTGAACCATGTTTCGTTTTTCATCCATTGTTGGACTTTCTTTTTGGTATCTTCACGGCTCGCATTTATTAGCTTATTGTTCAACTCAATAGCATCAACATAAATGTTGGCTATCTCGCTATCTATTTGGTCTAATAAGTCGGCAGTGTGTCGCATGTCCTCGCTTTCCCCTTGCACTCCTGCCCACGGTCTATGAATCATAAACCAAGAACCCTTGGACATACTGGTTTTTTTACCTGCTAATAAGATAATTGTAGCAATAGAAGCAACTAATCCAATGCCGTTAGTAGTTACATTTGCAGGATAACCACGCAAAAAAGAGGCTATTGCTTGTCCCTCTGTAACCGAACCGCCCACACTATTGATTTGAACGGTAATGCTATCAGCATTCAAATTGGCTAATTCGTTTGATACTTGGCTCAAACCAACACCCCACCATTCACTTATTTCTCCATCAATTAGAAGAACAGCAGCGTTATCAACCTTATTTAATATGTAGTTCGGTTTGCTCATAGTACAATAGTAGATACTTTGTATAATAGTTTATTATTAATAATTGGGTTCTATCTGCTTTTTAGGTTTAAAAAACTGTTGGAATCGCTTTAAATAGACCCTAATTGTAGATTCAGGTATTAAAAATTCATCCTCTAAAGCATAAACAGCAGCTCTTTTAATACCTAGATGCTCTTCTAAAACAATAGGGTATTTAGCCACTACTACAAAGCGTTTGATAGTTAGCTCCGTTATTACGTTTCTATTCTCTAAATAGTCAATAAATAGGCTATTTGTAGGCTCTAAATCCTTAGACTTGCACCAATTACCAAAATCTAATAATATTGTATTTTTGAACTCTATTTTTGTGTTATCCATTCTCTTGATATTGCTCTAAGTTTACCTAATACTTGTACTCTACATTCCCCACAACCGCTTGTCAAGTCCTCCTCATAAGATGGTTTAACAAAGTTGTTGTAAACATTGAACATGTAATCAATGTGCTTTTGTGGTGGGCTTGGAAGAAACTCCTCTATCTTTTGCATTGCTTTTGAAAACTCATCCATTTTTTCACTTGGTATTCTGTGTCTTATCATGATATTGTTGTTTGTTGTTTTAAAGTCAATGCGTTTTGCTGAATATCATTAAGATTATTTAAGTCTTGAACAACTTGAAGTCTATCAATCCTTCTATTTGTTGCATCTGCCATAGAATAAGCAGCATCTATAAAGGTGTCTAGCTTGTTGTTACTGTCGCTTTGGTTATTCGCCAAAACTGGAGCTGTCATAATCGGACTGGTAAATCCACCAGTTGCAAATTTAGGAATCTTCCCTATTCGCATACTTTCCAATTCGCTAACTAAACCGCTACCCTTAGAAGTTTGTAGAATGCTTTTTGGTACAACGTATTCATTATCGTGAACAACTCCAGCGACTTTATGCCCTGTTTCGTCACGTGTTGTGCCTTGACCAGTAAAACCACCCTTTGCGAACTTTTGAGAAGATATAACAGCGATTTGAGCAGCAGTAGCAACAGCAGTAGCAGCAGCAGCAACAAATGAAGCAGGAGGAGGTAAAGCAAAAGCATTAGCAATACCTAAAGCAGCAGCGATAACAGCTTGTGTAATCGCAATCGCTTGTTGTGTTTTGGCTTGCTCTTTTCTAGCTTTCTCTTTGTTAGCCGTTTCCTCTTCTAATGCTTTTTCTTCTTGTGCTACTTGACGTTCTAAGAACTTTTTTTGTAGTCCAGTTGCATTTTGCAAGTCCTCATTAAGTTTTGAAATACTCGCTTGTCGTCTTTCTATTGCATCGTCAAACCTTGCGTTTTCTGCTTCGTTAGCTATGTTTATAATGTCACTAATTGCTGAAAAAGTAGCATTAACAAGTTCAATAGATGCGTCTTTAGTAGCTTGTAATCTCTCTTTGTCTGCTTCTTCTTTGCGCTTCTTTTCGTCATTAAAATTTTTAATGTCCGTTTTGATTTGGTCTAAATAGTCGCCTTCTTCTTTTGCTTGTTGCTCTTCTCGTTTTGCGTTTGCTTCGTCATAATCCTTTTGCTTTGCATCCGCTATCGCCTGCGCTCCATCCTTAGTAATTTTCAATAAGGTTTCTTGATGCTTAATAGCCTCTTGTTCACTTATTGCGTTGTTATTTTCTTGGATTTGAAGCAACTGTAATCCGCTTTCCTCTTCAAACTTTTCAAACTCCTTACTACTAAATCCAAACAGTTTAATAAGCTCTAACTCTTCACGCTCAATCTCTTTTAGCGTTTCTTCAAAGTTCTTTTTTCTAGCCTCTTTGGACAATTCAAAGCGTTCTTTTTCGGCTGCTATCGCTGCTTGTGTTTGGTCTGCGATGTTGGCTATTTCTGCTTGTTTTAATTCGCTGCTAAGGTCTTTAATCAACTCAATACGTGCGATGTTTTGAGCTTGTATGTCGGTTAATAAAGCTTGTTGTGCTGCCCTTAATTCGTCAGCTTCTTTTTGTCGTGCTGCTCTTCTATCTTCAATTCCTTTTAGTTCTGCTTCGGTCTTAACTACTTGATTAGAAACAAAGTCGGCTGTATTTATGCCTTCGGCTTTAATAACTTCGTCTAAGGTTGCTTTTTCTTGTTCAATAGAATCTATTACCCTTCTATTTGCTGCTATTCTTTGCTTGGCTGTTTCTACGTCTTGTTTTGCATAAGCAGCACTAGTATTTATACCATCTTTAGAAACCTTAGTACCATTAGTGAGCAAATCTTGATACTTGGTTTCGTTATCTGCTAACTGTCTTTGTAGTGCTGCCTCTTGACGTAAAGCATCTAAACGCCTTTTGGTTAAGTCAATAAACTGTTCCTCACTAGCTAGTAATAATATCTTCTTTTCAAACGCCTTATTTGCTGCATTTTGAGCAGTTGTAATATCTTCTAAACTTGCATTTTCATCTAATAAATTAGGTAGATACTCCTTGTATTTCGTGTTAATATCGGTAATAAGCTGCTTTCTTGCCTCTGTCGATAAGTTGCCACGTTTCAAAACTTCAATTTCTGCATTAAATTCTTTTTGCAAATCTCTTACCCCTTCGCTCGCTTTCTCTGTTCCAAAGCCAATACCAAACAATGACTGACTAACGGATTCAGCACCATCAATAAACGCCTTTAAAGGTTTAGCTACAAATTGAATAACCGCCAAGCCTACTTTTTTAGCTGCTCCAATTAATCGTTCAAATGATTGACTAACAGATTTGGCACTAGCATCAACGTCTTTATTTTCTTCTACTACTGTTGCTAACCCTTGGAACAAGCCTCTTATAATGTCACGACCTACGGACAATTTAAGTAATGTCTTACCTAGGCTTGCCGTTGCTTTTTCGTAAAAACCAACTTGTCGCCTTGCATCGCCAGTTGCTTTCTCTTCTTTGAGCAACAAAGCTGTTAATCTTTTCTTATCTGCTGCTACCTTCCGACCTGCATCAGTATTTTTCAACTCCTCAACGGTATATTTTTTCCATTCCAAAGTCGTTAAGGATAATTGCGCTCGTAACGATGCTATATTATTCTTTGTTTCCGTCTGAATAATAGCTTCCTGCTTGGCAACTTGTTTGTTTTCACGTGCTATTTTACGCTTAATCTCCAAAGCGATTAGTTCCTCTTTGGTTGTTTCCTTGATTACCTTAGCTTCTTTTTCAATAGCCTTTGTAACTTCAAAATATCCATTCCCTAAGTCAGTTACTACCTTGTTACCCTCGTCAAATGTCTTAAAAGAATCCTTCATAACTTTGCTCATTTTTTGAGCAGAATCGCCAGTAAGTTTTAAGTCTTTTGAAAGATTAATTCCACTTTTTTCAAGGTCTTTTATAGTGTTATTTAATAAAATAGCTTGCGTATTCAACAAACCTAATAGTTTAGTTGTGGCTTCTATTTGCTTTTGTCCGTTTATTTCTATACTAAAACCTACTACCTTATTTGCCATTACTCAACTTTTAAAATGTTCACAAAAACCCCTATATTGACAGGGCAAATATTAATTATCGGGTCGCCTTTCTTACTTGCAACCATACCAACAGAAGCACCACAATAGACCGTTATAGCTTTATTTTTACCAAAAGAACACCTTGCACCAGCTCCAATTTCTGCCCCTTGTTCGTTAGTTATGGTATTAATAAAATAACCGCTACTTGCATAAGTATAACGCCCACCAGTTACTACTAATAGCCTCGATACAACGCCAAAAGAAGCTACAACCCTAAATGCATCACTACCAAAAGATAGGTTCACATTAGGCATAAAGGCTAATTCTTGGAAATCCTTTGTTTTCTGAATACTTATTATTGGACTAATACTAGTCCCCACATTAAAACCTATCTCATTGCTTTGTGATAACGCCAAAAAAGGCAGCATCATTAAAATTATTATTGCTTTCATATTAATTAACTACTAGGTTGGCGATTCCTTTTACTTTTGAATTTATAATCTTTGCTACATCTGTAACGGTTGGCGATAAGTCCAAATAAAATTTAAAGTTTGAGGAATCGTTTGTTAATGGATTGTAATTCTCTATTAATTGGACTATGTACCTTTGACTTTCTACAACGCCCTTAATCCTAAAACTAAATTCATGTTCATCAATAGCGTTAAGGTTGATATAATGCTCTACTATTTGCCCTTGTTCATGCCTTACCGTATCGGTTAGATGATGACTTTGTAATAGTCCTACAATTTCAGTATTAGAACCGCCTACCTCGTTAGAAAAAGACAAAGAAGGGTCAAAGCCAGTTGTATCATTGTAGTTTACAGCGAACCAAGCAGGGACAGTTCTAATACCAAAACCGCCATTTACTTCAACAAATCCATCGCCAATAGAATCAGCGAGTAAAGACCTACGACCTCCAAAGTATAAAAGTCTAGGCTCGATGTCATAATCTTGGTCTGCTTCCGTTGCTGTTGGGTCTTCAATATAATTAGTCGGATAAATCAAAGGAAATTGAGGAACTACATTAGTATCTGGAAACTTTGCCTCTATATCGCTAACGTGAATAGTTGCAGCAAAAAACGGCACTTCTAAAGGCTTTGTTTTTTGTGGATTAGAACTATTTGAAATAGGATACCTAGCCTCGTATATTCCTAATCGACTAGAAGCAAGCAAAAACTCTGCTGTTGGGTCGTTGTCTAGCTTTAAAAAGAAATCAAAACGCCCCTCTGTATCGAGATAATCCTCACGTCCACTTTTATTATAATCAACCTTGTCTGTATAGTCTTTTATTTCATCCTTATAATAACCCTCTTTGCTATTTTGTACTTGTGTAGGATATTTGTAACGCTCCAAATACCTATCTTTTGGCTCTATTGTTATGACTTTGGTTGTTTCATCGCCATCTAATACAAGATTAAAATAAGCCTTTAGTCCAAGCATCATGTCGATAAAACGCCATTCTTTTAACAAGTATTTGAAATCTAGTAGCATGCCGTATGTTTTTACCGCTTCGCCAGTTATCGTCATGCTGCCTGCTGTTATTGTTAATGGATAGGTTGCATCTGCATTCACCCAATAAGGATAAATTTTATCCCCTGCTTGGCAGTATAATAAGGCTGTTACTGTAAAAGGTAATCCATCGGTAGGATATTGCTGATAACCGCTTGCATTATAAAAGGCAAATCCAACTGGAGGAGAAATAACTCCACCATCCCAAAAAATATCTACAAACCAAGCGTAGCTTACTGGTGCTGTTTGGTCAAATGTCAATTCCAAATCAACTTGATAATAACCAGTTAAAGGACATGTATAATCAAAGTTTGTAACATTATCGTATGCTGTTGGGTTACTTGGTGCCGCTACGTCTATAACATCAAAAGGTAAGTTTGCAGGAGTGCCAGCAAATGTTGTAATTTGCGAACCGCTAAAAGAAACCTTTGTATTAAGATATTTCTCGTTAAACTCCGCACTTAGTTTTTTAGGGATTGGAGTAGGCATTGACAACTTACGCCCTAAATCGGTATCTAGGAAGTCAGAAACTACAGTATATCCAATACTAGCAAAAGCATTCTCTATGATTGGCTTTAGCAAAAGACCTGGAGTGTACTCTTCCCACTTAATTTCATAGTTAGTGCCATTAAATACATCCCATTCACGCCACTTGATTATACCGAAAAACCAATCATTTGTGCCATCAGGTACATTTGTGCCATTGCTAACATTGGTATCATCCCAATCTATTACAATATCAACAAAATCGGACAGCAAAGAACTACCTAATTCCGTGTACCAACTTGCATTTTTTGATATTAAATTTATTTCATAATTAGAATTTACAGAACCATACTTATTACTTATTGTTTTGCTTCTTCTTACTCTTGCCTTGCCTTTGAATTTAGGAGTACCATTTGACAATATAACAACATCATAAACGCCACGATTCCCCAATACCTCTTTATTGGTCTTGGTTACTGGGATTTCTATTGATGCTTTGCTATACTCGCCAGTTGTATCTCCATTTATATCATTTACGCTTTTATTTATTGATAGTGGCAATGTTTCGGTACTATACAAATCCATAGACACGCCATTAATAATCAATTCAGTATATGAACTCATATTCTAGGGATTATGTAATCATTAGACAATATTGCCACTACTCGGAGCCTTATTTTACCGTTATGCCTAGCGATTGATGTTTCTGTCCTATCAATAACTACTGGGATAAACACCCCATCTATAACCGCATAAACTTTAGGACTCATATACAATTCGGATAACCATGTGGCCTCTTGATTTGTTAGATACTTACTAAGCAATTCGTACCTTGAACCTGCTTGGCTATTCGTTTTAAATCTCCCTACGTCTTGTTTATTATCAGGTATAGCCAATCCTGCATTCCATGACAAAGCGCCAATAACAGTGTCAAAACTTGTTGTAATCACTAAATCTTTTTCAGAATCAAAAGTATAAGAATCAACACCACCAAGTAAATTAGTCCATGATAAGCGTAAATTTCTCAATGAAACACAAGCAGCAACTCTATTGTATGTAAAAATTTCAGTTTGACGACCATACACATATGAAGGGCCTACTAAAAAGGCTGTTCCAAGCGTTACAGTATAATATGTAACGTTTGCATTAGAGAAATTTGGCGCACCTTGATCATAAGTTAGAAGTGCCAAGCTATCATAACCAGTATTTAGTGTTAATTGATTTATAAATGTCAATCCAAGCATTAACATTAAACCAGTTTCTTCTAGTCCTCCAGCAGAATTATAAAGGTTGACCTCAAAAGAGTTCAATGCTGTTATATTATGAGGAGTTAAACCAGTTAAATAACTAGAATCACTATCTACAACGTCCAATGTCCTAGGGCTTTTTGTCAAAAAAACCCCATTTTGTAACCCACTAATACCGTAGTATTGTAACATATTCATATCCTGCTGTGGGTTCAATGAAGACGCCATAACAGTATAAGAGTTTGAAGAATCAACACTAACACTACTAGCAATACCAAATATATTGGTCGGGACATCTATTGCGTAATATTGCACGGTTATATAATATTCAGCAAAACAATCCCCATTTAACACTATGTTATCGCCTTGCTCAACAAAGGTGGTAGTTAGTTCTTTTGTTGGTGCTAAGGAATCTTGACAGAACTCTTGAACATCTATGTAAAAAGTATAGTCCGTATCGCCTGATGAAGTTCCTGCTTGACTAAATGAATAGTAATATGGTACATCGGTCGCAATAGCAACTAAGTCTTTATAGACCGTTACATAACCAACTGGAGAAATATACGCACTATCCGTTAAAGTTATCATAGTGGTAAACTTAACTGGTCTATAAGCTGCTAAACCATCATAAAAAGGCTGTGCAATTAATGTCATTATCCGTAAATTTTATCATATTCTAAATTCCACGCATCTACGAAGGTAACGCCTTTGTATTCTTCTGTATTTGCGTTGGCTGTGATTATAGCAAACTTGTTTTTTTTGTCGTTATCTCCTAAAGTAAATTCTTCAACTCTTGCCGTTGGTATAGTAACAACAAAATAGGCATCTACTTGCCCGACAACAGCGGATATAGTTCCGCTTATCTCCTTAGCTACATAGTCAGCTTGTATCAATTCTTGTGCTGCTTCTGCTTGTTCGCTTGTTAGTGTTGACCTTATCATTTATTTAAACTTTCTATAAACTCATTAATTAATAAATTGATTGTTGCTTCGTAGTAGTCGGATATTAGTTCTTTTATTTGCTCTTCATTAGCTTCTAATGCTATGTCAAAGAATCCAATTTTACCACTCAAAGGAAATCCAAACTTTTTGTGTTTGGCTGCTATTGCAAAGGCTATCTGTTTAGCTCTTTTCTTATCTGCTCCAAACTTGATTTTAGCGAACCTTATAAGACCTTCAATGTACTTTGATGTTCCCCCTCTAAATGGTGGCGGTACGGTATAAGGAATGCGACTAGGTTTAATGCCATAATTCAAACTTAAGCCGTAACTATCCATGTAAAAGTCAATAACAATAGAATCTCCAACATCACGAACTTTAGACTCAAAGCTTTTAATTAAGCTGCCAGTCAAGTTGTGACCTTGCCTTGATAATTCAAAAGCTAGTTGAATTATTACAAAATCTGTTATAGGCTTAAATAAATAGTTCACTACTTTAACTTTTTAGGTTTTTCTTTGATTGTTCTTAATTTTTCAACCTCTTCAATGGCTTTTCTTTTATTCAATGCTGTAAACTTAGATAGTTCTGGATGTTCCTTTGAAGTAGCTATCTTAAACATAACCGTTTGCTTTTCTGAATCCGTAATTAAATCACAACGGCAACAGCCTATAGTTTTTAAAACTTCATCGGTAACATCTGAAAAATTACCTATGAAATATTTTTTGTTTTTTTTCTCCATTTTATGTTGGTATATCGGTTGTTAAATCAGAAGGCTCTAAGTTATTAGTTGAACCAAAACCATTAGTCGCATCTGCTTCATTTCTTGCATTCCAAATAGTATTAGCATAAATAGCCGTTTCATTAGGTTTGAATCCTGCTGCTAAGTCATCGGGATATAATG
>Ga0307380_10005041_pt1 | contig 17602 bp, 29 predicted proteins | sample UN3MG_FD_202239 | JGI IMG/M metagenome (GOLD analysis project Ga0307380, IMG submission 202239) | Soil microbial communities from Risofladan, Vaasa, Finland - UN-3 | ecosystem: Environmental > Terrestrial > Soil > Coastal area > Acid sulfate soil | place: Finland: Risofladan, Vaasa | collected...
TTGTTCAACACATCATATGTTGCTGTTGCAATTTTGTTGAACAAACTGACATGCCTATCAAAATACTTTTTATCTTCATCCATATTTCCTTTGATTTGTTATAGTTTCATCACGTGCAGCTTCAAGCACGTTGGATATACAATGCACTATATATCTTACAAAACAATACCGCAACTGAATGCAATACACCATTTCTTTCATTTATCAATCTCCTCATTATTCATCTTTGAATCATTTGAAATTCAAATTAAATTTTTGCTTTCTTTAAATCAAAGAATATACAAAATTCTAAGTGAATACTCCCCCGACTAAAGGCGGCGGTTTTCGTTTTATGTAATGACTATAATCAATCCCCTCTTCTATATTCAAATCTTCAGAATTTTTCACTTTCTTTTTGTTATTTTTTACAATTCGTTCAGCAGTTTCAATGCCATGTCTATAACCTTGCTCGTAATCTTCTTCTGACTTTATCATGACTTATCCATCATCTGCCGCAATTCTTCTATTGCATTTTCTAGATCTGGGATAAGTTGACATATGTTTTTCAAATATAAAATATTTGCAGTAGATGAACATGAAAACGAATCATATTTATCTGACGTATGAAAATAATACCAGCCTGGACCTTCCCAATTTATTTCTGGAGTTTCACAAAACAACATAGCTTCATATTCAAGATATTTTCTAGCTGATTCTTTACTGTCGAATTTATAATACTTTTGTCCTAAAATAGTTTTACTATCAACCAGATTATGCCCAACTTCATGTAACCTGGTTTCACTTTTAATTGAAGAGAAAAAATTACAGCCTTCAAATTCACAATGATATGTGATATTGTCATATTCAACCTTTTCTACTATTTCTTTCATTATTCTTCTCCGTTCCCAAATAAATCAAACTTTTGATTTATCTGTTACATACAGAATTCCACATTTGAATTGATTGAAACACGGAACGTTGGTGTCCCGATATGTTGAGCAAGATTATGTTTGATACAATCCTTTGGAGAAAGGATCCAATCTGCGTTCCTTTTCTCTTTCATCTTGTCTAGGAAATATCCCCTCGGATGACCACAATTCTTTGCCATCAACCTGAACATAACCTTGCCCAATCGTTTGATCTCGTCAGCACTTACTTTGATATCATCATCATTACCCCAAGCCCCACCGGTAATAGGATGAATCAAAACCCTGGCATGTTTTCCGACATACCTATAGCCTTCAGTTCCACAACTCAACAAACACGACCCACAGCTCATTGCTTTACCTGAAACAATTGTTGCTACGGGGACTTGTGCCGTCCTTATGATATCAACCATCGCCAACAATGAATCAACAAGACCACCATAGGAATCAATGATGACCGGAATTACAGGTTGTTCCGTCTTGGTTGCTGCACCAAATTCTACTCTGAATAATTTCACCGAATCTTCAGTAAATTTGTTCACCAATACAAATTTCGGCAATTCAAGAATATCTTCAATATTTTTGATTTTTATTCTTTTGTCGATATTGAAATTAATCATATTATAAAATATCCTGACATGATGGATTTTAATTCAATCTTCTGATAATACGACCTTTACCCATGTCGTATGGAGATACTTCGACTCTTACATCGTCTCCCAACGTAATCTTTATATAGGATTTTCGCATCCTGCCGGAAATAGTGGTCATGATCTTCATGTCATTTCCTTGTTGGTTTGTGAAGGAAACTTCAAACATTCCTCCGCGATAAGTATTCGTAACCTTACCTTCAAATTCTATCCTGCCTCTTTTTGTTTCTTCTTGAATCTTCTTCATTATTCCTTACCTGTTTGAGTGATCATGACCACGCCCTTTGATCTCAGTATATCATTTCCAGCTTCTGCTGTCAATATTTTTTTTACATCTTTATATTGACAAAAAATCCACAATCATCAAGTTCTTTCGCTATCAATTCTTCAGATATTTCCGTACCAAGTTCATTGATTGCATCTTTTATTGAAATAAATTGCCCATCATATGTCTTGAATATGACATTGTTCTTTATATCATACCTCACAGGCTTCTGCTCCTCTTCGATATTCGTAAGTATCAACCCTTTTGGCTTGGCAATCAGGTCTTGCTTGCTCATACCAACAATGAATCGAGAGAACTTTCCCCTGCGTCCTATGATAAACGTACCGCGATTCTCGTGTTGTAGATGCTTCAAAGCATCCACAGCACTAGTTGTCTTACCGAAAAAGAAAGAAACATCTTTCTGCCCTCTATACTTTTCAAGCTCTTCTTTCAATTCCGGGTCATCTTTCAACCTTTTCTCACACTCATCAAATGACACCAGAATCGTATCTCCTTTTGCCATCGTATCCATATGCTCTTCAAATTGCTGCAAATCTTCTTTGTCTATCTCCACAATAGTTCTTTTTGCGCCTTTGATGAATCTCGTCTTCTTGCCGCGCCTGCCCTTCCATAAGATACCTTGTCCCTCAAACTCCAACGCTTTCATTGCGTTGACGACATCTATTCTCTCAATACCATCATTAAATTCCATGACGTGTTCTACATCAATCTCACCATCAGCAGGAAATTCCGAAACTATATCTTGCACGATCTCTTTTACTGTAATAGCCATCAAATGCTCCTTTCAGCATATATAATCATCTATATGGATGATCACTTTCTTTTTTTTCTCTTTCCATATTACCATTTCGATATGCACAACTTCCATCGGAAGTTACAACACAACATCCAAAATTAGATATATTTGACTTTTTTAATATGTCTACAATATTACCCCTTATTTTTTTTGGATCATCTTTTGATTGTGTTGTTATAAACAACACAAACATATTACCAAACGTTTTAACATTATGATTTGAATAAGAATCTTCTTTCAAATTATTATCTTCATCTACTTTTTGTAGAATTCCAAAATTATTAAATACTAGTTCAGTAACTACCTTACCAGCATCTTTTGCAAACAACAAAGAAATACACAACGTGAACTTTTGCATACCCAACCTGACTTTCTTGTTTTTTTCAGTTGTAATCAACCCCTATGGAGAATTCTTCAATCTCCTTGATTGAGTTTTCGAGGTTCTGTCTTATAGTTTCCCAATTCTGCCCGATTATATCCGCATTATCAGAAGCAAACACTTCAAGCATGGACAACACGGAAATGAATCCATGTTTCTCAATCACAAGGGACAACTCATCCGACAAGGCTTTTTCCGACATATGTAAAATTGTAGCCATGATAACCTCCTATATCATTATAGGAAAATATCGCTACATGCGTTGATTTTTGCTTTGTGCAAAAGAAGAATTGCACCTCTTGCATTTTACAATTTCAAGCCCATATTCCTTAATCATTTCTAATTCAAATTTACGAAGTCCATTAACCCAATATACATTTTCATATGCACGTCCAATATCATTAAACAATATCAAGGCGGGACCGTCCAACCGATGTTTTCTACCATGTTGCCAATATTCTTTTCTGATTTTCACACCTTCAGAATTAAATACCGTGAATTGTACGCCATCCATCCTATGATTCAGACCATGGACAACATATCTTATAGATATGATCTTTCCTTTAGAAGAAAAGGAAATATAAGCAGGACCATCATCATTATGTAATTTTCTATTGGCATCAAGATAACTGATACTTTCAATCTTACCGTTAAGATGATGTACTATCTCGACATTGCTTTTAATCTTCATTTGAAAATCCTGGGTTTTCTTATTTTGCCAATCCTTATCCAATCATCGCCAGGCTTCCAAACGCCATACCGGGTCGGTCCTATTGTAAAATAAACACGCTTGACCCCTTTTGCCTTCAATACTGTTCTACATTCCTTGCATGGCTTGGCGTGCCCGTATTGCCCATCACACTTCCTTACCCTGACAACAAAAACAGTGGATCCAACATCAATTTTCTTGGACAATCTTATTTCAGCGTGGGCTTCGGGAAAAGACCTTTTCTTGTTTTCGCAATACAATATCGCAGGTCCATTACATGAAGCAACAAGAGCACCATCATTCCTTATAGCGACAGAGCCAATAAGGAATCCCCTCCAATCTTTCTTTGAAACTGCGGCAATGGCTGCCATTCTAAAATGCTCTTCTATATTCATTACAGGCACACAACAATCTTTCTTTTTTCTCTTGTCAAAAACTAATGTATACTCGATGTTTTTGAAAATTTGATGATATATATTACATTTAATCCTGATGAAAACCGAGCCTACGCGAGGATCAAATTATTATTAATTAACTTAATTAAATTAATATTAATTAAGTTAATTAAATTAAATATGATCATTAACCTTATTTACAATAAGGTTAACAAAATTTTTCGAATACTAAAAAACATACAATATCACTATTCAAATATGAAAACAATTCATTTCTTGGAATAGAATTCATTTACCGCAACAATAACTGCATTTGTTGGAGTTGGTGGACTCAATCTAAGATGTTTCCTTACAAATGCGGTTGCTTTTCTCATTTCTAATCTATGTAGAACTCTTTCTCTCTTGAATTTGGACAATTCTTTTTCTAAAAAATTGATCTCGACATTCAATGAATATTCTCCAGCTGAGAGCCATGTCTGTCCCATGATATATCCTATTTTTTCTTCTTCTGTTCTTGGTGCGGCAAGAACAACAGGTTCCGCTTTAACAGGCTTGAAGAGCCTCACCATCTTTTTCAAAGAAGAAACAGGCACACAGACAGTTTCACTATTATCAAACAGGATTTGAGCCTTGTCTGCTTCAATGGATTTACATATACCAAGTGAAAACGTATCAATTCTTGGATGTTTTTCTGACAGTTGTACTTGATCACCAATTGTTATCGACATTTGATATTCCTTTTCTTTATAACCAACAAATTGTAACCAACATTAAATTGGATAGTTGTAACAGATGCGAGATATCTTGTGAATATTAATTACATTGAAGTACATTTACCACAAAGACACATGTTCGTTCCACATTCTGAATTGAGGCAACATAATTCTCCTTCCTCAATTCTATCTTCTTTATATTCCCAATTATTTTCGCAGTGGAACCAAGGATCTTCACCTTCATCCAAATCCGATCTCAACACTGCACACTCTTCAATATTGAAATCTGCTTCTATTGGCGCTTCCATTTCAAATGTAAAACAAGACTGTATAAATATGAAAAACAACAATACACACTTCAATTCAATCTTCATTGATAATTATATCATTCTATTGATATCAATCTTTTTTCTTCAAGGTAATGACATTATCTTTTTCTTTTTTATCTGTTACGAGTTCTACAGTTTTTACTTCAGATGGAAGATTCTCGGTAACAGGCAATTCAAAAAAAGTATTCAACGCCAATGATTCCAACTCCCAATTGATATCTTCGTCATCAGGTTTTGGTCTCAACGTGATTACCATGTATTTCATCGGCATCAATATTTCAATATCAGGATATCCAACTTCCAACAGCATGTCATAAGCTTCTTCTTTATCTTCAGCGCCTACTATTGATACCGATTCATCCTCCCATTTGTATTGGAATAATTTCATTCAACCTCCAAAGATAATTGTTTTTTCAATTTTTGAAATATTTTCAAGTTTAAGTTTCAATGACTCAATCGAGTATTTTGCTCTTTCAATCAAAGACAAATAATATATTTTTGAAATTTCAACTTGAGCAATCGCACCATCTTCCCAACTTTTTTCAACAGCATTTCTCTCCTCCTTGGAGAGAAGAACGATCTTCGTCTTGTATTGACAATTTTTATTACTGTTTATCGAAACTAAAATAAGTTTACCGAGACTTTCTTCTCTGTTGTTTTTATCAAAAATATCTATTGGTTCAATATCATTGCTTTTAGTTCTAACGAACTCTTTTCCAAAATTATTTGCAGACCCGATCAAACCAATAATTGCAGAATCATAGTCGGTATAACTTGACAGACAATGCATGTAAATGTTGTCGATTGTTATTGTTTTATAATTAATCATGTTAAGCCTTTCATGTGAACAATATTTATGTCAAGAATAATATATTGTTGACCATCATGATTTGATGATCAAAAGTCCGTTACGATATCCTGGAGGCAAATCAAAGGCAATGAAATTCCTGAGAGATTTGATTCCAAATCATGAAGAATTAAGAGAACCATTCTTTGGTGGCGGTTCTTTCTCGTTCCATTGTCTGGACAAACATCCAGACAATTTCTTCATGGCTTCCGATCTGAATTATGAACTATATTGTTTTTGGGACCAACTGAAAAAATGTCCAGATAAATTATGTAATGAAATTACACATATACGTAATACATACAAAGATGGCAGGGAATTATACAAAGAAATCATTCAAAGAAGAGGCGGCGACGATCAATTCCAGAAAGCCGTGGATTTCTTTATATTGAACAGGATAACATTTTCAGGTATAGTGGACGCTGGAGGGTACTCTGACGAGTCATTTCACAAGCGTTTTACTGAATCCTCCATCGCCCGGTTAAAACAAGCAGCAGAAGTTGCTTTGAAGATAATCTTCTTTTGTGAAGATTATTCGTTTCTTGTCGATCTTTGCGGGAAGGATGTCTTGTTGTTTTTGGATCCTCCATACTTTTCAATGAAGAAATCAAAACTATACGGAAAAGACGGTATACTTCATACAACATTCGATCATGAACTGCTTTTGAAAAAACTGAATAAATGCAATCACAGATTCATGATGACATATGACAATTGCGAATATATAAAATCCTTGTATAAGGACTACTACATGATCGACTGGGAACTACAATATGGAATGAATTCGTTCTGCAAGAAAAAAGCCTCAATAGGTAAAGAGATATTGATCTCCAACTTCAAGGTACAACAATGAATCTGATAGATATAGACAAACCACATTCAATCTCGATAAGCAAGACTCGTTGGGAAAAGAAACTTGTTTCATTCTCAGAGAGAGTATCAAGAACCACAAACTATTCAGATTGTGGACAAACAAGTCTTACATTTAAAACCTATCAACATTTTGTAGGAAAACTTATAGAGCTATCTGTATTCTTTTTGTTGACCGAATACGGGTTCGATCCAAAAGAACCTGATTTTTCAATATATGAAAAAAAAGATAAAAGCTGGTTATCTGATCTTTCCGTTGATGGCTTTGACATATCTGTAAAAGGACAGGACTTGTCAAGCGCAAAAAGATTTGGATTGTCATGGACATTCCAGAACATACAGGATGGAAGGAAAGATTCCGCTTTGAGAAAGCAAAATGAAGTTGTGATGCCGGGTTTGTATGACAACAGCAAGAAGACAAATTATCATACCATCATATTCCCCCCAAAGAAAATGGGAGAAATATTGTTTGAAGAGCCTAAGAAAGATAGTTTGAAAGGCAAGAAGAAAGTGATGTACGCACATTCAAACTATACTGATGTAAATAAGTGGCTCACTGAAGCTGATATAAAGATTTGATCCAGAAGACGGATATGTCTAAGATTGCTGGAGCAACTTGTAAATCAACTTTACAAGAGTAAATGGAACAACCGTTTTGATTTCTATAAACATATTGCCGAAATATGGTTTTCTGATTGCCACATAGGCTTTGAAGTTTTTTCCTTCTGGGATATCAGAAGTGATAGAAAACTTGTCATTATCCCAAGAACCTTGCAGTTTCAACTCAGGCAATTCATCTTGCCATTCTGTAAAGGCAGACAACACTTCCTTTTTGAAAAAGGATTCATCGAAACTTTCATCAAATATGAATTCCAGAACATCAGTGGGTGCTTTTACGTGAAGCTCCACATTACTGTTCTTGTGGTCAAACAAGATACTTCCAGTAGAACCTTCAAGTCCTGGATATGTCAATTCGACATTCAACTTGTTCCATCCCAAAGAATACGTAAGTATATCGTTTTCTCTGAATTCCTTCAGAAGTACAACCAATGTGTTCATGAACTCTACGATTTGTGTATCGATTTTCATTTTTCATTATCCTTTATTGCTGTTGTATATACAATTCATATTCTGAATCAGATAGAATAATAGATTGTATTCCTGGTGTTTCCTTCTTTACGAAGGATGTTTTCCGTAATTGCCTTTTTGATTGCTATGGAAATTCCTTGGTGATCAATGGAAGCAAATTCATCTCGAATAGATTGAATGTTTATTCCGGGATTTGCTTTGATATATTCGATTATGCCGTTCCTGTTCTCATCGGAAACAGCATGACTTTGCCTTTCGTCTCCAATTCGAGATTGTTTCTTTTGATTGAATTGCACTTTCAGTGCAGCAATGATTACTTCATCAATAAAATTCTGACGACGCAATGTCTTGACAAGTTTCTCCGCCGACATTTTCTTGGCAAGAGCTTCTCTCTCTTCGCGCTCCACTTGTTGCGAAAGATTATCAAGCCTCTCTTTAACAGTATCACGGGCGTTCCTTGCTGTACGCAAGGACTGCGGTTCAAAATTGAAGTCTTTCAATAGATCAGTTTCAACAACTTCAATGGTTTCGGTTTCGAGATCGATTACATTGTTTTCTTCGTTTGGCATTGTTCATGTTCCTTTCATTAAAATTAAATAATTATTTCTTCCGACTCTAACGCTTCTTCCGACTCCAACACTCTTTCCAATCCTAACACTTCTTCCAAATTTCTTCTCATATCCATAGGTTCTAGATTGATAGGTTCTAGATTGATATAATCAATTAGATCAGGTTCTAGATTGCTAGGTTCTATATTGTTATAATCTATTAGAAGTGGTTGAGGGGTCAATGAATATGTGAAATTCATTCTCGATTTTCTTTTTTTCAAAGAACAGATAGGACACGATATCATATAGTCTTCTTGATTTTGTTGAATGGTTTCACCACAATCTTTACATTTAGATGGTTTTTTGAAACATTCAATACATACTTGATAAGTATGCATATAATTATGTTCATGATATCTACAGCATACGATACAATATCCATACTTGTTTGTAAAACAATTGTTGCACATGGATACATTCCTTATTCGTCTGAATGTTTCTTCATTTTTCAACAAAAACGAACCATAACAAATACCACATTCAATTGTACGATAAGGAATCCCGTTTGGACTATGCAAACACAACGATCCAAATTTATAGTTGGATAGCATCAATTTATCATTTGATTTGACACCATACGAGAAGGTATCTAGATATGGGTATAATTCCCTGCCATGCATATCCAATGTAACAAAATGTCTTTTTTCATCTGAAAGATGAATGGTACTGAGACTGTTTGCTGCCTTGTCGGGATTTGCTCTTAATACATATCCTTCGGATAGTGCCCACTTCCTTATCAAAGGAACGATATTCGACCCGCTTGGATATATCCTGTCCAGGACTTTTGTCCCGTCATCACATACCCAAAGCAATGCTCTAGTAACATCCTCTATAACAAGCATAGAAACCTTGTCTGGATTCAATGCGATTATTTCCATTTTCAATGCATTTTTTTCTGTCATGCAAGAATGGGTCTTGATGCCTGATTGATATGCTTCCAAGACAGCTGGTCCATTGATGATATTTATCTTTTTCTTGAAAGAGTCTAGATCCAATAAAAATGTATTTACATTATTGCAGAATCTATCAAGAGTCGCGTCCGATATCCTCGACAAATCATAGTTAAGAATTCGCCGTATATATCTTGCAAAAGTCGTTTTAACTCTTTTATTTTCATCAAATGGTTCGGAATTCCTGGCATATGAAATACAACCTTCTTTTGTAGAAGTTGAAACGTAATCATTGTTCAGGTTTTTTCTGATGTAATTGAATACATCACACAGCACATAATACTCTTCAGTTTCAATGTATCTGTTATCAGGGTTTCTAGGGCACAATCTCAATTCTATATCAACAGCCGAACTGATTGCCTTTATCAATTGCAATCTGTTTTCTGAAATTTTATCCATAGAATATACTCCAATTAATTCATTCTACTTGTCTGCCAACTCATGTCGTAGATATTCGACAGGTCTTCTTCAATTTCGTTGTCATTATAAACCCCTTCCGGGACTTCTGATGCACCTATCAGTGCCTCTACACAATCATCACATACAAGACGTTCTTTACCGTAGATATCCACCTCTTGAAAAGGTGGTTCTGTTTCGGAACAGAAGTCGCATGCTTTACCATGATTTTCAGGAAGGATGATATATACCCCATTTGCTTTTACAATGTAGCTGTCATTATCAGGCTTGTTGTCACTAAAAGGAAACTTTTTGATATCCACACCGTAATATTTATTATAGTCACTCCAAGCAGCTCCGTAAACAGCTTTATTGGATTCAAAATTATTATGGTTGTATGTTGTTCCATAAACAAATTCTTTACCAACAACCCTGGAAACGGGAAGACTTTCCCAATCAACTTGAATCAATGCAGGTATCAATTCATCAATCAACCAGTCAACATCAATCGTTTCATTTGAAGAATGCTCTTCATGATACCCTACAGACAGATTTGTTATCTCCGGAATTTTATCCAGATATCGTAGAACGTCTGTCGATGCGCCACCTTTGTCTTGTTTGTAGTTCAAACCAATCTGAGAAGCAAGTTCCTCTGCGAACTCAGCACTACAAGTAACTTTTGAACACATAGATGTGATTATGCTTGTCGTACCTTTTCTATCAAAGCCTATTGCTCTTTTGAATTTTGTCAAATCCAAATCTTTATTGGCAGCAATATAATTGGATCCGATACATCCTTTTTCTTCTCCAGTATGAAAAATATAAGTACCAGGAACGTTGGCATTTATAAGTGCTATGCAAGCGAGGATTCCGCATCGATCATCTCCGCCAAGACATGCTCCATTCGTTCTGGAACCAAGAATGCCATTCTTGTAATGTACGCTTGTGCGTTCCATGTTGGAACCTACAGTGTCAACATGGCAACAAAATAATGTATCACTTTTGCCTACTGTATAGAAATAATTCGACATGCCATCCAGCATGCCACCTTTCGGATAGTAATGCTGCATCACGATATCGTATGGGTACGGAGTTGTATAATGAAGCATGTTCAACAGCAACTCGAACAATTCTTTTCTAGATAGAATACTCAATGTAAATCTCCTTGTTTAGTGCAGGCATCATAATATATTCAAGCCAATATGTCAAGCACTGTTTTCAAAGTTTTGAATTTGCGAAGAGCATATATCTGAACTACTTCTAAATTCAAGCAAACCTTTTTGATTTTTTATCAATTCTTTTTGATTCTCTGCAAGATATTGAGAGCATTCCCTACACAAGAATACATCATTACCGCAGAAATCTACTTGACAAAATTCATCACCATTTTTCTTGCAACAAAAATCACATCTGATCAGTGAATTGTATTCAATCTTCCTTGCTGAAGACAGCTTCACCTTTCTGTCATTCTGCTGTGGCATCCCATAGACAAGTTTCCATTTGTCATTGTCGAAATAGTCTGTTGCATAATCATTACCATCAAAACTATTTTTACTGATCATGCGATGATTTTTACTGCTACTTCCACGCTGGATGGAACCAGTATAACAATAGCTGTTATACGTATGTTCCTCAACGGAAGGATCTCTGACTACCGGTAATTTCTCCCAATTTATAAGAGGAAGTCTTGGAATCATCTTGTTGATCAACCAATCTACTTTGATTTTTTCTCTCGAAGTATGTTCGTGGAAAAAACCTACAGACATGTTGGTTATCTCTGGAATCAGTTTTGAATAATGATAATTATCTGTATATATTCCAGTAGAATCCGGCTCATAATCCAAACCGATTTCTTCACAAAGCTTCTTTGCAAATTCATCGCTACATGTTCTTGTAGACGCCATTGAAGTTATTACACTTTTTATATTGCGTCTATCAAATTCCACACACCTTTTGAAATTGTTGAATTCAAAATCTGAAGTTTCCAGGAATGAAGCTCCTTTACAACCCTTTTCTTCTCCTACATGAAAAATGTATGTTCCGGGTACTTTGGCTTCTATCATGGAAACAAGACATAGAACACCACACTTATCATCACCGCCAAGACATGAAGGACTTCCTTGTGTTTGCAAGAATCCATCCTGCAATACAACCCCAGTAGGCTCTGGCTTCTGTCCAACAGTATCTACATGACAACAAAACAATGTTTCGCTGGATGAATCTGTAGTTAGAATATAATTTCCTATTCCGTCATATTCGCCACCAGGAGGCATGTATTTCTGCATCACGAAATCATGTGGATATGGATTTGTGAATTTCAACATATCCATAAACAATTCAAGCAAGTCATTACTATTCATCAGCATCTCCTAATAGTAGAATCAAAACCATTTACAGTTCGGGCAATACATGTCTTTTGCTTCTTGAAACATTTTCACGTAAGGTAATATATCTGTGATTTCTCTTTTATACATTTCAGATTCCAACACTCTCAATTTGAAGAGGGTTTTTTTACAACGAGACTCGAACCATTCAGATTTCAATTCAATGCTTTTTTTCAAGTCTATTGATATTGCTTGCGCAACAAGCCAATAAACAGGGCACTTTTCACCTATAAGCTCACGTTCTTTTTTTATGAAATATTTCAAACGTTCGCTTGCCACATCTTGGATTTCCATCCATTTCATCCAAATTGTAGCTGCATGACACAATAAGAAATTTATCCTGAGATATTCTTTACACAGTTCATGATGGCTCATGAACAACAAATCTCCTTTAATTTCAAATAGAAATTTTGTTTTTTCATTCAAGTTCATTATTGAATCTCACGTAATAGAAGCCTCTAAGTTGACTTGCGATGTATTGTATTTTTGACATCATTTTGAATGATTTGATCCTGGTACATTTTTGTATCTTGTCAAATGAACTTGACACGGCTTCTTCAATTGTATGGAATCCACCAATAGAAGGTCTTTCCAAGATTATGAATTCACCATTTTCTGTTATTGAAAGATTGTAGCCGCCCTCCCTTCCGGTGGAAGGGTAGGGCTCAGCTGTTCTTTTCATTGCGAAAATGATATCAATTGTGGTATTCGCATACACACTATTTGTTCGAATATCATTTTCATTTTTGGAAGATGTCTCCTCTGTTTTTTGAGAGTTGGTTTTTCTTTCCCTGAAATATTCAATTTCAATATCGTATGTCTCAGGGAAAGAATCAGTAAAAACAAAGTATGTAGGGTTGTTCTGTCCTTTTTTTCCTTTTATGATGGAGCCATATCCTTTTTTATACAACTCACAGAACAGGGCTTCAACTTCTTTTCTTGAATGGTCTACACATAATTGTGGCATTGTCATCTTCTTGTTCAACTTGAAGTTGACAGTGCGCAATTTTGGTTTTTCTTTTTCTCTTTTTCTTTTCATTTCATCCCAAACTATTTGGTCATGATTGCATGGCAATTTTCGCAGCATGTCCGGGTATTCAGTTTCATGCTCTTGACACTATCTACAAGATGATACCTGCCGCAGAAGTCACAACGGAATCTCGAGCACTCCAAGCAACAATATCCAGGGATATGTGTCATGCAATTTTCGGAACAGAACCAACGACCACTAATTATGAGACCTTGCTTCCTTACAAACCAATACTCCGACTCTTCATGCCTATTGTCATTATTATGTTCAGATGTGTTCGTACACATGCTTTCTTCTTTTTGACAATCACAGCAGCAACCATCAACCAATTCTGTTTTCAGATACCAATCTTGACACGATTTGCAGATTTTGTATTTAGCTGCACAATCATTGCAAAAGATTTTCCCATTGATGATCACGACACTGAAGATGCTTGCCTGGCACTCTTCACAATTTTTAGACATCTTGTCGAAACACTTTTTGCAATATATGTTATCAAGAGCCTTGAAACCATTTGTTTTTTCTTCGACACACTTGCAATTGGTGCAGAAGAAGTATTTGGTATTGAAACAATTCTGGCAATATGATTTTCCGTCCATACCAATATGCTTGTGTTCCGTACCTAGAGTTGCTGTTGTGAAATACGAACACAAACAACAATCAATGATGACAGAACATGACCCGTCCGTATGCCTAAGCATTATTTGACAAGCCCCTTTTTCTGATGGATTTTTAACCATCTCCCTTTTGTTGGAAATCATTACTGTATTACCACTTGGCATATTACCGAATGGAAATGTGTCCATATACGGGAACGTATCATCATGTTTCAATGTTACAATATAATTTCCATCAAGCACTGTCTTTACAGTGTTGCGGTCATCGACTACGGAATCAGCAATCGAGCGCATGTCGAATCCTTTTCTTTCAGCCCAATTACGAATCAATTCACCTTCTTTGCTACAAGAAGGATATACCCTGTCCAGAATCTTCTTGCCGCAATCCGATGTCCACAACAAAGCACGCCCACCATTCTTGGACACAACCAAACCTACATTATCAGGGTTCAACCCGTACATCATTGTTTTCTTGGAGTCTGGACCCGTCATGCATGAATGAGAAGTCTTGGATCCTGTAGTGCGATAATATTCAACAACATCCATACCATGCAAAACTTTCACTTGAGTATTGAGATACTCGATATCTTGGATCTTCTTGTTTACAATCGTCGACAATTTTGTAAGAAACTTGTCGGGAAACGTCTCGTCAGAGACATCAAACTGACGCCTGATATACCTTGCAAGAGTTGTTTTTGTTCTCTTGCTTGTTTCGTATACATGTTTGTTGTTCGTAGCGTAGGTGATACGAGAAAGATCATCCAAGTCTATGGATACGAAATGTGAATACTTGTCATCCTTCAAACCAGAGACAACACTAGCCATGATTTCTTTGTACTCATACAATGAGGCGCAATCACATGCATACTCCAAAGCAGAAATCAACTTGGCACGACTTTCTAGAATCTGTTCTTTCATTTTCTACCTCTTTTAATTTTTTGTTTTCAAAGTTGGGGTTTAAAATAATCTCTGTACGTAAGTACCATCGTATCTACAGAATGTTATGTAGTCATCTTCCCATGGATTAGCCCTCAGAGTAACTTTTGTCAAGTCTTTACTGAGTTTTCCATATTTGAAAATGTCAATCACTGGACACGGCTTCGTCATATTCAATGTTATACGCGCATCCTCGCGTATTTTATCGAAATATATCATGGTATCCAGCATATGATAACCTTTCAACTGCGCATACTTCGTTGCAATATCATGTTGCAACCCACCTCTTGGGTAGAAGTAATCCAACAACACAGTCTTGTTGTCATCGCAGAACCACATCAAGGTACGAAATTTATCATCAACAGTCAATAGTTTGACTTTATCTGGAGAAGCAGCATAGAATTTTATTCTTTCATAATTGATTTTGCCGGACATGCAAGATAGATTTGGACCATCTCTATAAAATAGAGCCAAAGATTCTCCAGATAGTATTTTCACTCTCGAATCAATAGATTTTGTAATAAGACAAACAGATACTTCATTGCTCAAAGCTTCAAGAGCGGAATCACAAATAGTGCTGTTGTCCAGTTTCAACTGCCTTCTGATATATTTTGCAAGAGTAGTGTTCACCCTCTTAGTAAGATTATATTTATCTTCAGTATTTCTTGCATATGAAACACGTGATCTGTCACCGCTGCTGATTGACAAGAATGTTTTCTTGTCGTTTTTGATATTGTCATATATATTCGCAAGTGCAGCAGCATCTCCAGGATGACTCTCGGCAATCTTCTTACTTGATTTCCTGATTACAGCCAATAATCCCAATCTGTTAATCGAAATGTTATTCATACCATCTCCTCTTTTGTATTTTTACGAATTCGATCAGTTCTTTTGTTGTCACCCAACATACAACAACTGACATCAACGTGAGATACATTAATTTCTGTGAAACATTTTCGAACTTTCCAAGAGCCCTTTTCAAAGGGTACTTCAATTTGTTCATTTCCTGGACTCCATTTCAAGCAAAGATGTATTTATCTTGTTGTATAATTCAAAAACTTCCATCTTGTAATCATAGCTTCTTGTTGCTTTCATTTCTTTCAAGCACCACAACTTCAATCTATACAGCCTGACATATCGGTCCTTGGCACATGGTGCAAGTTGAGTCGGCACATCTTTGTTTGCAGGAAATTCCGGCAATACAAGCTCCTGCGAACAAGAAACGCAAGAACAAAACATCAATACAACTATTATCTTTGCGACGGTAGATGGAATCGAACCATCGTTTCCAACCTGAGAAGCTGATGTCCTACCGCTAGACGATACCGCCATTTGTCTACTCCTTTTTTTTGCAAGCAAAACAAGATTTCATTTTGAAAACATATGCTCCAATAAAAGGAACAATCACCATCAAAGCCATCAATTCATCAACGCAGAAATGAAAAGGCATTTCGTCCTCCTTATACACCTATCATACCATTTCAAACGAGGCATGTCAATATATTTTTACAATCCTTATGTAAACTGAAAGTCATCTCCTTTATCAAAGGTAAGTGAAAGGAACCAGAACTACATGTTCTTCTTTTAGGATCCTTGAAATTATTGAATGATAATATCTTTCAAGGGAATCCAAATATGGTAGTGCATTTTGTCCATTCTTTCTACATGTAATTTTCACAGATTCTTTATCAGGAATAATCTTCAAATATGCCTTATGCTGTCCAAAAGTAAAAATGTTGTTCTTCTTAGCCCAAGCACATAATTGTGAATATCCCAAATGGGAGTTGTTATAGATCCTGTCTAAAACAGTTTTACCGGTATCAGTAGTCCACAACAAAGCACGAGCTTTACCAGGAACAATTGCCATTCGTATGTTGCCAGGATTTATCTCATAAAATTTTATTCTATTAGACCTACGTTTCCCTGTCATACATGAAAACAAATAAGGATTACCAAAACCATCGGCATATGCTTTTGTAATATCTTTACCGGAAATAATCTTTACATCATTTATATTGATAAGATATGCTGATATCATATCTGTAACGCGTGACAATTCAACATCTGTTACTTCTCCATTTTTAATTCTCAAATTCCTGCGGATGTATCTTGCAAGCGTTGTTTTGCTTCTTCGCACAGCATCATATTTATATTGCTGCTTTGTAGCAAAAGAAACATTTCCATCAAGAGACAATCCAATATAATCTTTTCGTTTGTCATCTTTGATCATTTCATATAGATTTTGACTGAATTTGACAAGTCTTTTTTTATCAACGTCGTTGACTCCAACATATGATTTTTGAAAAGACTTGATTGATCTGTAAAGCCTCATCCTGTCAGCGGTAACTGGATTCATTATAGTTCAAGCCCTTTCTTTTTTTTGTGTAAGTTCAAACTCAACAAGCTCCTCATCTTGTTCTTCAACAAAATCATCGACTTCTTCTATTCTTGTTTTTATAGTTGTTTCTTTGAACTCTTCTTTTGAAAAAACATCCATCACTACAGGAACAAGTATTTCAACAACAGAATTACCGGCTACATACAAACCATTCACCCTGAATTCCTTGGCGAGTTTTTCTATCGTTTCATTCTCGGAAGGGTAATATGTCATGATCATTCCAATTAATGATGATACAATGAAATCTCCAAACGCAGTTTCCATCATTGCAGCTATCGCTGCAACGTTGCCGGAATATTCCTTGTTGCTTTCCAA
>Ga0307380_10005043_pt1 | contig 17598 bp, 12 predicted proteins | sample UN3MG_FD_202239 | JGI IMG/M metagenome (GOLD analysis project Ga0307380, IMG submission 202239) | Soil microbial communities from Risofladan, Vaasa, Finland - UN-3 | ecosystem: Environmental > Terrestrial > Soil > Coastal area > Acid sulfate soil | place: Finland: Risofladan, Vaasa | collected...
ACGACAGAATCGCGGCAACGATCTCGCAGAATCCGTCGGGGTCTTCGAGCATCATGAGGTGGCCGACGGCGGGCTGTTCGGTGAAGGAAGCGGCGGCGGTGCGGACGAAGTCGGGTACGTCCCAGTCGGCGGCGGACTTTTCGCCCGCGACCATATGCATCGGCAGGCCGCGGTCGAGCAGGCGACGGACCGTGTCCAGGTAGCTCGGGCACGACGTCTCCGCGACTATCGCCTTGGCCATGGCGGAGACGGTGCTCGCGGGCTGGTGCTCGAGGATTTGCCGGGCCCACGCGGTACGCTGGGGGTCGGGCTCGACGTCGCAGCGTTCGAGCCAGCCGGCCGGGTCGCTCTGCATCTGCCGGTATTCCTCGGCCCACTCATGGGGCTGCTTCTCGACGATCTTGCGCGACCAGAAGGCGTCCTTCTCGGTGAAGTTGCCCTCGACGTTGATGAGGCCGCAGAGGCGCTCGGGGCGCCGCTCCGCCGCCAGGACCGCCACCGCCCCGCCCATGCTGTGCCCGAGCAGCCATACCCTCTCGGCGGGCAACTCGTCGATACGCCGCGCGACGTATTCGGCCTGGACGGCGAGCGTCAGCCGGTCAGGCGGGAAATCGCGCTGCCGGCCGTAGCCGAGCAGGTCTTCGGTAACCACGGTCGCTCTGCCCAGACGCGCCTGCAGATCAAAGTAGCGCAACGACCCCACCAGCCCGTGAACCATGATTACCGTCGGCTTGTCCATGGTTCTACCCTGCCAGCGGTCACCACTGGGGTCTGGGATCTGCGGTGCAGAGCGTGACGTCCGCCGCCGCGGGAACCCGTGCGAGCATCTGATGACGCGACACGGCTTTGTCGCTCCGCTTCAGTGCGGTGGCCTACGCACGACAGGGTATCTCGATCGCCAAGCGCCTGCACGGAAAGACAGGTGGCGGAGCGGCAGTACGGCGCCCCACGCCTTGTGAGGGTGGGGTGGTTGACGGAAGGAATCGGGCACGGACAGGGGCACACGTGTCCCCCAACAACCCGCTTGGCGCTATAATCCGACTGTCTAACATCTGGGGCTGTGGTGATCCGATGTGTCTGATGGCCGGGGTGAGCCTGCCATGAGTGAGCGAGACCAAGCCAGTGCCTTCGTTCCGTTGCCAAGCCGGCATGGAGACCTGCTGCGCATTCTGGGGCCGAAGCCGCAGGAGGCCGGCGTGGCGGTCGAGCCGCTGGTCAAGCTGGATCAGCCGCTGGGGGCGGTTCAGGCGTTCATCGGCGGACTGTGCGGCGGCGATGGGCGACTGGTGCAGCCGATGGAGATCGCCCTGGTGCTCGATCCGGCGGCCGTCGTCGCGCCCGATCAGATCCCGGTCACGGCCCTGTTCGAGATGTTCAGTGGGCTGCCGGAGTTGCTGGCGAAGCTGCCGGTCCTGCCCGGCTTCGAGCTGGTGCGGGAGGCGCTCGCCGAGAACTCGCCGCTGGGCCCGCTGTTCTACTGCCGCAAGCGGCACTGCATCTTCGAGGCCCGTTCGCCGAACACCGGCGAGCCGCTGAGCCCGGTGCCGGAGGATCGTGCCCCCCCGTCGAGTGATAGCCCGGATACGACGCTGCCCGCCGAGCTGCTTTCGTGGGATGGTCCGGCGAAGAAGGGGCGCTCGGTCGCGATCTACGGCGGCAGCGGCGGGTCGTGCGCGCTCGGAGAGGTGAAACCGCTCGATCAGTTGATCGTTGACCAAGGTCAGGTAACGCAGCGGGCGGCTGAATTGGCCAAGGGCGATCCGGTCGCCAGCGAGCGACTGGCCACCGAACATGCTTGCTGTAAGTGCCCGGAGCGCAAGCGCTGCTATCCGACCGGCGAGGGATACGCATATGCGCTGGACCGACTGGCGGTAATCAGTGCCGCGCGGGTGCCGCTGGTGGCCTTGCCGCTCGGCGAGTGGCGATTGGACGAAGCGGCCAGCTTCATCGGCGGTCTGCCGCCGGGGGAACTGTTCAGACAATCGGCTGATCCGGAAAACGAGTTTGAGGCCTGGCGGCGTGAGCGGGCAGGGATGATGGAACGGGACGGGCCGCTACGGCTGCTCGCCGGCGAACGTGACGGCCGCGAGCTGCTGGAGGTGGCCCGATTGAAGCTGGGGCTGATCGCGAATGTGCTGGAGCAGCTCGACGCAGTCTGGCACGCCACCGGTCGTCCGCACCTGTGTTGGAACGACGAGACGGTACGTGTGGCGTGGCGGCGGCCGAATGCGACGCCGGCCGCCTGTTGGGGCTTCCAGCCGCTGCTGCGCAAGGCCGGGCTACACGCGCTCGCGGCAGTTGAGACGCCCGACGAGCGACCGTTGCCGTATCCGCCCGCCCTGTCGGACACATCGCTGTTGGCGGCGGAGGTGGCCGACGCAGCGCGCTACTTCGATGAGCCGCGGGCAGCCGCGATGTACGTCAAGAGTGTGGAGCTAGACGGCGATGCCGCCCGCATCCGCGTGCTACTGGAGGATTTCGGCGTCGCCTGGGGCCTGTGCCGCACTGGCGACGTACTGAAGGTCCTGGGCGAGGGCTGGGAAGCGACGTTGGTGCCGGCGGCCGAGCGCGGGGCCGACGAGGGCGCGGGCTGGCCGTGCAGCGGACGTGCCGTCGGAAAGGTGAGCGCCTTGAAAGAGGGCACGCAGCTCGACGGCTGCACGTGTCGTTGGTATCCGCGTTTCGATCAGGCGGTTGACCTGCATGCGGTCGGCATGCTGCTGTTCGAGACGCTGCTGGCCCACGACGAGCGAAGCGGAGCGGCGTTGCGGAAGGCGATCGCCGCCGATCGGGCCGAATTGACGGCCGCCTGCCAGGCGGTGCCGCGCGAGCAACGCGAGCAGAAGGCTCGCGGATGGATCATGGAACGCTGCGAGGCCGACGCGCCGGCCGCAATCTGGTCACGCCGCAACCTGCTTCATCGGCACGGCGACCGGGTCGCGGTGCGGCTGGATGCGTTTCCGCCCGGCCTGTGGCAGGCAATCATCACGTTCGGCCTGCGGCTGACGACGAGCATGGCGGGCTTCAGTTTCTGCGTCAGCCGTGACCACGCGGCGCCGCGTATCGGGAACGACCTACTGTTGCCGCTGATCGAGTTACGCGGGCTGATCGCGCTGCTGGACGACCTGGTCGTGGCGCGCCGGGCGCCGGCGGAGCAGTTGCGCGAGTCGCTGCGGGCGGCGGACTGAGTCAGAGCGGCATTTACCGTCAAGGATTATCACATGTCAGAGTCAGCGGAACTGATGGCAGCCGAGCGGTTGGCGAGTCTGGGACGGGCGGCGATCGAGTGTCGCCGCTTCGCCTCGCCGCAGCGGGAAGGACTCAGCAAAGCGTGGGGCGACGCGGTAGCGCGGCTGAAACGCCCCCAACGCGAGACGACGCTCCGGGAGGTCGAAGGGCTGCTCGCCCCCCAGGCCGGCGGTCCGGGTGGCGGCGGCGAGCCGACCCGCATCGGTGGGCCCGCCGCGGCGGCCCAGGAACTTCTACGCCAACGGGCCAGCCTCGAGCTCAAATTGCAAACCGAAGCCGAACGATGTAAAGAACTGGAAGCCGCGCTGCGGCGCGAGCAGAACGAACAGCGGGAGGCGCTCCAATCGCTCGCGCTGCAACAACGCAAACTCAAGGAGCTCCAGGAGGAACGCTCCCGGCTGCTGAGCGAGGTCAGCCAGGTCGAATCGAAGTTGCGGTTGCAGATCAACGAAACGGAGCAGGTTCAGTTGAAGTACGACAAGCTCAAGAGCTCGCGGAAATCGCTGGGCGACCAGGCTACCGAGCACGCCGAGCAGATCACGGCCCTGAAGACCGAGAACGAACGCCTGCGGCAGGAGCTAGAGGCGGCCCGGCAGGAACGCGACACACGCGTCGCCGTCGCCGAGACGCGCGTGGCCGAGGCAGAGGCGGAGACGGCCGAAACGGTGATGAAGCGGCTGTGGGCCGGGATGCAGGCGGAGATCCCCAAGGTCTTTGCCGAGACGCACGTGCCCACGCAACGCACGTTCGAGCACTTGTGCGCCGTGCTGGTGGAATTCGTGCGGGCTTTCGCCACGCTCGAGCTGCACGTGCACCACATGCTGCGTGACCTGCGGCAGGTGAGCGAACAGGCGGACAAGCTCAACCACTTCTACATCATGTTCACCAAGAACCCCGGGCTGGTGGACACGCTCCGCGATTACCTGACCAGCGGCAAACGCAAAGGCAACTTCTCTAACCTGCTGCGGGCGCAACAGGTCTGGGCGCGGGCGTTCGGCAGCGGGGCCTACAAGGCCATCGTGCGTTCCCCGGTGCTGATCGGCGAGGAGCTGAACTACCGCTCGTGGCCGATCAAGTCCAGCTTCACCGTCACGGAGGACGCCGCCCTGGGCAAGTACTTCAAGGAGGAGGTCCACAAGGCGGTCCCCGAGAAGGTCGGCACCACGTTGCGCCGGCACGCCGCCGACATGGCCTACGAGGACTACAACAACCTGATGAAGCGGCAAAGGTAGCGGCCGGCGGCTCGCCGGCCGTCGCTGGGAAAGACACGGCTGACCCTTCGACGGGGCTCAGGGCAGGCACAGCCGTGCAACACACCGCCGTTCGGAGCCACACGCATGCTGCGCGGATGGGTAGGGTCGTGGTGCGTGACGGTCTGTTGCGGCGCGGCGGCGCTGCTGGCGGGAACCGTTCCTGGCCTGGCACAGACGACGCGGCCGACCACAGGGAGCTACGGCGGACCCGAGGCCGTCTGCACGCTGAAGGACGATCGCATCGTCGAGGCGTCCGGTATCGCGGCCAGTCGGCGCACGCCGGGGCTCTATTACGTCCACAACGATTCCGGCGACCGTCCGCGCGTGTTCCTTGTGGATCGTACCGGGCGCACGCGGCTCACCATTCGGCTGAAGAACGCCCGGCACGTCGATTGGGAGGACATTGCCTTGGCCCCGAGCGACAAGGGCGGCAAGTTCGACGTGTGCGTAGCGGACATCGGCGACAATGGGGCTCGCCGCGAGGAGCTCATCATCTACCGCTTCCCGGAAGTCGATCCGGCAGCGGCGGATGGGGCGGTGCTCGCGGTGCAAGCCGTGGCATACCGGATCGCGTACGCCGACGGGCCGGCGGACGCCGAGGCGTTTGTCGTCCATCCGCAGACCGGCGACGGATACGTGCTCACCAAGCGATTGGACGGGGCCTGCCACGTTTACAAGCTTGCCGCCCCGTGGAACCCGAAGGAGCGGACCGTCCTGCCGAAAGTGGCGACGCTGCGCTTCCCCAAAGTAATGCCGCTGCAAACGATGGTGACCGCGGCCGACATCAGCCCCGATGGTCGGCGACTGGCGACGCGCAGCTACCTGTGCGGCTGGGAATGGCGGCTGCCGGCGACAACCGACAAGAGCGATTTCGAGCGCATCTTCGGTGCCGAACCGACGCGGCTGGAACTCGCGGTCGAGCCGCAGGGCGAGGCGTTGTGCTACGCCGCCGACGGCCGCGCACTGCTGACCGTCAGCGAGACGCCGCCTGCCGTGCTGTACGAGACCCGCGCCACCGCGCCGCCGGAACGACACGCCCCCTGATCCCTTCGAACGGCTGGACGCCGGTCACGGCGGCGTGCGTGCTGCTCTTCTCGCTGCTGCACTATCCCTGTACGACCATCACCTGGACGATCTACCGTGAAACCGGCAGCCTCAAATGGGCCCTCTGGTCCAACGTGATGCCCCTGTCCATCGCCATCACCGTCTGTATCGCCGTGGCGCAGCTCACCCGCCTCGTTGGCGGACAGCCGGTGGGAGGACGGCCGTGGACGGCGCAAACCGACGCGTTTCGCCGTCAGGTACCCAATATCGCTTACACGGTTCTTGCCTTACCTGATAGGCGCAGCGACAATTCTCTCTAAGGCTGCCAATGAGCAATGCCTCCTTTGCATCCAACGTGGATTCCGGCGTGACGGGTGACCACGGTCCCGGCCTGACCGCGCAGCAGCGTGCTGTCGTTGGTGAGGTCACACGCCTGGACGCGCAATTGGCGAATATGTACTTGGGGGCAATCCGTATACTGCATGACGAGAGGAACCCGGACCGCTTCGCTCTGGCCGCACATGGCCTACGGGAACTGATCGAAAAGATCGGCGAACGGTTGGGCGCCCCCACTGCTGGGGGCCCAAGCCTTACAGAAAAGGTCCGCCAGCTGCGCGAGAAATGGCGCAGTAAATCCATCCCCACAGTATACGATAAGCAAGCGCCCTTGCCCACCTCGAATAGGTCCCTGCGGGACTTTCTGAATTCATGCGAAGGTTTCTTCGGCTGGTTTGATGAAAGCATCCCGACCAGGCGCGAACGTTTGGGCACTTTCTTTGCAGCCACGGATCCCGCAGGGCGCCGGCTTGTGCGCCCCATCGAAGAACTCCTTGTGAACCAATGGCTTGACGTACGCGACCAGCTTGTTGCGGTAGCCCATCATCGTAAGAACCCGACAAGAACTGAATTCCGGAAGCTTCTCGAGACGCTGGAATCACTCCTGGTCGAGCGCCTCCGCCCCAAGGTGTTCGAACAACAGGACGAGCTTGATCAGATCATCGCGGAAGGCGAGGGTAACTCATGATCCGCGAAGAGACGATCCGCAAAGCTCTGGAAGCGATCAAGAGCCCGGTCAATCAGGACTACTTCTTCGGCAAGCTTGAGTCGCCGGAGTGGATCGAGCCGCTACGCAAGGCGGGACTTTTTGCCAGACCGGAGCCTCCAACGCGACGCGCCGACGGCGAATACTACTCGCGATGGGCTCCGTCCGAGTATTTGGCGCGAATGGCGTCGCGGGCACCGGAAGTCGTGACTCAGACTTTCGAGAAGATGGAAGTCGGCGAGAACCCGTGGGTTCATCGAAACATCTCCGCGGCCGCATTGGAGATGTCGGGTTCGTACGCGGCGCGGCTTGCGAGAATCGAAGCGGATTGGCTTGCGCGCCAAGAGCGCGTCTCGCTTCTACTGGCTCCCGAGTACGGAAAGCTCGCGGCCAAACTCGCCGCTGAGCGAGAGACCAACGCCGCGCTAGGCCTGATCCGTGTCTTGTTCGAGGTAGTGCCAGACCGGGAATGCTCCGGGCCGGTGCCCAGGAAGCCGCGTGGCCGCCTTCAGTGGCACGAGTACGAGCTTGTGCTTCAGCAGGTGCTTCCGAAGCTCGGCGAGACGATTCCGGACCAGTTGCTCGCAGTGCTCTGTGACCTCCTTGAGGCGGCCGTTGAGGCGTCCCGCTACACGGACGATCCTGCTCCGCCACGGGACTTCTCTGAAATCTGGAGGCCGGCGGTAGAAGATCATGTGCAGAATCACCCCCACACATTGGCCGACGTGCTGACGTCGGCGGTTCGCTATGTGGCGGTCCGAGTCGCGGCAGAGAACTCCGCGAAGCGTGCTCGGGTAGTCGAGTCACTTGAACAGCGCCCGTGGCATATCTTCCACCGGATTGCGATGCACGTTCTCTGCGAGGGCGGCGCGCCTGCGCTCGATCTTGCCAGACAGCGAATCCTCAGTCGGGAGACCTTTGATAACATTTTGTACCGACACGAGTACACCCGTCTTCTCCGGACATTCTTCAGCCAACTCAGCAAGTCGGATCAAGATCGAATCCTGGGCTGGATCGATGACGGGCCTGCTGACCTAGCGGAGTGGGGTGAGTTCCGGGGGCGCGAGACCGGGCAAGCCCCAGATGAGCAGCAGCGCCAGGGCCGATCGGACTACTGGAAGTACGCGCGAGTCCACCCATTCCGTGAATCCCTTCCCGACAGTTGGAAGCGCCGATACGCTGAGTGGAGGCGACAATTCGGTGAGCCGAAGCTCGCAGAGTTCGTAACGTATTATGAGTCTCGCTGGGGCGACTCTTCGCCCAAGACAGCCGAACAGCTTGGGCAACTGCAGATCGGCGAGCTAATTGGTTTTTTGAGGGGTTGGCAACCCTCTGGGCGGTGGGACGAACCTACGACCGGTGGGCTTGCATCGGAACTGCGACGTGCAGCTGCGACGGATGCCACCCGATTCGCCGAAAACGCAGCCGCTTTCGAGCAACTACCACCCGAGTACGTCTCTTCGGTTCTTGACGGCCTGCGCGAGGCTATACGTTCAGGTGCGTCGCTGTCCTGGGCGCCCATTCTGGACCTGTGTCAGTGGGTTACCCAGCAGGCGCGAGATATCGCGGGACGAGAGGGACACCATTATCATCCGCGGGGGCCGCACCCGGGTTGGAAATGGGTCCGCGCGACGATCGCCGATCTGATTGAAGAGGCTCTGCAACGAGACGAGGATGGAATCCCATTTGAACTTCGCAGGGAGGTGTGGGCGATCCTTGCACCTCTCGCGGAGGGCCCGGATCCAGCGTCCCAGGACGAGGCAGAGCGCGCGGCAGACTATGATCCGTTCACGGCCTCGCTGAACACGACGCGCGGCAAGGCGATGCACGCCGTTATGCGCTACGTAGTATGGGTCGCGCGAAACTTGCCGCGCCCGCGCAAAGAGGAGCTCCGCCTGGCACGCGGCATGGAGGAAATCGCGGAGGCACGCGCGCTCATCGAACGGCATCTCGATCCGGCGCGCGACGCGTCATTGGCCATACGATCTGTGTTTGGTCATTATTTTCCGTTGCTTGCAGCAATTGATCCGAGCTGGGCCCCCGCCTATCGCGGCCAGGTTTTCCCTCCTGGCGATAGCGACGTGCGTTTGTGGACCGCGGCGTGGAACCCGTTCGTGCGTTTCAACCGCGTCTACACAGGGGTATTCGAGTTGCTCTCACAGGAATACGCACGCGCGATCGAGCGGTGTGGCGATTACCCGGTCGAAAATCAGGATCTCGCCGACGCGAACGAGGGGCTTGCCGAGCACGCCATGATTCTCTTCGGCCGCGGAACGGTCGTCATCGAGCCGGATGGTCTCATCGCAAGGTTCTTTTCAACAGTTCCGCTCGGCCTTCAAGCCCATGCGATCGACTTTGTTGGTCGAAGCCTTGCGCAGGAACAGCCCCGGCCAACCGAAGTTGTTGACCGCTTCAAGCGCCTCTGGCAATGGTTGGTAGAGGCTGCTGAGCCCGCTTGCGGCGGCAGCCCAGAGCGTCTTCGCCTTGCCGCATTCGGCTCCTGGTTCACATCGCGTCAGTTTGACGCGTCCTGGTCTATCGGGGCGCTAGATGACGCGCTACGTCTTGCGGGACGTGTCGAGGGCGCACACCTGGTGATTGAGACCCTTGCCGAAGTGGGTCTGGCTTTGCCGCGCAAAAGCTTGCGCTGTCTACACGCCATTATTCAATCCGATACGGAGGGGTGGGCGGTCTCTGGCGCTCAGGACGAAGTACGCCGAATCATCAAAGCGGCGTTGGGTGGTGAGGACGAGTACCTTCGAGCGGAAGCCACGAACGTAATCCATGATCTCGGAGCGAGAGGATTTTTCTCGTTCCGCGATCTGCTGCAATGGCCACGAACTGGACCGTCGAAGCCTCCCTGCGCCGAGTCGGCACCGTAGGCTCAGTCGAGTCCGGCGAGCCCCAGACGCCGAAGACGCTGAGCCGCGCCGAGCAGGGCGAGCAGCAAGACCCCGGTGGATGGCTCGGGGACGACCTCGTCGAGGTAGTCGGTCAGTTCGCGGAGGGTGATCTCGGTCGCCGGGATGCCCTGCTCGAGTGTCACGCGCCCGCCGACGTGGATATGGCCGCCGGCGATGTTCCACGTGGGATCGTTTTCGTCGGCGTGCAGGTCGTGGTACCAGGTTCCGTGATAGGCGATGAACTCGGAGAGGAACCCGCCGCCGAAGCCGTCGTCGTCGATCCACGCGTTCACGCCCAACTCCGCCTCGTTCACCGCGTCCATGATGTCCACGACCGGCAGCGAGGATTCGCGGATGTAGCCGGGTGGGACGCTGTCGTCCGGTGGGGAGGGCGTCGGCTGGAACGGCTCGCGGTAGTCGTTGATCCACTCCTCCAGGTTCCGCTGGAGCATCTCGATTTCCCAGTCCCGCCTGCGCGGGTCTCCGCGGCTGAACGTGACGATCGCAAGCGGGTCGAGCTCATCGACGATCCGCCAGAAGTCGGCGGAAGTGTCCTGGTAATCGACCTCGAAGTCGCCTTCGCCGATGGGCCAGTTCTCGTCGGTGAACTCGGGGAAGAAGGAGTAGATGTCGTAGCCGCGGTCCTCCCAGTTGCCGCCGATCCAGCCGTCGGGGTTTTGCTCGGGGTTGGTGCTGAAGGGGCGGATCATGTGGTTGGTGACGGGCCAGTAGCCGGTGAGCATGATGTTGGTGGTGTAGTCGCCGCGCGTGACCGGTACGACGCACAAGAGCATCAGCACCGGAATTGGACATGATCTGGACACTTCCCGCTCCTCTTCTCCGTCACGACGCGGCGAGGCGCACCACGACTCCCCGTGGCGGTCGCCGCCGGGCAGGTTGCGGTATGCGGACGCCACGCCCCGCCCGAGCCCCACGCTCGGTCACGCCACTGCCACAGTCTAGGCCGCCCGTCGGGCAAATTCCCGGCCTTATTGACCGAATGGGTCCGAAAACCTAGTATCCGCGGTGTTGAGAGCAGGCTGTGTGACCTGATCCGGCGGCAGGCGAGCGAGTGACCTGGCCTGGGGACAGCAGCAAGGAGCGCTTTTGGTAAAGCGAGAACCGATCCAGATGGAAGCCGTCGTTGTCAAGGCGTTGCCGAACGCGATGTTCTTGGTTGAAGCCAACGTCGGCGACACCAAGCACGAAGTCCTCGCGCACGTCTCGGGTAAGATGCGCAAACACTTCATCCGAATCCTGCCGGGCGACCGCGTGACGGTCGAGCTCTCCCCCTACGACCTCAGCCGAGGTCGCATCATCTACCGCCAGAAATAGCCTCACCCAACGGCGAGTCCGAGCGTGGGCGTGTCGGCGGCGAGGCAAAGATGATCCGCAACGCAATCACGACGTTCGAGCAGACCCGGCCGACGGGGTGGGGGACGCTGCTGCTGTTCGGCGCGGCAACCGCGACATATGTGACTGCGTCCGTTGTCGTCGTCGAAGGAGGGCTCTTGGACGAGCCCGTCGCGGCCACGCACGGCTTGGTTGACGAAGCGCTGCTTTGCAGCGCGGCGGCCCTACTCGTGATCACGGGCGGGATTCTGTTCGGCATCGGCAGACTGAAGCCGCGGGACGTCGGGCTCTTGGCGGCGAGAGTGCCGCTCGCGCTGGCCGTGACGCTGGCGCTGTGGGTGCTCGCACAACTGGCGGCGCTGATCATCAGCCTGATCCACACGGGCGGCATCACGCTTCATCACGACTGGCCCGAAAACCGGGCAACGTCCGTGTTCGGCCATCTGATCGGTCAGCTTTTCGGCAACGCGCTGTTTGAGGAAACCGCGTATCGCGGCTTCCTCCTCCCGCAGATCTATCTGTTGCTCGCCGCTGGGTCGGTGTGGTCAGCGAAAACACGTCTGATCGCGGCGGTGGCGATTTCGCAAGCCTTCTTCGCGTTAATGCATATTCCGATTCGCCTGCACCAGGGAACCACGCCGCAGGCGCTGCCGCTGAATCTGCTCGCGACTGTCTTCTTCGGCGTCTTCTTGTGCTGGGTTTACCTGCGGACCGGGAACTTGCTCATGGCCGTCGGCGTCCACGCCCTGGTCAACAAGCCGACGTCCCTATTGGAGTGCGTTCTCGCGCCGCAGCAGGTGCTGTTGATCCTGGTGATCCTGATGCTCCTGCTGTGGCCGCTGCTCGCCCGGCCACGCGGCCAAGCGCTTTCCCTTCCCGATAGACGACGTTAGCGGTGTCGATGTCCGACGCTTGCCGCTACGGGAGTGTTCTGACCATGATCCGGCGGCCGCGACCATGCTGAGTGGTGAAGGCCACCCACAGGTGACCGGCGCGATCGTAGGCCACCGACGGGAAGCGCGGATTGCCTTCCGATACGATCGTTTCGGCGTCCGACCAACGGTTATTGCGCGAGTCGAAGGCCGCGCGCTGTAAGCACCAGCGCTCGCCTTCCCGGCACTGCCCCCAGACCAGGGTCACGGTCCCCTGAGGGCTGACCGCCAGCCTCGGCGTGCACACGTTCACCAGCGAGCTCTCCAACGGAAAGGGGTCGGGCCTCTGTCCTCTGGTGGTCAGATCGCTGGGGCAGACGTACAGCCCTTTGCGAGAGGCGCCAAGCTTCTGTTCCCACACCAGACTGTCCCACGCACACCACACGTGGTTCGCGGCGTCAACGGCAACCGTCGGTGCCGTATCGATGTGCTTGCGGCTTATTGCGCGCACCTCCCCGAGCTCCAAATCGGCCCCGAGGGTTCGCAAGAACACGGTCGGATCGCGGGAATCACGCGTATAGCCGGCCGGCCGGTGGAAGTCCCAGCTCCAACACACTACTACCCCGTCGCCGTAGGCTGCGACTGTCGGTTCAGAATGGTCTTCGTAGTCTGGTACGTCGGGCGGGCTGACGCGGACTTCGTCTGACCAGTCCTTCCCGTCGAATCGCTGGACGTACACCTCCTTGTCACGTGAGTACTGCCCCAGCTTGTGCCACTTGTAGTACGTTACCCAGACGTTACCGGCGCGATCACAGGCCAGTCTGGCGTGCATCGCATCGTCGGGAGCGTGTGTCAGTTGTCGAGGGTCGGCGATGTCGAGCGGATCAATAAACGAACTTACAAATACGTTGTAGTTGCTGCCGTCGGCATTGCTGGTCCAGGTCAGCCACGTGCGGCCATCGTGGTTGACCGCCACCACAGCGTCGAACTCGTCGGCCACCGTAGCCGCCACGGGTTGATCCGCCAACCATCGCTGTCCGTCGAACACGCGCAGGAACACATCGTTGGCTCCCCCGCGGTTGCTGCTGAAGGCGACCACGACGCGCCCGTCGGCGCCGCAGGCAATTGACGGGAAGCTATCGCGCGTGGCCGGTCCCCGCTGCTCGCCGTTTCGCTCCAGCGTTGTTGGGAGGTACCGCACCCCGTCCCGGGTTACCGTTTTGGCCTCGACCGGCTCGGCGAGCACCTCCCCGATCAGGGGCACCAGCTTGGGTGTTTCGCGCTCGAGTAGATCGTTGGCCTTGAAGACAACATTGCCGGCCCGGTCCACCAGCATGACGAAGGGCCACCCGTTGCGGTGATACTGCCGCTCAAACTCGCGGTTCACGTCCAGCAGGTGAACGGCGGACAGGCGATAGTGCTTCTGGAATTCCAGCGCGGCAAGCTCACCTTCGCCACACACGGAACGAATGAACTGCAGGCCGCGCGGGCCGTACTTCTCGATCAGTTCGCGGAGGGGTTCCGCATCCTGCTGGCACCCCCCACACCAGCACGCACCGGACAGGATCAAGACCGGAGTGCCGGCGTAGTCGGCGGCTTCGACCTTGCGCCCGTTCGCGTCACGCAGTGAGAACTCGAGACGCTCACCCTCTTCAGTTCCACTCGCCGCAGGCAAGGCGCCGAGCAGACTGCACACCAGAACGCCCAGCCCCCGCGAGCATTTGTGGAGACTTACTGTCATTGTGTTCATGCTGCGGCTCCGTTGGGTCCCAGAACGGACGTCGCGGTACGGCCTCCCTGGAACGCGCGCCCATTCCGGAATGAACTTGTTCTCCGTGCATTATACCTGGCGGACGCGGTGTGGGTTGCAGTCTTCAATTCTGCGCGGTGGGCACGCCCCGTCCGCGGTATTCACTGGCCCGCATAAACGACTGCATCGACCCAGACCAGGCGGTGGTCGCTGGAGGATTCGCGGTCGGCGACCAGCTTGTTCAGCGGGTCGCTGGACGCAGGCCAGAAGACACCGGAGGCTTTGACGGTCAGGTCCTTGCTCGGTAAAGCATAGTCCACGCGGCCGAAGTCACTGGTGGGGGTGGCCCTGTTGCCAAGATAGGAGGGGAACTGGGCGGCAGCGCCGTCGCTTCTGGGCGTGGGGTCCTGCACACGCGGGTGTTTCAGCAACTGGGCGATCGGCAGTTGGCCGTACGTCGGTTTGTCTTTGGCCGGGTCTGCGTTCAGGTCGCCGAGGATGACGAAGGAGGCTTCGCCGGGCAGGCCGCCCTTGCGTCCCTGATCATCCTCAATGTACGCGGCGGCCTCGCCGCCGGTCAGGTAGTCGGCCCAAAGGCGGATTTCGTCGAAGTTGCGCCGGCCGTTGGCGTCTTCCGACCCGTCGAAGACCGGCGGGGTCGGATGCGACGCCAACACGTGCACCACCGTGTCACCGATCTTGATCGGCACGTCCCAGTGGCTCTTGCTCGATAGCCGCAGGATGCTGACCTCTTCGGCCGAGTACCAGGCCGGTTTGCCGCTTTGGCCGTCGGGCATGAGGTTCTTGGGCATCGCCTTCCAGAGGAGCTTCTGGAACGTGCGGGCGGCCTCGGTGTCGATCGGGTACCTGCTGTACAGGGCCATGCCGTACTGCCCCGGGTAGCGCCCGTAGCCGAACGCGTCGGCCGGGCCGTCTGCGGAGCCGTCGTTATCGAGGTCGTGACCGGTCGGCACGCCGGTGTTGACCGGTGCGAAGAAGATGTGCGGATAGTCGATCGGCTTCTCCCCGTTCTGGCTGACCATCAGGTAGCGGTCGCGGAACGCGGCGGCGTTCTTGCGCTGCTCGGCGTCGAAATCGATCTCGTTGACCAGCAGCACGTCGGGCCGGACACGCTGAATGATCTCCGCGGCGTTGCGCAGTTGCGGGCTCGCGCCGTGGCCGTCCGCGTCCACCTGATTCAGCTTGTCGGCACTGAGCTTCCAGATGTTGAACGCCGCAAAGCGTACCGTGCCGCCTGACTCAGACCCGGAGACCATCGCCAGCATCGTCCCGAATACTACCGCCATCTGAGACATACCCTCACCGTTCCTGCCAGGCAGATAGATACCATATCGTCGCCAACGGCGGTGCGACAGCCATCAGAACACGAGCGCGAATGAGCGGGCGGGACGCCCTACTGCCGGCGTGCAATCCGGGCCAAGTCGGGCGGATAGAAGTGCAAGCGCGGCGATACGAGCGGCTGCTGGAAACGGAACCGGAGGCCCGTCACCGCGTCGCCGTCGGAGACCTCGGCGATCTCGGCGGTGAAGTTCGTGAGGCGAAACTGATCGCCCACGACGGGCTCCCAATCATCACCGAGCAAGACACGATGCATCGGCGACCCAAACAACGACCCCGCCGGCGCGCTGAGCACAAGCGTGTGGGTATCCTCACGTTCGAATTTCGCCGCCGTGCCGGCAACCGTCAGGTAGGCAAAGGCGACGTCCCGGCGTCCCGTCATGAACTCCAGGCGATCGCCGGCACAGACGGACTCCAGCAGCGAGCGCGGCTCGGCAATGATGACGGTGTCTCCGTCCTGCAAGGGCGACTCGAAGGCGGCAAGGTACCGGTCAAGCGAACTCCTAGCCTGCTTCTCGGCGCTGTTGGCGAAGAGGACCGCGCCGATTGCACAGGCGATGCTGATCACCCCGTTGGCCGCCAGCAGCCAATGCCGCAGCCACAGAGGGCCCGCGGCGCCTCGCTCAGAACGAGTAAGCAATCCGGCCAACAAGTACGCCCATCCGGCGGTGGCCAGTGACAGCGCCCGCGTCTCCGGGATCGTCAGCAGGGCCGGCAAGAAGAACATCGCGGTCCAGAGGCCGAAGAAGGCGGCGGCCCGATCACCGCGGACGGTCTTTATGAGATACCAGCCGACCACGAGTGCGGCGATCGTAGCGGCCGCAGTTACCGCAGCGACATGCCCCGCCCCGGCCTGCAACAGCACGCTGATGGGAAAGCCGAGGGTCCAGACCGCCAGATACAGGAGGGCAGACCGCGATGCGTTGGTCAGCAGCGAGGGGCCGCTCGTCGCGTATTCGCCCAACCCGAACGCCCATGGCCGCGAAGCGGCGTAGTAGCCGAGGTACACAACCGCCAGCGCGAACATCACGCCGGCGATCGTCCCACGGGTTCGGCTTCCCGGGAGCGGGAAACGACGCCAGCGGGCAAGCAACTCGTGGGCCACGATGACGCCCGCTACGGCGACGGCAATCTCCTTCGCGAGCAGGGCGAAGGCGAAGCCCACCGTCGCCAGGCCGACAAGCCACCAGCTTGGCCTTCTGGAGGCTGCCGGAGGGTTGCTGCCGCCGGGCTGTCCCGCACGCCAATAGGCCCAACAGGCCAGCGTCACGCCGACCAGGACGAGCAGATCGCTGCGGCTGGAGATAAAGGTGACCGGGGCCGTGACGGCCTGCGAGAGACCGAAGAAGAGGGTGGCGACACCCGCGCGAACCGGGTCCCGGCCGGCCGTCGCGTAGAGTCGGTGAAGGCACACCAAAGCCAGCGCAAACCAGCCCAGGCTCACGAGACGGTGGCCGGCCGCGTTGCGACCGAACAGGCGCACGTCGAGGTAGAAGGACAGTTCGGCGAGCGGCCGGAAGAAGTCGATACGCTTGCGTTCCGGCGACCACCAGGGCCACGTGCTGCGGTCACGCACCTGACGCCAGGCTTCGTCCGTGGGCGCGAAGCGGAACAGGTCGAGCCGATCGGACTCGCCGTGGATGTAGCGCTCGGCCTTCAGAAGCAGGTTCAGGTCGTCACACACGAACGGGCCGGTGACCGTCCACGCGTACAATAGCAGCGGCAGGCCAAGCCACACCGCTCGGCGCGGCGCGGCCTTTGCGAGCAGCTTGAAGGGCTTATCCAAGCGGAGCACAGCAGAGATTATCGTGCTCGGTGATACGTCGGCAAGCGTCGCCGGCGATGCCGACCGGGATGTGGCTGGCGAGACAGATAGGCGCCCAACTCGCGCAGCGGTGTGCGAGCGCCCTCAAGGCACTTGAGAAGACGCTGCAGCGCTACCGGGTCGGACGGCCCGTGCGGCCGACCGCCGCGTCAGTCACAGCTTGCCCCGCATGCGGCCGGCAACTCCGCCAGCTCGGCATTGTCCCGATCGCTATCGGCGTCGGCAATTATTCCGGCGGCACGATGGTGATCTCATCCAAGCCTAGGAAGGCGAGCCCGCCGTACGTCCTTCCGGTGAGGATTGCATATCCGTCTTGGAATGTATCCGGATCCAGATTCTCCGTCTCGACTTGGACGACGAGATCGACCAATCCGTCATCGTTGACATCCTGTTCGTGTGCCATCAACCGGTCGCCTCTACCCCGAACGGCGACGCCCGCGCCGGACAGCGCGACTGTCGCAGGATCTGCGTCCAGAGCGTCGAATTCAGCCGAGGACAGTATGGCGACGGGCACCACGCCTTGCGATCCGAGGTTTATCGCGTTGGGATAGCTGCCAGGCTTGACGTCAATGTCAACGAGGCCGAACTCGTACGCACCCATGTCCACCGCGTCACCAACGATGCGCGGCTTGCCGTCGAGATCGGTGATCACCGACACGGCGTTGTTGTCGCCCGCGTCGATACAGGGCGAATCTCCGGTCAGATGGTAGTCACCGTTGTCCGGATCATCGAAGAGCGGGTCGGTGTCGGTGTTGTCGCTCCCGGTACCGGTCCAACCTCCTTCCACATCACTGTAGTACACGCTTGCTCCGCCGATGATTTCGGGCGCGCTGTCGCCCCACAGAATGCAATTCGTCACGACCGGTGCGCTGCCACTAGTCCCAAAACAAGCGAGCTTTGAAAGCCTTTTGGCCGCATTTGGGCGGTCGGCGCGGGGCCGAAGCGACG
>Ga0307380_10005047_pt1 | contig 17593 bp, 13 predicted proteins | sample UN3MG_FD_202239 | JGI IMG/M metagenome (GOLD analysis project Ga0307380, IMG submission 202239) | Soil microbial communities from Risofladan, Vaasa, Finland - UN-3 | ecosystem: Environmental > Terrestrial > Soil > Coastal area > Acid sulfate soil | place: Finland: Risofladan, Vaasa | collected...
AGAAAACGTGGCCGGAAATTATATACGAGTGGCTGGAGAGGTGCCTGCGTCCCAATGGGATATCCAAACTAGACGGGAAATGAAAGAGAAGTTGGAAAAGTTAGGGGCTAAAGGTATTTCTTTCCAAGTACAAGTAATCAAACAAAGGCAGGTACAAATCCCCAACGATAAGATTGAAGATGATCCGTACATTATAGAATCATTTGTAAAAAACAATATTGAAAAGACTCAATTAAACAAAGAAGAATTATTAAGAGTGGGTATGGAATTATTTAAGCCGACGTGAAAAAAACGAAGTTAATAAAGAGGAAAAGAGAGATCATAATTGAGATAACACCGGAGTCTTCAAAAAGCGAAGGATCTGGTTATTGTATGAAAGGTTCTTCTATAACCGTGATATCCCGTAAGATTGACATTTTTGAGGGAAAGATAAGAAGGAAAATGGAGAGTGAAATGCGTATATTTTCTAGTGATACTCATAGTCAGGAATTTCTAAGGAGTTTAATTCCGAGTTTTAATAAGGATAGAAAATGCTAATCAGAATATCGGATATATCTGGAAAGGGATTCATGTCGTTTAGGAAACCTTTTGAGTTTCATATCGAACATTACGAGGGAAAAACGGTACAAATAGACGGGGTAAATAACGACGATGAGAAGAGTAAGTCAAATGGTTCTGGGAAGAGCACCCTTCTGGAAACTATAAATTGGGGATTGTTCGGAGAGTTATGCAGAAAGAATAGGTATAAGGACGAAGTGATTCATAAAAAGGAGAAGATGGCTTTCGTACAAACAACCTTCTCCGTTGATCCGATAACGTACACAGTAACCAGAACCATAGAAAGAAAGAAAACTTCTTCGCTTAGAATTTGGAAGAACGAAGCAGAGATGTGGATGGGTTCCACCTACCAAACCAAACAAGCGGAGTTGGAAAAAATATTAGGTATGAACTTTATATCCTTTCAGTGCTACATTATGTTCGGACGAGATTTTATGAATTTCCCCGATCTCAAATCCGCTGACAGGGCTAGGATATTATCCGATATAAGGGGCTTAGATAAATACCTGGAGGGGAGTAAGAGGGCGGGGGAATCTTCTAAATCAGCGTGGCTTACGCTCGATCAAACGGGAAGGGAGTTAGACAATAGGACGGCAAAGCTCAAAGAAATCCGGGCTACATCCTATGCGGAAAATATAAAGACATTTGAAGAGGATAGAGAAACCTTAATTTTGGAGAAGGATACCGAGATTGGACTTCTCAAACAGGGAATTAAAAACAAAGAACTAGAAACGAATAGGGAATTAACAGAAATACAGAAACAGTTAGATTCCGCTCAAAAGGAAATTGATGAAACACAGGAGAATCTACCCGATAGAAAAGTCGTGGCTGATAGATTCGCAGATAGTCAAGTGGAGTTTCTAAAAAATCAAAACGAACGAAAATCTACTAAGGAAAGAGTAGATGAGATTAACCAAGAAATAAATTCCCTTACAAAAACTGGTGAAGGTCCATGCCCGTTCTGTAATCAAATAATGTCCGGGCAATATATACAAAAAAGAATTAATCAATTAGGATTAAAATCAATGGAATGGAAATCGGTTATAGAAAATTTATTCGTAGAAGAAAAGAAGATAAGAGATACTATGAGAATAGACCGGGAAACCTTGGTAGCAATGGATCTGGTCCTAGATGAAATGGCAGAAAAAGAAACTCTAATTCTTGATCTTAAAGCCGAATTAAATAAGGTATCAAGAGAAGGATCAGTGGAAAGAGAATTGGGTAAGGTAGAGGGGTTGGAAAAGCAAATAGAGGAAAAGAGAAAAGAAGCGAATCCTTATTTGGCTTTAGAGGAAAAACGAAAGGGAAAAATCAAGGAGATAGGATCTGAGATGCGGAATATTAAAACCATAATTAACGATCTACAAAAGCAAAAGGATTACTTTGATTTCTGGGTAGACGGGTTTAAGAAGATACGGATGATGATATTCGATACGATGATTGACCAACTAGAAACTTTAGCCCAATGGTATCTGTCCCAATACAGTTCAGAATTGAACGTAATTATGACTACCGAAAGGGAAACCAGATCAGGTACTATAAAGGACGAGTTTCACATCTCCATCGTAGATTCTAATGGGGATGAAGTATCCTACGAGATGTACAGTGGGGGGGAGAAACAAAAAATACGCCTATCTATTTCAAGAGCATTGGCCCAATTTATAAAGGAAAGTTGTGGGGTAGACTTCAATTTGATCGCCTTCGATGAGCCCAACGATGCCCTAGATGATACGGGTAAGGATGCCAATTTTGATGTGTTTCAAGAGTTATCAGAAAAGGAAGGTAAGGCTGTACTAGTTACAGATCACGATTCTATATTTAAAGATCGCTTCGACCACAACGTTATGGTGATCAAAGAGAACGGGGAATCTACCCTTCATGTCTAGAAAACCATTTCTACAACAATTTAGGGAATTGATTGAAAAGGAAGGATACAACGACATATCCAAATTTGTCAATGACTGGATAAGCGATGGTGGGAGTTTTAGAACTTTACATCAATGGGTATTACTGAAAGGGGTAGACGTAGTATACTATAATATATGGCTCAATTTAAGAAAATATCTAACTGTCCCTTTCGATTATGATTCTTCTTATAAATATAAATGGGACTCTATAGCGAAAACTAAAGGGTACGATACCTTTGAAGAATTAATAAATGATTACAAAAATAAAGAATATACTTCAACTGAAATGGCTAGGGAATTAGGCATTACCCGTAGAGGATTAAACTATATTCTGACTAGATTAAAAAATGAAGGGAAGTCCTGGGAAGATAGATACAAAGGGGATGGTAAAGTTGGACAAAAATTCATAGATAAAGATGGATTTACTATGACAAATGCGAAAGAAAAATGGGATAAAATATTAACGGAAAAGGGATTCAGCTCCCTAACGGAAGCTGTTACCACTTTAAGTAGCAGAGGACTAAATATTCCCAGAATGGCAGAAGAATTGGAAGTCTCTGAGAAGGCACTTAGATGGAGAATTCAAAAAGCCAATATCAATATATCCACCGGGAAGAAACCCCGAAAATCTTCATTAAAAGGTATCCTATGACAACTTCTTCACAAAAATTATCAAATCCTCCTCTACATCCTTCTCACCGTTTACTGTATCAGATTTGATAGATACGTTGTAAGATTCGTCGGTAACGCCCCCCTTTACAAAAAAGTAAACGATGTTGTCTTGCATAGTTGGGGTTCCCTCCAACATTGTGGCAGTTTCGTCTGAGTCATCAGCCCTATCGTATATTTTGACGGTGGGCGTTCCGGTTAAGGAATCCCCTACGGCAAGGGCTACTCCGGGTTCATATTCCATAGTATACCGAAGTGTTTCTCCCGGTTGTTTCTTTTCACGAGCAGTCTGTATTCCCATAGCATCCTCCTAAGTCTTGGCATGTTCTGCTATAATTTCCTGAAATCTCCCTTTTGTCCTTCCCCAACCGGGAACTTCCTCAGCCATCTTCCATCCCTTACAACTACGCTTGGACCGGAACTGATCCTGGGACCAACGATTTGAGGTTAAATTCTTATCATGTCTAATGTCGATATTAGGAAGGGTAGACCAGAATGCCTCAGCCTTAAAATTACAAACCCCACGGGGTGGGCTATGCGTTCCCGGCTCAAATCCCATATTCCTTGAAAATCCTTCCTCCTCCACCCTTCTAACCCTCTCCCGGTAGTGTCCCAAAAGCAGTTTCCTATATGCAACCAGTTGCGACGTTTGCTTCGCGTAATAGAATAACGCTTTTCCATCCCCTTCGGCGTCAACTTTCCACCAATTTTCATTATAATAAAATACATCTTCTTTAGGTGGAATAAATTCGAAATGGGAGGGGTGGTATAGAATGTCATGCTCGCAGAAGTAAATAACTTCCGCTTCGCAAGCCTCCAATCCAGCTAGGATTTGTTTAAACATCGTTAGGTATCCCCGCTCAAGAGGAAGGACGATGTTATGCCCCAAATCGGGAATGGGCTTTAGGGATACAGATACGATGTTGTGCCCATTTGCTCCTCTCTTAATTTGTTCCCGTACCGCTTTCAACATAAGCTCATCAGGGCGGTTGTCCGTATAGTAAACTACCCCCTTCTTTACATCCTTCTGATCCTTCACTTCCCAAGTAGGTACAGGGGCGAACTTGTTGATCAGCCAAGTCAGAGGATGTTTCGCCTTTGGCCAACGATCTTCCTTCCAAAGCCATCTAGAATGATTCCTAGCCTTCTGTACATCCTTACCTGATAACGGATACGGGAATCCGAAATCCCCGCCCTGCGTTCGAAACATATGAGAGAACCACGTCTTTTTGTTCACCATCTGACGGCCCCCGGATAGCCAGGTCTTACAGGCCAACTCCGTTCCCATCTGACCCCACGACCCGTGGCGTTCGTCCATCCCGTCTATATCCCAATACCGTTCCCTATGCATCATCCAACAAGCACCGATAGAACTCATCACCTCCGTAATTTCTCCCTTGGCTTCTGGACGCTTCTTGAAATCTCCCCAATACTGAAATTTAAGGTCACGATCAAAACGGGCGTAGTCTGAGCAACGATTCCAACGAGGCTTCCAAAGTATATCCCGTTCAAATGGGCCTGTAGATTCGCACCCCTTCTTCAGGCATTTTGTAAGGGTTGGGCCTTGGTAGGTTCTATTCCCGCAAGTCTTACATACCCAATCGAAACAATGAAGGTTATACATTCTAGGTATAACGGTCCAGTCGTATTCGAAATCCTCCATCAGCTTTCGATCAAACCCTTTATCGAAGGCGCAGTGGGCGTCGCATTTCATTATAAATTTAGAGGTAGAAGCTCTTGCTGCTTCGTTTGTAGATGCTCTCTGGCCTGTAGATACTTCGTGTCTGATTATTTGTACCCTGGGATGTACCGGGACAGGAGGTCCAGCTTCTCCTCCGTCTATGACGGTGATGACCTCCGTATCTGCTTCTATGTTCGATAGGATGTCCTCTATCGTCCTGGACAGAAACATTTCGTTACGGGCCGGGATCAGAATAGATAGATCACGCATTGGAAATGTACCCCCTAAATTTACTTAATAGATCATCACTAAAACCTTTGAACCATCTATCCGTACCTACATCCCACAATAATAATTTCTCTTTATAACCAGGAGGAACGAGGGGAAACAGCTTCTTATCAGTAACTACAACGAGATCAGCCCATTGACAAAGCATATTAATGGTATCAAATGAGCTTGTTACCAATCCAGCTGCCAAAGCGTCAGCTTTGTATTCCTTCTTTAGAAGAAATGCAAGGGCAACACTTCTCATATTACCTTTCTGACACAAGGCTAGCACCTTCTGGCCACGTTTTATTTCCAATAGGAGCCTCCGGTTTTGGATTCCAAAATTTATCCCAAAGGGATTTACCATTCCCCCAAAGATATAAATCATATTTTACTTCGTCTGTTGGTTTCCTTTTCCTAGCATTCCCTAGAGAATCCCGATGATTAAAAGTTATAATGGGATCTTTCAAAAATATTCTCTCCATTTTGACGGGGGTAACACCTAGATGATTTTCTAGTCTACCAGGCTCACCGAAAAGCCTAATCCTGGGATGATCCGCTCCCCTATATTTTTGAAAACGATCCTCCAATGTTTTAATCATAAATTTTGTAGGGGCTATACAAGTACCGAATGAAGTGCGCCCTCTCCAAAAATACAATCCTTCTCTAGTGAGAGTCCATCTATTTGAATCGTAATAAAACGTATCATCTCTTACTGGATTAAATTCGAAGCGACTTTCTGGATATATAAAATCATCTTCTGCACAAATCATAAAGGGGGTCTTAACCTCTCTTGCTCCGATTAATACTTGAGTGTATAGATTATATACAGACCACCCGACCTCTCCTACGCAAATATTTTCTCCGAAATCAATTGGCTTATGGGATACACTTATTATTCTTATCCCCTCAGACTTGTTTAACAAGTCTTTGCGGACACGCTCGGATACTAATTCAGGTATCCTATTACAAGTGTAATAAACTATTGTTAAATCTTTATTCACTTTTCCTCCACCTATTTTCCCTAACCCAATAAAAAGAAACGTCCTTCCCATTCTTAAGCAAATACCATTCCTTAATATGATTATACTTGGTGTACATGTTAACGGCTTCCCCAACACCTACCCAAGAATGGTGTTTCTTTTCAGCAAGGTCATAATCGTGACCAGAAACTATCCCTCCGTATCTAACCCGTTGGGTCCATTCGATTATATCTTGCATTACGAAATTGAAAGCGTGATTTCCATCTATGTAAACGAAATCGAGGGAAAAGAGGGGAACTTCTCTGACGGCTTCCATACTAAATTTTCTGATAAACCTTACGTTATAGGGAGCCATACGTTTGGTAGCCAAAGCAAGGGCGGCATCTTTTTCTTCTTGAGTATCTTTACGGCGACTTTCTCTATATTTTAAATATGGATCAATACAGAGTAATTCCAATCCAGGAATTTTCTCGCACATTTCATGGGAAAACTGACCGTCAGCAACTCCTATCTCCGCTCCTTTCTTAAATCCTAAATCTTTGAACAAATTAATCAACTCCGATCTAGGAGTTTTTTCTTTTACGATTGGCGGATAAAAAACGTGTAATTTCATTGCTTTACCCACATAAATGATCCCGCTTCTTTCTTATTACCAAATATAAACCAAGGATGAATATTATAACACTTCGTGTATGCCATTACGGCATCTATAACGTGTACACTTCTCCTTCTTGAGTTTCTTTTATTAACATAATCATGCCCACTAATGATTCCCCCAGAACGAACTTTCTTTTCCCATAAGGTAATATCCTGGATAACATGATAGAGATCATGATTTCCATCTATATAAACGAAATCTAGGGAATTGTCCTTAAATTCGGACACCGCTTCGGTGCTGGTTTTCTTGAGTAATGTTATGTTAGGATAGGGTTTCAATTTTTCTAAAGTCATAGCGTGAAACTCATCCAATTGTTCTTGACTAGCATAGTCCCTATACCCGTCATAGGTTGTCCACGGGTCTACTCCAAATAACTTTACTCCGGGGATTCTGTCGCAAATAACCTGGGAAAATCTCCCACGCTCTACCCCTATTTCAACCCCGGTTTTAAACCCCAATTCATTAAAAACGCTCACCACTTCTGCGCGAAGTACACCTTGTAGAAAAATTGGCATCTTCTCCGTTCTCCAGGTTTCTAAATCGAATTTCCTCACGATGTGATCTAAAGTATTCATTACCATGCCCCCTCGTATTGTTTTTCTATATAGTTCACTATCTTCGTCAATCTCGATAATCCAATTGGGGTCTCTGGTGAACTCTGCTGGTAAATTAGGATAATCCACAACCCCCACTGCTCTTTGTCTCCTTGCTTTCTCTTTCCATTCCTCCTGACTTCTTGTTTCGTAATGATTAATCCATATCTTCCTATGTATTGGAGCCTTTGGAAACGCTCCTTTAAACGGATTAAGGTCTACGTCAACGCATGACCCCTCGATATAATTGAATGAATGAGGATTTCTTCTGGGTTCACTCACTTTAAAAGGATTAACGATGCTCTTGATGTTTCTATTCATATAAAACTTAGGACTTGTAGGATAAATAAACTTTTCTTTCTGTAGAATAGGTGACCTAGTTTTTACGCCAGATGATCCAAATACCCTCCAACTTACCCCAAGTCCTGGATACCCGTTATATTCTTCAAGAGTGGCCTTTATATCTTCATTTTCACAAATAATAAATTCATCCTCATCAATAAATGCTGCCCAATTACAAAAAGGCAGCTCTCCAGATTTAAACTCCTTAATACATCGAGCAAATGTTGGCAATTGCATATAAATACCGGGCATCTCAAAAACTTTAATATCCTCCCTAAACTCGCACCTCTCGATTATCTTTGAAATAGGAAAGGAACTATCATTATCATATATAAAGAATTTATCCACCCCTAAATCCCTATGATGATGAAGCCATTCTATCAAGTATGGAGGGTATGGATCTTTAATCATAGAACAAATTGCGACAATCATAATTTAACAAGCTCCATCGTATTGTTTAACCCACATCCATGATCTCGGTTTATCCCTTATATCTTCTGGCGGAGCTAGTCTGTTACCAAGAACAAACCAAGGATTAATGTCATATGCTCTAGTATATCCTTGGATAGCTTCCCAAACATGAGTCAATTTATGGGGTTTATATGGAGTAACCTGGGCATAATCATGTCCACTAATTACACCCCCCACTCTGACTTTCTTACTCCATTCATAAACATCTTCGGTTACATATTTAAACTGATGGTTACCGTCGATATAAACGAAATCCAAAGACCCATCATCGAAATCCTTTACGGCGTCCATACTGTATTTCCGTATGAATTCGACGTTATAAGGTTTAAGCAGTTCCGCTGCTTCCTTCATATATACTTCATTAGTAGCGGTGTCTATCCTGTTATAATCAGAATAACTCTTATATGGATCAATACAAAATAATTTGAAGTCGGGGTGGTCCTTACATAACTCTTCGGCATATTGACCTCTCTTAGTCCCTACCTCCACCCCAACCTTAAACCCTAATTCTTTAAACAATTCACCAAGATTATTCCTACCGTAATTGGGAATCTCAATAGGCATGTACCGTTGAGATAATTTATTTTTCAAATTAAATTTCTCAACGATATAATCAAGGGTGTCCAATACCCACCCCCGTTATAGCGTTCGCAAAATCGTGTAAGAATTTATCTTGGGAGAAAACTTGAGCGACACGTATTCGACCAGCCATACCCATTTCCTTTGCTAACTCTTTATCCCTAAGAAGCAACAGAATCCGATTAGCTATCATTTCCTCATCGTCAACGGGAACGAGAAATCCCGTTTTACCGTCAACAACAATTTCAGAAGGCCCACCGGAATCTGTTGCGACTACGGGGAGTCCATGAGCCATTCCCTCTAGAATAGATAACCCGAAGGGTTCCACTATAGCGGTGGAAGTAAGCAGGGCGCCACTTTGATAGTAGGTATCCATGTCGGAAACCCATTTATGAAAATAAAACTTGCGCTCTATCCCCATTCGTACCCGTTCATCCAAAAGTAAATTTCTGTATTCTCTTTCCCAAAACTTCCCTGCCAAGGGAAATATAGCTTCAGGCATTTCATCAAGTACCAATTTGGCCGCTTTCAACAAGGCATATTGTCCTTTTCTACGACAAATACCTCCTACGGATAACACTGTATGGCCATCTAAAGAAGCAGGAGACAAACCAGGAACTGGCACTCCGTTATAAACTATCTTTATCTTATCCGAATCTTGACCCAGATACCTAACGAATTCCTGTTTCACGGCGTTAGATATTACGATAATTTTATCTGAAAGCATAAGCATAACAGGGTAAAGAAACTCATATTTCAACATATGATTCAGCTTCGGGTCTTGGCTTAGAATCTCGTGAATGTACCAAATATGGGGGACGTTACAAAGGTGCGCAGATAACGCCCCCTCTGCCATTGTAATCGTATTGGAAATCACCAAATCAATATTATGCTTCTTGATGATATCAACAAACTGATCAGTACTGGAACGTATATTAAGAAAATACTGGAAAATTTTATAAATAGTATCTTGCTCAAATCCGGCCCACCAACTAAACTTTACTCGGTGAGCGATAACGCCGTGCCTCTCTAATTCGTCATAAAATTCACCGCGTTCGGGAAAGATACAATGGCACGTTATCCCGATAGATATCAGGTGTTTTATAACGTCAAACATTACATTTTGGGCTCCCCCACTCCTACGGCCACTATGACTTATGAACAAGATAGTCATTAGCCAATTCCTTCCAATTCGTAGGCCAGGTAGGTATGGGCCAGAATTTGTCAACGAGCCAATCTATATCATGGATGCGCTTCTCCCATTTATTCCGCATCCAAAAGTTAAAGGACCAGTTTTGTCCCTCTACCATCTTTCTCTTACTAATGAAATATCCCCTTCCGTATTGCTTCCCTTTGTGTAGGTGGGCATACCAGGTATTTTTATTTATGACACATCGGCCCCCACCTAGCCAGGTCTTGTTCATCAATTGTTGCGCTTCCTGAACAAAGTTACCGTAACCTTCTTCGGGCATCCCACCAAGGAAATCGTTGAAGTGTTTCTTAGCCATAAACCAGCAAGACCCTTGACTGCTCATCTCGTCATCGATCATGATATCTTTCTTATCCCTAGCACGCTGTCTCCAAACCTCCCCATGCATTCCCGGCTCTTGGGGTTTATTCCACGGCCAGCATAGGTAGTGGTAATCTACTGGCGACTTCCCAGTGTCTTTAATCGTCCAATTCTCTGCGTCTAGTGAATATCTACGAGGTATGACTATCCAATTGTCTTCGCAGTCTGATTGCAATACCTCGTCGTATCCCTCTTTCATCATACAGTGGCCATCCAATTTCATTAGGTAATCACCCCTCGCTATCGACGCTCCGACATTGATAGCGTTTCTCATCCCCTTTGCTTCAGAAACGTGAAATAAGACTACACGAGGATCTTGAATCGAGAAATGTGGGTCAGGAGTATACCCATCCAATACACCGATTACCTCTACATCTCCGGTTGCCTTTGCCAGTAAATCTCTAAGGGTTTTTTCAAAAAAGATTTCATTCCTAGACGGTACAATAACAGATACCTTTGCCATTTTGCCCTCCTATCTGGTTGCCTTGAAGTTGCGTACCCGTAAATCGGCCTGGAAATCTCTTGCTCTGGACTCCGCAGTGTAATCCCTTACTCGTAAATCGGCCTGGAAACTCCTTTCTCGTTTATGGGCTTTGTACGCTCTTGCTCTCCGTTTGGCTTTAAATGTCCAAGCTGATTCAGCAGGAAACTCTATAGAGGGTGAAGGTGATGCACTGACGGAAGCCGATGGCGATACCGAAGCGGATGGGCTATATGAAGGAGATTCACTTTCGCTAGGAGATATGGATGGGGATTCCGAAGCTGACGGAGAAACTGAAGGCGATTCCGAAGCTGATGGAGATATGGACGGGCTTTCAAAAACCGATGGACTAGCCGATGCGGACGGGCTTACTGAAGGACTTTCAGAAGCTGAAGGCGATATGGAAGCAGATGGAGATTCGGAGGGCGATTCTGAAGCCGAAGGAGAGACACTTGCCGATGGCGATACGGACGGACTCTCGGAAGCTGAGGGAGATACCGACGCACTAGGAGAAGTCGAAGGAGAGGCACTTGCAGATGGCGATACGGATGCGCTAGGAGATACAGACGGGCTTTCGGAAGCCGAAGGAGAAATTGATGGACTTATGCTAGGACTCTCCGAAGCTGACGGGGAAATAGACGGAGACTCCGAAGCTGAAGGGGATACAGAAGCCGATGGAGATACAGAAGGACTTTCAGATGCCGAAGGACTTATGCTAGGGCTTTCAGAAGCACTTGGAGATACAGAAGCGGATGGAGATATAGAGGGCGATTCGGAAGCACTCGGACTTATACTTGGAGACTCCGAAGCTGACGGAGAAATAGAAGGCGACTCTGAAGGGCTTTCGGAAGCCGAAGGGCTAACAGAGGGAGATTCCGAAGCTGAAGGGCTAACGGAGGCTGACGGAGAAATACTTGGGGACTCGCTTCCAATCGAAGGAGAAGCAGAGGCCGATGGAGATATGGATGGAGACTCCGAAGCACTTGGGCTTACTGACGGAGACTCTGACGGACTTTCAGAAGCTGAAGGCGATATAGATGGAGACTCCGAAGCTGAAGGGCTTACACTAGCACTCGGAGACACCGAAGGGCTTTCGGAAGCACTTGGGGACACCGAAGGCGATACTGAAGGGCTTTCAGAAGCCGATGGAGAAATAGACGGGGATTCAGAAGCCGATGGGCTAACAGAAGCCGATGGGGATACCGAAGGACTTTCAGAAGCTGAGGGAGATATAGAAGGTGATACACTCGGACTTTCCGAAGCCGATGGGCTTATCGAAGGTGATTCTGAAGCCGAAGGACTAATTGACGGAGAAATAGATGGGGATTCACTGGCCGATGGAGATACAGAAGGACTTTCCGACGCACTAGGAGAAACTGACGCCGAAGGGCTTATAGATGGAGACTCTGAAGCCGATGGGCTTATCGACGCTGATGGAGATATACTTGGAGACTCCGAAGCTGACGGAGAAACGGAAGCCGATGGAGAAACAGACGGAGACTCCGAAGCTGACGGCGATATAGAGGCTGACGGAGATATGGATGGAGACTCCGAAGCTGATGGAGATATAGATGGGGAAACGCTTGGGGACTCACTTGCTGACGGACTGATTGAAGGACTCTCCGAAGCCGAAGGCGATACTGACGGAGAAATACTTGGAGACTCCGAAGCTGACGGAGAAATAGAAGGCGATTCAGAAGCCGAAGGCGAAACGGAAGCCGAAGGTGAAATACTTGGTGATTCAGAAGCACTTGGACTTATTGACGGCGACTCGGAGGGTGATTCTGAGGCACTAGGGCTAACGGAAGCACTAGGTGAAATTGAAGGACTCTCACTTGCTGATGGAGAAATCGAAGGACTCCCCGGTGATGGGGATGGGGATATTGATGCAGATGGGCTTATAGACGGGCTTTCCGAAGCCGATGGAGAAACCGAAGCCGATGGACTTATTGAAGGAGACTCTGACGGAGAAACTGACGGAGACTCCGAAGGACTTTCACTTGCCGATGGAGAAATAGAAGGCGACTCTGAAGCCGAAGGCGATACCGAAGCACTTGGGGACACCGATGGAGACTCGGAAGCTGAGGGTGAAATTGAAGGAGATACACTTGGCGATTCAGAAGCGGAGGGAGAAATTGAAGGACTTTCGGACGCTGAAGGTGAAACTGATGCAGATGGACTTATAGATGGGCTTTCACTAGCTGATGGAGATACCGAAGGACTAACCGATGGGCTTTCCGAAGCTGACGGCGATATAGATGGGGATTCAGAAGCACTAGGACTTATAGACGCTGACGGACTTATAGACAGTGATTCAGAAGCTGACGGAGAAATAGATGGAGACTCTGAAGGACTTTCACTAGCACTAGGACTAATGGATGGAGACTCCGAAGCTGAAGGGGAAATAGAAGGCGATTCAGACGGGCTTTCGGAAGCTGATGGGCTAATACTTGGAGATTCGGAAGCACTTGGACTTACGGAGGCTGATGGACTTATTGAAGGGCTTTCAGATGCCGAAGGAGAGGTAGAGGCTGACGGACTGATTGAAAGACTTTCGGAAGCCGATGGACTTATAGACGCTGACGGAGAAACTGACGGAGACTCCGAAGCTGAAGGGGAAATACTAGGTGATTCAGACGGACTCTCGGAAGCTGACGGACTTATAGACGGTGATTCAGAAGCTGACGGACTTATAGATGGGCTTTCAGAAGCACTTGGAGATATAGATGGGGAAGCGGATGCAGACGGAGATATAGACGGGCTTTCGGACGGGCTTTCAGAAGCACTAGGACTTATAGACGGAGACTCCGAAGCAGAGGGGCTTACTGACGGAGATTCCGAAGGAGACTCTGACGCCGAAGGCGAAATCGACGGGGATTCACTAGCACTTGGGCTAACAGATGCTGACGGAGAAATAGATGGAGACTCACTTGCTGAGGGACTAATACTTGGGGACTCTGACGGAGACTCCGAAGCTGATGGGGATACAGAAGGACTCTCCGAAGCACTTGGAGATATGGACGGAGATTCTGACGGAGATTCTGAAGCACTAGGGGATATAGACGGGCTTTCTGACGCCGAAGGGCTAATGCTCGGAGACTCTGACGGACTTTCAGAAGCTGAAGGCGATATAGATGGAGACTCCGAAGCTGATGGAGATATAGATGGGGACTCGGAAGCCGAAGGTGAAATACTTGGTGATTCAGAAGCACTTGGACTTATTGACATTGATGGAGAAATACTAGGGGATTCTGACGCTGATGGAGATACCGATGGTGATTCGGAAGGAGATTCTGACGCCGAAGGCGAAATACTAGGTGATTCTGAAGCCGAAGGCGATACCGACGCAGATGGGGATACCGAAGGGCTTTCACTTGCTGACGGAGAAATTGACGGGGATTCTGACGGACTCTCAGAAGCCGAAGGACTAATTGAAGGACTCTCCGAAGCTGACGGCGATACGGATGGAGATTCAGAAGCCGATGGGGAAATACTTGGAGACTCTGAGGCTGAAGGAGAAATAGATGCCGATGGGCTTACTGACGGAGACTCCGAAGCTGATGGACTTATAGAAGCAGATGGTGATATCGAGGGCGATTCAGAAGCAGAGGGGCTTATAGATGGCGATTCGGATGCCGAAGGACTGATACTTGGGGACTCGGAAGCCGAAGGTGATATAGAGGCTGATGGACTTATCGACGGAGATTCAGATGCTGACGGAGAAATTGAGGCCGAAGGTGATATTGACGGCGATTCGCTAGCAGATGGAGAAATCGAAGGCGATTCGGATGGAGACTCCGAAGCTGAAGGCGATATAGAGGGCGATTCAGAAGCCGAAGGACTAATGGACGGACTTTCAGAAGGCGACTCGGATGCCGATGGGCTTATACTGGGCGACTCCGAAGCAGAGGGGCTTATACTGGCAGACGGGGATACACTTGGACTCTCACTTGCTGAAGGCGATATGCTTGGGGACTCGGATGGGCTTTCCGAAGCTGACGGGCTTATCGAAGGGGATTCGCTAGCAGAGGGGCTTATTGATGCTGACGGGCTTATTGACGGCGACTCACTCGCTGACGGAGAAATAGACGGGGATTCAGAAGGAGACTCCGAAGCACTAGGTGATATTGACGGGCTTTCAGAAGCTGAAGGGCTAATAGAAGCCGAAGGTGAAATAGACGGAGATTCAGAAGCACTAGGGCTTATCGAAGGAGATTCGGATGGAGACTCCGAAGCCGATGGACTTATTGACGGAGATTCCGACGCTGACGGAGATACCGAAGGAGACTCCGAAGCTGAAGGTGAAATCGAGGGAGACTCACTTGCCGATGGAGAAATTGAAGGAGATTCTGACGGACTTTCCGAAGCACTTGGGGAAATAGACGGTGATTCAGAGGCCGATGGGGAAATACTAGGTGATTCAGACGGACTCTCGGAAGCTGACGGACTTATAGACGGTGATTCAGAAGCTGATGGGCTAATACTTGGAGACTCTGAGGCTGAAGGGGATTCAGAGGCTGAGGGGCTTACTGACGGAGACTCCGAAGCTGATGGGCTAATTGAAGGGCTAGGTACGAAATCTAAAACTATATCATCTATATCTACACTTGAAAACTCATCCGCACCGATGTCCCATGTAGAAGTATCCCCTCCGCGCCACTCGTCTATTTCGTGATAGTAGACGTTGGTTAGCATGTATAACCAAAGCCCAATATATTTTCCTGTATCAAGGGCAGTTGAGGGATTAGCAGTATTGGTCTGTGTTGCCGCTCCCCAAGTGTTATAAGCACCCGGTTCGGATGCACCGAAATCCCAATACTTAAATGCTGTATTGTCTCCAGTTCCTTCTACAGAGAACCCGAACCAATCTCCAGCATCTGGTGTAGTTACATTAATCCTACTTCCTACAGTCTCTTGCCAAGTAGCCCCGATCATACGTTCAATAGAGAACTGCCAAGCGGTCCCACTCCATCGTACTGATAAGGTGTAAGAATTGCCCGTTCCGTCAGCAGAAGATTGACGTAATATCGCACCGAATGTCCCGTCGTTGCCGGTAACCCCCTTCAGTTGTAAAGCAACGTACTGATTTATTCCGTCAGTCTGTGTTTGATAAACACCAATAAAACCCGTAAAAGCACTATTTTCTTCATATACAGCGTCCCAGTCACAAACAAGTACATAAGTTGGATAACTCCCTGAATAAGAATCCCAATTTGCATCAGCCTCTAAGTCACTATTGAAATCAAAAGATTCGGAGAAGGTAAGTTTCTCCGTCCCTCTCGTATCCCCGTCTATGTCGTCGGTGAAGGAGCCGGAGAGATTGGTGCCATAATTCTTCGCCCCTGTATCGTTAGAGGCTAAGTGGAAGTCGTCATTGTCCTCATCTACGAAGGTGAACGACTGACTGAACCGATTGCCCGTTCCCCCACTAGAAAGACCCTTTGTATTGTCGTTTGAAGTCGCGCAGTAGGTATCGGTTTGGTATCCATACACAGTATCTTCTGTGCAGGAATCAAATAAACAGTTCGTTATCGTTACAGTTCCGACATCATCACTAACGGCCTGATAACAATTTTGGAAAGTACAGTTATAAATATTTAGAGTGAAATCAGAATCCGATGATATAATTCCTTGTCCGTCATTTGCCTCATCTCCATAAATATCCCAAAATAAACAATTATAGACATCCACTGAAGAGGTCGCAGGAGAACTCCATAACTCAAGCCCTAATATCTGGTTTGAATACGTTTCATCCATATTTGGTGCTGTAAATATACATTTAGTAATAAAAAAGGTTCCAGCAGTATCTGGCATTAAGGCCAGACTAACGGGGTTTTCGGACGATGTCGGAGAAGTAAGTTTGAACTGTATCCCCGCAAACGAAACGAAACTTTCGTAAACAAGCACGTCGGCTCGATCATTTGACTTTATATATACATCCGTATTCCATTTTCCCCCATGACTAACTTCTGCAACAATATCAATATATCTCGTAGAGTCCGTAGTCCAACTATTTATACTACAGGAGGTGGTGTCTGCCGTATGGGCAGCATCATTAGAACAGCAGACTGCTTTCTCAATCACATCGTAGGACGTTAAATCACCCTGTCTCGCCGCCTCCCAAGCGTTCAAAGATTGGTAAGCATGATCCCCACCAGAGAGTGCGTTGGTTCTACCGTTCCCTGCCGCCGCAGAATCGGGATCAACATAGCGAGTAACGATTGCTCCCGCTGTTCCCGCATCGGCACCGATACCCCAAAATGTTCTCGTATCTCCATCAATATCATCGGTGAAGGTACCAGATAAATCAGTACCCCCTGTACGCCAAGTCCGATCCCCGGCTTCAAGCCTGTAATCGTCGTTGCCGCCGTCAACAAACGTGGGCGTCGAAGTGGAGCATGTTATTTGCGTAATGGAACCGGAAAAGTTCGTTGTCACGCATCCCGACAGGCCGCAGTTTATCGCGTCGTTGTCGGCATCATTTCCGCGAATGCCATTATCACAATTGACAACCGTGACGTTCCGATATTCCGTTATGGCAGATACCGAACCGCCGTAAATGGCATAGGCTCCCGAAGCAATCATGTCGTAAATCAAGGTGTTGGTGATTTGAATTGTTATATGAGCATGATAAATGCCGGAACCGTTGGCCCCCGTACCGCCCCTGATGATGCACTTGTCAACGATGACTTCACTGCTGGTAGCGTAGCCAGTATTAAAGCCAAGACCCTCGGCATAGCCAGAAATGTAAGTTGGTTCAAATTGAATGCCGATTACTCGCACATAGGCTTCCCCTACATTAAGGCAATACCCGTTCATCGTACATTTCATTCG
>Ga0307380_10005051_pt1 | contig 17586 bp, 10 predicted proteins | sample UN3MG_FD_202239 | JGI IMG/M metagenome (GOLD analysis project Ga0307380, IMG submission 202239) | Soil microbial communities from Risofladan, Vaasa, Finland - UN-3 | ecosystem: Environmental > Terrestrial > Soil > Coastal area > Acid sulfate soil | place: Finland: Risofladan, Vaasa | collected...
TGCCTCTTGCCACGTAGCGGTTTGCCTCTGTGGCGTCGAGAAGGCGGTGGACCTCATCGGGCGTCAGGAAGGCGGGCGCGGACTCCGGACGCTTCGGCAGGGTGACGCGCCGGAACGGGTTGCGAGTGACGTCATGCCAGTCGCAGAGGTATGTCCAGAACGAACGCAGGCCGTGGAAGCGGCGTCGGATCGTCGCGACTGCTAGGTCTCGGCTCTCAAGCCAGACAAGGTACCGACGTAGGAGCTCCGGCGATACAGCATCCACGACCGGAGATTGATCCTCCTTGACGAGGAAACGGAAGAAGGTGCGCAGGTCATGGTCGTAGGCGAAGGTCGTATGGGGACTGAGACGTCGTTCGACACGCAGGTGCGTCAGGAAGTCTTCGGACAACGGGCGAAGGTCCACGGTGCGGCCCTCCTCGATGAGGTGTATTCACCTCCGAGAGGGCCGCCGTGAGCGGCGTCATTTCCGGGCTTATGTCGCACTCGTCGCTCTCAATTCGGGGTGAGTGCGCCCATAACCCGAACGATAGTCAGTGGAGTGGGCCTGTAAGCCGAGTTGTCGGTCCAGGGGTAGCGCGGGGGTGTACCAACGGTATACCAGAATCGCCCCTTTTCGGGAAATCTCGGGGGTTTTCGCCCGCCACCGCAATCCAGAGATGCCAATAGAACCGCCTCACTGCTGGGAAAATAGCTCCTCGCCTCTCCTCTCACAGCCTCCGCACCCCGTGTACCATCGGTGTACTTTCGGTAGACCGCGCGGTGTACCAACGGTAGACCGATTCGTCGAAATGGTGTACCGCGCGGTGTACCAAAGCGCTCCAACACGGCTTCACATCGGCTCGGCGGTACACCGCCTGCCAGAGGCGGGTGCGCGCTTGCATCTACTCCTTCCTCGATGATATGCTTCAGTTGTGGAGGTGGTGTGGAGTGGACCCTCAGGAGATCATCCGACGCTACGCGGAGCTGCAGTCGCGAGAGGCTGCATGGTGGCGTACTGGTGACTGGCGTACCAAGCCCCGGGCCTCGCTGGTGCGTGAGGTGGAAGCGGTCATTCGGCGGCGGTTCTTCTCACTGCCAGAAGACCAGAGGGGGCCGGCGCTGCAGCGGATGGGGGAGATGGTTGAGGAGGTGACAGCGACCGAGGCCGACATGGACTCGGTGACCCTTTTCATCGACTGGTCGAGAGGGAGATCCAGCGGTAAGAAGGTGAAATGCCCGTGCCGACCGCCGGCCGAATGCCCATTGCTGGTCAAGGATGTCGGCTGGCGTCCAGGGCAAGAGCCGGCCGATCGCGCGACTCCGGAGGAGCTTGCACAGTGTCCTCTGCAGGGCTCCCGAGAGTTATTACTGCGAGTGGTGGCGACTCCGAAGGGGAACCTGAAGAAGTGGTGGCAGCAGACGAAGCGGCAACCCGCCTGCGGACTCGTGCTGCATAGAGATGCATGCGGCAGCGGCCATCGGGTTGTGGGCACGACTGATGGAAGGACGGTGCCGAAGATGATGCGCCAGGCGCGCAGCATGCTCTACAACTGGCGCAAGGCAGAGGGTGTAGACGCAGAACAGCAGGCCGAGGTGATTCTCCTGACTCCCTTCGTGGTTGACAAGCCAAGCCGCCCTTGATAAGATGCTTATGACAATCTGACGGACGCCAAGGGCGTCCTACGCATGGGCAGGCCAAAGGCAGCCGATGAAGCCACGGGATGTGGCTTGATCGGCTGCTTTTGTTTTGGCCTGGCACGCAGCTTCAGCAGAGGAAGGGAGTGAGATCGCCGTGGAGGGACCGGATATGCGAAGTGGGGAGGATGTGGGTCCACTAAAGCATGCACAGACTCCGCACGGCACCTGGGAGAGAAGGCCTGGGGAATCACGGCAGGCCTACCGGGCATTCGAAGCCTACCTGGGGCTGGGGCAAGCTCGCAGCTTACGTGCGGTGGCCAAGCGCGTGGGCTGCCACTTGTCGCTTATCAAACGGTGGTCATCCAAACATGACTGGCGGGTCCGCGGGGCCGCGTGGGACCAAAGCCAGACCCAGGAAGTGGCAGTGCAGACCAAGTCGCAGGAAGTCGCCTACGAACGACGGCTCCGCAACGCCGAGCAGCTCGAGAAGGTGGCCATGGCCGGACTGCGCAGCCTGCTGGTGCGGGACCCGGAGACTGGCGAACTCCGGTTCCACCAGGGCCTCAAGCCGGCCGACATTGCTTCTCTCATTCGCGTCGCCTGCCAGATGATGCCCACCCCACCCATCTTGACGGAGGAAGAAGGCGCCGATGAAGAGGCGCTCGCCGATCTCAGCGATGCCGACTTGCTGCGGCTGCGATCACTGCTAGAAGAGGAGGATGACGATGGAGAAGACGGTGAAGAGAGAGAGAAAGGCGTGGAGCCCAAGCCAGCAGCGAAAGCTGGCTCGGGCCGTAGAAAGAGAGCGCGCGCGACGCGACCCTAACCTGTTCGCCGAGTACGTGATGCGGACCCCGGAGGACGAGCCCTGGGTGCAACAGTCATTCCATCGGGAATGGCAGGCCCTGCTGCCCAGGAAGGGGCCGGCCCGCCTGCTCGTCGGAGCGCCCCGAGAGTCGGCCAAGACCACGCAGCTTGCGATCGCCCGGGTGATTTGGGAACTGGGACGCAGCCCAAACCTGCGGGCGAAGATCGTCACCAGCACCGACGATCTGGCCTCGGACATCGTGGCCTCGATCGCCGAGCATATTGCGCGCAACCCTCGGGTGCGACAGGTCTTCCCCAATCTCAAGCCGGCATCGCCCGGCCTCTGGCCCAAGCCGGGAGCCCGCGCGAACCGGCTGGTGGTGGCGCGCACTCTGCAGGACAAGGATCCCTCCGTGTCTGCACATGGGATCCTATCGACCGGCACGGGCGGCCGGGCCGATCTGATCGTTTTCGACGACGTGGTTGACTACCGCAACGCCGTGGCATCTCCCACCCTCCGAGGCCGGGTGGCTGAGTCGGCCATGGAGGTCTGGATCAATCTCCTGGGCCCAACTGGCCGAGCAGTCTATGTCGCCACGGTCTGGCACGAAGACGATCTTACGATGCAGCTGAAGAGGAACCCCGCCTGGACTGTTTGGTGGCGACCGGCGAGGGACGAGAAGACGGGGGAGCCGCTCTGGCCGGAGCGCTGGGGGGAAGAGGAGCTGGCCGCCCGCGAGCAGGAGATCGGTCCTCGCGCCTTCGCCCGGCAGTACCTCCTCCAGCCCTTCAGTGACGAGGAGCGCACCTTTCCAGAAGACGTGCTGGCAGCGTGTCGAGACGATACGAGATGCCCCGGCAAGATCGAAGTGCCTGCGAAGTGGCCCTGCTACTCGGGCGTCGATCTCGCTTCCAGCCTCGGGCAGAAGGCGAGCTGGACTGTCATGTTTACCGCGGCCGTGGATCCGAACACCAAGCAACGCTATCCCTTAGAGATCGTCCGAAAGCGCCAGCACTTCCCCGAGACCATCCGGATGATCCAGGCCCAGTGGGAGAAGTGGCGCCCGCAGTTGATCTATGTGGAGAGCAATGCATACCAGGCGGCAGTGGTACAGGAGCTGTCACAGACAAATCGCTCCATCCCGGTACGCGCCTACACCACGGGCCGGGAGAAGATGAGTCCGGACATCGGCATCCCCTCTCTGTCTGCCACCATGGCGAATGGGTCCTGGCTGATTCCAACAGGCGGGCCCGCTCACCCGGCCCGCTGCGAGTGTGGCTGGTGTGCCTGGGTGCGTGAGCTTCGCCTCCATCCCGGGGGTGAACATGCCGACTGTGTGATGGCGATGTGGCTGTGTGAGCTGGCCGCCAGAGAGAGGGCCCGCTGAAGTGGCAAATACCCCAAGCCGGGCGACCTCTCGGGCCTGCGGAAGAAGTCCTATGCGGAGGAAAGGGACGGCGTGCCAATGGCGAGGCGAACCAGCGTGCGCTCCCAGTCGGCGCGGCTGAAGGGGATCAATATAGTGAGGAACAGGTGAGGCGATCGAGGGTATCCACCAAGGCGACGTGAGGGACTGGCTTGCCGCGCTACCTCCGCATCTACCGTAGGGGTTTGTCGATGCCGCTCTCTCGATCCCCGCTCGTCGCCTCAGCCAGGGTGCGGAAGGCTGCGGTCGCCCGGCGTAGGTCAGCGCCGGAGACAGGATCTGTCACACCGACGCTGCCGGACTGAAGAAAGGAAGCAGTGGAGCATGGATATGAGCAAACTGAATCTCACTCAGATATCGATCGGACGCCTGAAGCCCTCGCCCTACAATCCGCGGCTCATGCCGCAGGCGGAGATGGAGAAGCTGACGCGGTCGATCAGAGAGTTTGGGTTCGTGGAGCCGCTGGTGGTGAGGAAGCAGGACCACAGGGTCATCGGGGGACATCAACGGCTCGAGGCGGCGAAGGTCCTGGGACTAGAGAAGGTCCCGGTGGTGTTCGTTGACATCACCGAGGCCCAGGCGAAGGCCCTGAACCTCGCCCTCAACCGCATCCAGGGGGAATGGGATCTGCCTAAGCTGGGCGAGTTGCTGGCGGAGCTTCGAGACATCCCGGATCTGGACGAGACGCTCTCGGGATTCGATTCGGGGGAGATGGACGATCTCCTCGCCGAGCTGGAACGCCAGCAACTGCCCGCGCCCTATGAGGAGAGCTTCCCGGAGGCGGCGGAGGTGCTCCAGGCGCAGCGGGAGGCGGCCCCGACGCGAGTCAGCAAAGGTGAGACGTGGCGGCTCGGCCGGCACCGGCTCTATTGCGGGGACAGCCTCGCACCCGGCGCGCTTGAGCGGCTGTGTGATGGCAAGAAGGTGGACGCCGCCGTGACCGATCCACCATATGGGGTTGGATATCGGTCGACGCTGGCCCGCCGCGGGCGCAGGAAGAAGTCCATCGCCAATGATGGCCAGGATGAGTTCGACGGGTTCCTCGCGAGAGCACTACCTGCGATCCGGGCCGTGATGAAGCGCGGCGCGGTGATGTACTGGTTTGCCGGTGGAGGTGGGGCGGAGCCGGTGCTGGCAAAGGCCTTGCTCGCCATCGCAGAGCAGTTTACTCTCCTCAATACTATAGTGTGGGACAAGGTCGACCCCGGCTTGGGGTGGCGGTGGCGTCGCAGCTGGGAGGCGATCATCGAGGCCTCCCATGGCAAGCCCCGAGTCTGGCATGGGGGCACGAGCGCGCGCAACGTACTGCGCTATGCCAAGGCCATCCCACAATCAGACGACCATCCCACGCCGAAGCCGGTGCCGCTGCTGGAGGAGATCATTCGAGCGGCCGCGCCGAGCCGGGGACTTATCCTCGATCCCTTCGCCGGGTCGGGGCCGACCCTCATCGCCTCGGAGCGGACGGGACGAGCCTGCTATGCCGCGGAACTCGAGCCACAGTACTGTGACATCATCGTGGCCCGCTGGGAGGCGCTGACGGGATCAGAGGCGAGGGCATTCTCCGCGGAGTCCGCTTAGGAAACGGCCGTTTGTGGGCACAGAACGGCACTTACAGAACGCAGGATAGCAGTTAGCCAAAGACGAAGAGAATTGCCCAGGAGAGCTTGGGCAGGATTTCTAGGGCGCACAGGGACGAAAGGACAATTCCCCGGACGCCCTGCCGAAGCGTTGCCGGGGGCGGCCGGGGAAGCGCCAATTTCGCCGGCCAGATAATAGTAAGCCAGAAGGGGAGCCTGCCCTGCCCGCAGAACTTAGACAATAGTCGATATGGGCTTGATGCGGGCAGTTGGCCCCACCATCCTAGTTGGGTAAGCCCAACCAAGGCGACAGTAGGAGGGGCGAGGGCAGCGATCCTGCGTGGGCGAGGCAGGAATGAAGCTGGCGAGCAGTACCGGCAGCGTGGCTTCGGCAATGCGCAGCCTCACCTTTGAACGGGTGACCGCGCTCGCTGTGGCCGTATGCGTTCTTGGTGTGGCAAGTGCCTCCGGAGCTGTGGCCGCTGACACCTCCCGCGACGTAGAGGCGACTGCCAGCGCGGCCCGGGCTCAACACATTTCCCTCCAGGCCGGCAGCTTCGACCCTCTCAGCCGGAAACCCGACCTCCCAGCTCGCCTTACTCAGGCGGTCCCCGCTGCCGACGAAGACTACTACATCGTCCAGTTCGACGGCACCGTGCTCCCGGAGTGGCGCGCCGAGATCGAGGAGATCGGCGGCGTGCTGTACGGCTACATGGCCGAACACGCCTACCTCGTCAAGCTGGCGAAGCCGCTCGTGCACCAGGTTCGGCAATTGCCGCAGGTTCGGTGGGTCGGGCTGTACGAGCCCGGGTTCAGGGTCAGCCCCGGGCTGTTCGAGACCCTGGAATCGGCCGAAGAGGTGCCGGTCGTCCTGTCCACGTTCGAGCGCGACGAGCTGGCCGGCCTGCTGGCCGCGCTCTACGCCGAGCAGGCCGATCTTATGGAGAAGTTTCCATTGACCGGGAACTCGGTTCGCGCTCATGTCAAGGGTCGGTCGATTGCTCGCCTGGCGCAGACGAAGGGATTGGCCTGGATGGAGGAGTTCGTCCCGCCCGAGCTCTTCAACGACCAGGCCGGCCCCATCGTGGGTGCCGACGATGTGTGGTCTGTTCCGGGCCTCTACGGAACCGGCCAGATCGTGGCCGTCGCCGACACCGGCCTCGACCTCGGCGCCAACGACGCGACGATTCACCCCGATTTCTACGGCCGGATCGTCGAAGGGCAGGCCTGGGGGCGCGCAACCTGGGACGATCCGGACGGCCACGGCACTCACGTCGCCGGCAGCGTCCTGGGCGACGGCACGCAATCATCCGGGCTCTATGCCGGCGTCGCGCCCGAGGCCAGCCTCGTCATGCAGTCCGTGCTCGACGCAAACAATGGCCTGGGCGGGCTCCCCGCCGACCTCCGCGACCTTTTCACCGACGCTTACGACGCTGGGGCGCGCATCCACACCAATAGCTGGGGCGCCGCCCTCTACGGAGCCTACAACACCGATTCCTGGAACGTCGACAGATTCGCTTGGGACCACAAAGACGTGACGGTCCTCATGGCGGCCGGAAACGAGGGAGAGGACCTGGACGCGGACGGCGTCATCGACGCTGACTCGATCAGCACGCCGGGGACGGCCAAGAACTGCATCACCGTCGGCGCAACGGAGAACTACCGTCCCTCCCTCAACTTCATCTGGGGGAGCGGCTACGGGAGCCCCATCAGCAGTGACTACACGGCGGACGGCCCGGACGGTCTGGCGGCGTTCAGCAGCCGCGGACCGGTCGATGACGGGCGGCTCAAGCCCGATCTGGTAGCGCCCGGCACGTGGGTCTGCTCGGCGCGCACCCGCCAGGCAGCAGTCGATGAGGGATTCGAATCAGGCTCGATACCGGGGGGCTGGAGCGCCGATTCCGGCTGGGCGGTCTACTCCGGAGACGCCCGCGGCGGGACCTACAGCCTCGCCAACGGCACCCCCTCCGCCAGCTATGGACCCAGCCAGAACAGCTGGGTCGACCTGCCGCCGTTGGATTTAGGAGCCTACTCGTGGGGCACGTACGGATGGATAGAGGTCGCCATATGGACGCGCTACAACATCGAGTCGGATGGCGACCAGGCCTGGCTGGTCGTCGACGATCAGAGGCCCGGGCAGGGGTGGTACGGGTATTCGTTCACGGGCGCCTCCGGCGGATGGCAGCTCGTTCCGTTGCGGATCGATCCGGCGAGCATCAGCGACTGGAGCGCTGTCAACATCGCCCTGGTGCTCGAAACCACCTCCTCGAACAGCGGCGGACCGTATTACTTCTTGGCGGACGACGTCAGAGTCTATTCGCTCAATGGGTGGCGGCCCGCCGAGCTCGGCCTGAGCACGAACGGGACCGTCATCGACGAGAGCTACCAGCTCATGAGCGGGACCTCGATGGCGACTCCGCTCACGGCGGGCGGCGTCGCTCTCCTCCGGGAGCACTTCATGTACGACGAGGGCGTGACCGATCCGAGCGCCGCGCTCCTCAAGGCGACGCTCATCGCCTCCGCCGACGACCTCACCCCCGGACAGTACGGCACAGGCGCCGCGCAGGAGATCCAGGGACGCCCCGACAGGTCGCAGGGCTGGGGACGCGTCAACGTTAAGAACGCCATTGCCCCGGACTCGCCGGCTGCGGTCACGTACTTCGATGTGGCGACCGGGCTGGCCCAGAGCGAGGCCGACGAGTTCTTCATCGACGTCACCAATGGCTCCGTGCCCCTGCATGTCGCACTCGTCTGGACCGACCCAGCGCCCGCAACGCCCTCGGTCACCCCTCAACTCGTCAACGACCTCGACCTGACCGTCACCGATCCCTCGCTGGTGGACTACACTGCCATGGGAGGGTCGGGAGACCACCTCAACAACGTCGAGTTCGTCGAGATCGCGTCACCGGTCGTCGGCACGTACACAATCACCGTCGAGGGATACGACGTCAACGGTCCGGACCAGCCCTATGCCGTCGTCGTATACGGCGGAGCGACGGAGACGGACCTGACGCCTCAGATCTCGGCCCTGGATCCGATCTCCGGCTCGCAAGGCGTAATGGAGCTCGAAGTCGCGATCACGGGCCTCTACACGAACTTCGCGGACGGCGTCTCCGTCGCATCGTTCAGCGGAACCGGCATCACCGTCAATAGCACGAGCGTGAGCGACGCCACGCACGCGCTTGCGGACGTCAGCATCGACCTTTCGGCGCCGCTTGGGGCCCGCGATATCACGGTGACGACGGGCGACGAAGTCGCCGCGGGGACCGAGGCGTTCGAGGTGACGCTCTCGACGCTCAGCGTGTCACTCATGCCCGGAGCCTGGGACATTGGGGTCGTTCCGCCGGGGGCCGTGGAGACGACGTGGACCGCGGGCACGGCGGCGCAGGGGGGCTACTTCGAGGTGACGAACGACGGCTCGACGGCGATCGGCCTGATGCTCGGCGCCGCGAACAGCGAGAGCTGGACGCTCGGCTCGACCCCGGGGCCGGATACGTTCGTCGTGGGGTGGGGGCAGACCGCCGTGCAGGGAAATGAGCCTGCCTATACCGTGGTGACGACCGGCGGCGTGCCGCTGGCGAGCGATTTGTCGGCAGGCGGAAACTTCAAGTTCGATCTGCAATGCTTGGCGCCCACTTCCAGTACGGATCCATCGGGTCAGCACATCACGGCCGTTGTGGGAGCACAGCCATGACCGGCACACACACCGTGGACGAACCAAGCGCGAGCGAGAGGGGGTGAAGAGTCCAGGCACAGCTTCAGAGGCGGGACTAAGGGTCTGATTTGACAGACCAAAACCGATAGGAGGTATGGAGTTCGATGAGAAAGACGAGTCTACATCTGTTGCTCGCAGTTCTGTTGCTGCTGGCGGCGCAGGCCGCCTTCGCCGCAGACCAGATCACCGTCACGGTGACCCTCCAGCAGGTGGGCGTGAGCGTGTCGCCTACGAGCTGGGCGCTGGACACGATGGCTCCGGGCGCCGTTCAGTCGAGCTGGGTGAGCGGGAATGCCGGGCACTTCGCCGCGACCAATGACGGAAACGTCGCTCAGGACCTCACGATCGCGGCCGGCGCCACGAGCCCGAGCGCTTGGGCTGCCGGGTCTTCGTCTGCAGTTGACGTGTACGTCATCGGGTTCGGCATCGGAAGCGGCGACTACACCAGCGAGCCGACCTACACGACCTTCACGACGGCGACATCGCTGGCGACGAGCGTTGATGCGGAAGGCACCGTTGACTTCGACCTGCAGTTCACCGCCCCCGCGACGGGCAGCACGGTCGGCCCAGGGGCCGAAACGTTCACCGTGTCCCTGGCTGCAAGCGCTTCGTAAGGTGTCATGGGCGTGCGCCTCTCGAGCGAGGGGCGCACGCCCTCCCACCGAGACCGAGCCGTATTGCCTCGGGAGAGGATGGAAGGACGTGAAGAAGAGACTCATCTTGAGTGGTGTAGTGCTCGCACTCATACTAACCCTCTCGGCCGGCGCGCTGCTGGGGGGCACGGATACCGCGGAGGCCCCGCCCTCGGTCGGTCTCTCCGTCGAGCCGGGCGGAATGCTCATCCAGGGAGTGGAGCCCGGCCAGGTCTACGATCTGGAGGAGAAGACCGGCATCCTGCTGACGATTCATAACCGCGATCGTTCCGATCATACGTACATGCTTGCCACCTTCCGCCCGTCAGAAGTCGGCAATCGCCGCCTTCCTACTGGCTACTCCGATATCCCAGACCCGGCCTGGTTCTCATTCCAGCACTCCGAGGTCCGGGTTCCCGCGAACTCCTCCGGCCAGGTGCGCATGCATCTCGAAATTCCCGACGATGACCGCTACCGGAACCAGCATTGGAGCGTGTCGGTGGGCGTTGCCGGCAAGCCCGAGCCGGGCGAGACCCTGACCCTGGCGGTCTATCCGCGCTTCGAAATCGAGACTGCATCGGCGCCCCGCGCTGAACTCAGCCTTCGGCCTGCGGGCGGAATAGGCCTCTGTTCCTCGGTCGTGACGCTGAACGACGCCGGCCCGGGTCGAGCCGCCGTGGGCGAATTCGTCATCTGCAACAACGACGGAAAAACGCACAGCTATCATCTGAGCGTGCTGGCCCAGGGCGACACCGGAGAGGGAAAGCGGCTCTTCCCGTCCGGTGGCTCCGGCTGGATGCCCGGATCCGATTGGGTTTCCCTCCCTCGCCCCCGGCTTCGGCACGATACGCGCTGGAGCGTGAAGGCATGGCCTACCCTCTGGCTGGCGCGCCAGTCGCACGTTCCAGTGCCCATCGAGGTGAACGTGCCGGCGGGGATGGCGGTCCCGGATGGGGGGTGGGAGGCGATCGTCTTCGTGGAGCGCGACGATGGTGCGGTTGGTTTCGTGCGGGTCCGCGTGCCCAACGCCGGATCGGGGGATGAAGGAGCGGCTTGATGCATGGCATGCCGCGATTCGGGAATCGACTGAACCTATTCGTGGCTGTTGCCGCGGCCGCGCTCATGGTCGCCGGCGCGCCCGCCTTCGGCCAGCCGGACATAGCGATCTCCGTGGCGCTCGAGCTTCTCCCCGGCGCCGACGTAACGGCGCCGTCCGGAGAGGGCGCTGCCCCGGGCGATACTCTCTACTACCTATTCTGGGTCCAGAACACCGGCGATCTCGCCACTTCCTACAAGCTGACGGTGACGACGGAGAGCAAGTGGAGCGCCGTTCTCCCGCAGCACTCCAGCAAGCAGATACCGACCCTTCAGCCGGGCCAAATCGAGATCGTGCCCGTCGCCGTAATCGTGCCCACCAGTGCTACCGTCGGCTCGACCGGCGCCACAACGCTGACAGCGGCAGCCACCGAGAAGCCGCGGCCGAGCGACCAGGACACGGTGGTCACGACCGTCATCCCCAATCCGGAGATCCCGAAAACCGTCATCACCCCGCCCGGTCAGAGCGGCGCTCCCGGCACCACCGTCGTCTACAACTTCCAGGTGAAGAACATCGGCGTCACCGCGGCGACATACCAGCTTCGAGTCTCTTCCTCTCCGAAGTGGACCACATCCCTGCCGAACCACCCCAAGGGCAGGATTGACTCTCTTGCCCCCGAGCAGGTCGAGACGGTTCCGGTCGCCGTTCAGATCCCCTCGAAAGCCGGCATCGGGGATACTTGTGACACGACGCTGACGGCAATCCGCCTGGGCCGCCCCAAGATCTCGGACGAAGGAATCGTAACGACCGTAGTCGTCGCACCCTCATCTCTCGGCCTGGCTATATCCGACCCAGCACCGGGCGACGGAGTCTGGGTCTATTTCGCCACTCTCACGAACAATAGCGGCCAGGCCCGACAGGTGCTCATTGCGGGCGTGTCGCTGCGCGGCCGTCACGTCACGATGGACGGCCAGCCGGACGCTATCGTCACGGTGCCGGCAGGTGGTGCCGCAGAGGTCGAGCTGACGGTGACCGCCGACTCCGCAGGCAGCGACTATCTGATCGTGTCCGCCGAGGACGCCGCGGCCGGAACGCTTCGAGTGCAGGCGGCGAAAGCCATACCTCGCGGCTGAACCCAATTCGTATCCCACCCACGACAGGACGCGGGTCTCCCTGCCCCTCTCTCTGCGGGTTTCCAGATAGCCGCTGGCCGAGCATAAGAAAGCCGGGAGGACGACATCGTCCTCCCGGCTTTTGCTCCCAGTCAGTTCTCCAGTCTTACTTCTGCCGGCCCTTGCCTCCGCCTTTGCCGGCGCTCGACTGGCTCGAGATCTCACTTCCCTCGACATCCGCCAACTCGACCGCTGTCACGCTGACCTTCGCCTTACCCTTGCCGGTCTGGTTGAGGGTGAAGGTGAGGATTGTGCCCTCGCCGCCCGACAGCACTTCCGCGCTGGCGGTGTAGGCGATGGCTTTCACCGCGCCGCCGAGGTCATTGCCCATCACGCTCCAGCTCGAAGCTCCGGTCAGCAGATCGCCCGCGGAAACGCCGCTGTAGGCGAGCTTCTTCGTGTCGTAGTCGAGAGCGACCTGGATGCCAGCCAGACCCGCGCAGTTCGACAGCTTTACCGCGACCGAGACCTGCCCGCCGCTTTCGCTCACCTGTGTCGTGACGGTGACGGGTTCGGTCGGCGGAGCCACCACCGGCGGCGCTCCCGCCCGTCCGATCCCCATGCTCTCCATCGCTTCCATCGCCCTATTGGCAGCGATGACAACGTCGAAGATATTGACCTCATCATCGCAGTTCAGGTCAGCCGCCCACCGCTGCCAGTCGGCCCATTCGCCGCGGTCGATGGCTATATTGGCGATCTTAATGACATCGAATACGTCGATCGAGCAATCTGCATTCAGGTCGCCTTTGCTGATCGCCGTGAAGACATTGCTGTACCCGCCGATGTCCTCCCAGTGCGCCAGCAGCTGCATCTCGCACCGAGGTGTGACGAGCTCGATATCTCCCGACCAGACGCCGTCGACGAGAGTGACGGAGGTCGGTGCAACCGGGTCGAGCATGAGCACATCGGAGGGATCCCACATGCGGTAGCCCCCCAGTTCGACGGCCACATTGCAGTCCGTCATGACCGCGCCCTCGCGATCCAGAGCCGTGATCGTCACGGGGAAAGGCAGAGGGCAGTCCCAATCGGCGCCCGCAGGCCCGGTTATCTCAGCCACTTCGAGGCTGGCGAACGGGATCGTGGTCACGCCCCCGTTCAGCGCGATCCGGTCTATCGGATCGCCCCAGTCGTCGGCCAGCAGCAGCTCGTCGAAGGCGAGGAGCTGCGTGTCTCCGGGTTGAGCGGCGGGATCGTTGGTCACGCCGAGATCGAACAGATGCAGCCCCCCTGAGGCGCTGTCGGTACTGGGGTCTGCTGCGTAGGCGAGCATCGTCGCACTGTTCGCGCCGATGGACGGCGAAGGCATCACCCAGTCGAGTATCGACGCCCCAATGCCGATGCCGTACATGCTGAGGGTGTTGCAGCATCCCGTGTATGCTACCCGGGCCTGCACCCCGGCGAGATACTCCGCATCGGCGAGGCCGATCCTCGGTGCAACAGTCTCGCCGGGGAGAGCGTAGCGGCCGTCGATCCAGGCGCCGGTCTGCAGCCACGTGAACTCATTGCCAGGCCACATATCTCTGAGGTCCGCCACCACCTCCGCCCCCGACCCGTCGGGACGGATCCGACTGACGATCTGCCGGTCATCGGTTGGCGAGTGCTGGAAGTAGATGTGGCCGTCGAGTGGATTCCACCCGGACACCAGCTCGAAGATATCCGGCGTGTCGGTGATCTGGGTCTCCATTCCGCTCGCCAGGTCTTTCACCCAGATATCGGCGGTGGTCTCGCCCCATGTCCACCCGCGCGGCGCTCGCGTGAAAGCAACACGAGAGCCGTCGGGTGACCAGAATGGCCAGATCTCGGTGTATGCTTCGTCCGTCGTGAGCTGCCATATGCTCGGTCCGCCCGGATCGTCGATGTCCTCGACCACCCAGAGGTGACCTTCATTGTCCTGCGTCGTTCCCTGCCGAAAGACGATCCTGGATCCATCCGGCGAGAACCGCGTGTGCCGAATCTCATATGGCTCTTCCGGCCACGGTACCAGCAGTCGCTTATTCGTCCCATCGGCATCGATGACGTAGAGTCCTTCTCCCAACATGTGGTACGCAAGGCGCTGACTGTCCGGCGACCACGTGGCATTCCATCCCTCAACCTGGTTCTCGAACTCGTCGAGCAGCGGTTGCGGCTCTTGCCCTGGGTGCTGAATCAGCGCCGCCAGATCGAGTATCGACAGCCAGCCGTGCTCCGTGAACGCGACGCGCCTCCCGTCAGGCGACCAGGTGCCCCAATTGCAGCCATTCGGCGCCCAACCTTCCTCCGGCCACGGCTGCGGCAGAGTCAGGCGCACCGGATTCGAGAAGTCTCCGTCGGCCACGAACAACCCGGGTCCATAGGGACGGCCGGCCGTGCAGGCCGGGAAGAGGACTTTGACAGCGTCCTTCTTGGGAGGATCTGTGTAGAGGTGAACCACCTGTCCGTTGTACATGTCGGCAACCCAGCAGGATCCGTCGTTTGGGTTGACAGAGACACCTCTCGGCCCACTGAAGCCTCCCCCTCGCCACAGTTCCGTCCCATCTGCCGAGGCGTGAATGACCTCAGTGCCTCCGCCCTCGTCTCCGTGGTTCGAGACCCAGCAGGATCCATCAGTCGGGTCGACAGAGATTCCCCAGGAGCGAAAGGCAGATACCGTGTTCAGGACTGTCCCGTCGGAAGCCATATGGAAGACGTCGCTGTGGTAGGTGGTGAACCAGACAGAGTCGTCGACGTGGTTATATGAAAGATCCGTGGGCTCGTTGAAGCTTCCTCCTCGCCACAGCTCCGTCCCATCGGGTGCTAGGTGAACGATCTGGTACTGATATCTATCTGCTACCCAGCAGGAGCCATCGAGCGGGTTCACCGCCACGCCGTACGGGCGATTGAAGCCGCCAAGTCGCAGTAGCTCTGTCCCGTCTTCCGCCAGGTGCACGATCTGGGAGGATTCCGTATTCGCTACCCAACAGGAGCCATCCACTGGGTCAACCGCCACGCCGAAGGGTCGATAGAAGCCCCCGAGTCGCAACAACTCCGTCCCGTCTTCCGCCAAGTGCACGATCTGGTGGTTCCAGTAGTCGGCAACCCAGCACGACCCATCGGTTGGATTAACAGACACCTGCTTGGGCTCGTAGAAGCCCCCTCCCCGCCACAGCTCTGTCCCGTCTTCCGCCAAGTGCACGACCTCGCCGGTATTGGGGCCATCGCCCTGGTCTGTAACCCAACACGATCCATCGCTTGGGTTAACAGATGTGTAAATGGGCGTCTTGAACATGCCTGTCGGCGATCGCCAGCCCTCGACGACAGTCTCGGCATAGCAGGTGCTGGCAAGCACCAGTACTACCAAGAGTACAGTCAACATCCGCAACCGACTCATATGTCTGCTCCCTTCGGGTTATGGCGTCCATATCGGATCCCAGGTAGTTACCGGCTTGCCTTTTCCGCTACCCAAGCGTGAAACCGATCTCCACAACACGCTCCCGCAGTCTTCATCTCGCCTTGCCCTTCCCTCCGCCTTTGCCGGCGCTCGTCTGGCTCGCGATTTCCTCTCCCTCCACATCCGCCAGCTCGACCGATGTCACGTCCACCTTCGCCTTGCCCTTGCCGGTCTGGTTGAAGGTGAATGTGAGGATCGTGCCATCCCCGCCCGACAGCACTTCCGCGCTGGCGGTGTAGGCGATGGCTTTCACCGCGCCGCCGAGGTCGTTGCCCATGACGCTCCAGCTCGATGCGCCAGTGAGCAGATCGCCCGCGGAGACGCCGCTGTAGGCGAGCTTCTTCGTGTCGTACTCAAGCTCGACCTGCACCCCGGCGAGGCCGGCGCAGTTGGACAGCTTCACCGCCACCACGACCTGGCTGCCGCTGGTGCTCACATCCGTCGTGACCGTGACCGGCTCACTCGGTGGAGCCACCACCGGCGGCGCTCCCGCCCGGCCGATGCCCATGCTCTCCATCGCATCCATCGCCGCGTTCGCCGCCTCGATGACATCGAAGATGTTGACCTCACCGTTTCCGTTGAAGTCAGACGCCCACAGCTCGCTTGCGGTCCAGGTCCCGCGCTCGATGGCGATGTTGGCGACCTTGATGACGTCGAAGACGTTGATGATCCCGTCTCCGCTCACGTCACCCTTGAGGAGGGCGCTGAATGTGTTGCTTCTGCCGCCCCAGTCCTTGTATCGGGCCAGAAGCCGGGCTGGTGCCCGCACCGGCCCGAGGATGCTGACATCACCTGTCCAGACGCCATCCGCCAGGGCAACGCTCGTCGGACTCACCATCTCGCGGTAGAGCGTTGGATAGCCGTTGTCGGGATCGGGCATCTCCACGAAAAGTTCGACCGCCTTGCCGAACCACGGCAGGAGCTCGTCCATGTCGCCCATCGCGGCAACGGTGAGCTCGAATGGTACGGCATATTCGTAGTCGGCCCACACCTGGACCGGAACCTCCGACAGCTCCAGGGAGCTCAGCGGTTTCAGCGCCAGCCCTCCGATGACCATGGGCATATCGATTGGATCGCCCCAGTCGTCGCTGAGTTGGAGGTCGTTGTACCCGAAGGGCATGATGCCTTCGTCGGAAGCAGCCACCCCGTACATGGTCATCGAGGCGGCGAGGTTCAACAGCTCCCCGCTTCCCGAAACCCGGTCGAGTTCCGGATTCCCGGCATAGGCGAGCGCCTTCACCCAACCGGCATCCTGGTCGATGTTTGGATCTAGGAAAGCCCAGTGGTCGACCATAAGGCCGGGAAGACAGGAGTCCACCGTCTCGACGATCTCGCAGCATCCCTTGAACTGGAGATCGGCCTGGAATCCTGCGAGGTTCTGAACTTTGACAATCCCCATCGACACGGGCACGTTTGTGTATCCCGGCACCGCGTAGCTCGCCGAGGTGTAAACACCGCTCTTCAGGAAGCTCGGGCCGCCGACTACGGAGTCCCATTCCGCCAGGCCCGGCACCGGCTCCTCAGGCTCCGATCCGTCCGCCTTCACCCGCCATAGACGCGACTCCCGCGGCACCCACGTCGCCTCTTCTCGCACGAAGTAGATGTGCTCGGCGTCCGGGCTCCAGGAGCTCACGCGGTCGCAGTAGTCCGGGTCGTCGGTGAGCACCCGTACCGTCGTCATGCCTGGATAGTCCACGACTCGGATTCCCGCGGCCGGCAACGGGTCTGTCCAGGTCCAATCCCCCACGGCGGGGCTCTCCGAATAGGCAAGCTCAGACCCGTCAGGGCCTAGCGCCGCGGTCATCTCCGTCACAGCGGGTGTATCGGTGAGCTGCACGACTGTGGGGGTGGGATCGTCGATGCCAGTCACCTGCCAGAGATCATAGGTGCCGACGTTCGCCCCCCCGTAGACAATGCTCAGCCCATCCGCCGACCATGTGGGAGCGCCGTCCGCCCCCAGCACCAGGACTCGGTACTCAGTGCCATCGGGGTTGACGACGGCCAGGCCGTCCTCGGAGAAGAAGGCGATGCGATCGCCTGTCGGAGACCACCTCGCATTCCTCCCGCAATCCCGGATGATCGTTGGCTCCCGGAAGAACGGCTCGGGCCACGGAAGCGTACAGCAGAAGTCCAGGACAGCCATCTGACACCGATACGTGAGCACCACCTGTATTCCGTTCGGGCTCCAGTCGGG
>Ga0307380_10005053_pt1 | contig 17585 bp, 12 predicted proteins | sample UN3MG_FD_202239 | JGI IMG/M metagenome (GOLD analysis project Ga0307380, IMG submission 202239) | Soil microbial communities from Risofladan, Vaasa, Finland - UN-3 | ecosystem: Environmental > Terrestrial > Soil > Coastal area > Acid sulfate soil | place: Finland: Risofladan, Vaasa | collected...
GAAACAGACTTCCTGAGATACAGGATCTATGGAGGAACATCAGCTAACCCGACAACAAAGATCGACTCAACAGCAACAGGAACCATCTCGGCTGTAACAAAAACCTTATCCGGACTAACACACGGACAGACTTATTATTTCCGGATCACAGCAGTGATCTCACCCGGGGTGGAAAGCCAGTACAGTTCAGCTGTAACGGTGGTTGTCAAGAAAGGAGTTGTCCCAAGGATCAAATCCAAGTTCCAGGGTGCCGTGCTGATCTGTTATAATATCGGCGATTCAATTTCCAGCTGGCAGTGGTACAGGGGAACAACAGCTATATCAGGCGCGACAGAACAGTATTATGCAACCAATAATGTGAAGGACAGTTACAGCGTTCTGACCACGGATAAGAACGGATGCAAGAATTCTTCCAACATAATAAACACCACAGGAAGCAAATCGGTTTCTGTATTTCCCAATCCTGCAGAAGACAACTTCACACTTAAATTCAGCAGTGAATTTGTAGGAAGGACAATGATTACACTCTATAATGCATCAGGTGTAAAAGTATTTGAATACCAGACAGAGAAGCCTGATGAAGAGCTTGAGTGCAAGATCCCTGTCGGCAATCTGCCGGACGGATTGTATACGGTTGAGATTGTGATTAATGAGGAGGAGGTTGCCTACTCCCGTGTAATGGTCATTAACTGAAACATTAAAAAACGATCGGTATGAAAACGAAACAAACATATATCCGGATCATTGCACTGGCAATATTTCTTTCAGTTCTGATCAGCAGTGAAGGGTTTTCACAGGGAACAGATTCAAGGAGCAAATATGTGAAAGAGGGTAAAATTTATGCCGGACTGATAATCACTCCACAGACTACAAGTATAAAAAACAATGATATCACAATATCAAATTCGCTGGCTCAGAAGAGCGGCATGTCGCTGAACCTGGCCCTTGAAGGAGGATATTTCTTTTCAAAGATTGTTGGGATAAGCGTTGGCGCCGGCATGGGATCCTATTCAAGTGAATTGTCAATGGATTCGTGTTCCATTAAGTTCCAGGCTACAGATTCAGATCTTGAGGCATACGAAATGAGGATCAAAGGGAAATCGATAGCAGAGGAGCAGAAGCTCTCTTTCCTGAACATCCCTGTATGCATTGTTTTGAGGATCCCTGCAGGTGATAAGCTGGGATTTTATGCAAAGGCAGGATTAAGCTTCGATATTCCGATAGTTAAAAAATATGAAGGAGGAGGCACCTTTTCATACAGCGGTTATTATTCGGCATATCCTGTTCTTCTTCAGGATATCCCGACTTATTTCCCGAGCAATGTCAATACAAATTCATCAGGAGATCTTCAGGTCAGGTCGTTCAGCCAGACGCTTGTGGCATCTGCGGGAGCCACTTATAACCTGACAGGATCGATCGGACTGACACTGGGAGTCTGCTTTAACAAATCACTGGGAAATATTTCAACCTATACTTCAGGAACGGATAATCTGATTACCTCAGAGCCAAATGAAATGACCACTATAATGGGCAGCACATCAGGTGCCGGTGTGCAGGCTCTGGGAGTAAGTATCGGATTAAGGTACTACCTCAGATAGGGATATCAGTATCCTTTTTCCCGCTCCTTACCGGCTTTGATCCATTCAGGAACTACAGTCTGGAGAAATGATCCTTTCTCCTTCTGCCAATAGCCAAACAATAATTATATTTACCTTAATAAATCCGGGAAATACTTGTATTTCATTCTTATGATTATGAGAAATTTAAAATACCCTGTTGTATCAGTTATTCTGTTTCTTGGTTTCTTAAATCCGCTTTTTTCACAAAAGCAGATAACTTACTGCAATCCTGTCAATATTGATTATGGTTATACACCTATTCCTGATTACACTAAAGCGGGAAAACACAGGGCAACAGCCGATCCTGTTATAGTAAATTATAAAGGCGATTATTACCTTTTTTCAACAAACCAGTGGGGATACTGGTGGAGCAGTGATATGCTCAAATGGAATTACATATCCAAAAGATTCCTTCGTCCCTGGAATAAAAGCTATGATGAGCTCTGTGCTCCGGCTGTCGGTATAATAGGTGATACAATGCTGGTTTTCGGGTCAACCTATACCAGAACATTCTCAATCTGGATGAGCACGGATCCTAAAAACAACATCTGGAAACCGCTGGTAGATTCATTTGATATCGGTGGGTGGGATCCCGCTTTTTTCACTGATAATGACGGAAAGCTTTATATGTATAATGGCAGCAGCAACAGATATCCTTTGTATGGTATTGAACTGAACAGGAAGACATTACATCCTGTTGGGACAAGAAAAGAAATGTATCTACTTGAACCATGGCGCTACGGGTGGCAGCGTTTCGGGGAGTATTACGACGATACATTCCTAGATCCTTTTATTGAAGGTGCGTGGATGACAAAGCACAACGGGAAGTACTACCTGCAATACGGCGCACCGGGGACAGAATTCAGCGGCTATGCCGACGGAGTTGTCGTCAGTGATGATCCTTTGGGTTACTTCACTCCACAATCAATGCCTTTCAGCTACAAACCGGGCGGATTTGCCAGGGGCGCAGGACATGGCGCCACATTTCAGGATAACTGGAATAACTACTGGCATGTTTCAACAATTGCAATTTCGGTTAAGAATAATTTCGAGCGCAGAATTGGAATATGGCCTGCAGGCTTTGATAAAGACGGAATAATGTACTGCAACCAGGCATTCGGCGATTATCCGACATACCTTCCTGCCGGGCCCGAGGACCATCTTAAGAGCCGGTTTACCGGATGGATGCTGCTCAATTACAATAAACCTGTTCTGGTTTCATCCACTTTTGGAAGTTATTCTGCCAATTTTGCTGTTGATGAAGATATCAGGACTTACTGGAGTGCAGCGACCGGTAATCCTGGTGAATGGATACAATCTGACCTCGGTACTTTATCAACTGTAACAGCAATTCAGATCAACTATGCAGACCAGGATGCAGAGTTCCTGGGAAAATCAACCGGTGTTTATCATCAATACAGGATACTTGAATCAAAAGACGGCAAAAAGTGGAATGTCCTGGTGGACAAGAGCAAAAATATGACAGATGTGCCTCATGATTACATTGAATTATCCAAACCCGTTCGGACACGATACCTTAAACTGGAAAACCTGCATATGCCGACCGGAAAATTCAGCATCAGCGGATTCCGGGTATTCGGCAAAGGAACAGGACAGGTGCCTTCATCTGTTACAGGATTTACAGTTCTGAGAACCGAAAAAGACAAACGCAGCGCCTGGCTGAAATGGGACAGGAGTGACAATGCTTATGCATATAATATATATATGGGCATAGAACCTGACAGGCTTTATAACTGCATAATGGTTTATAATGCCAATGAATACTGGTTGAAAACAATGGATAATCAAAAACCATATTATTTTGCCATTGAGGCGATCAATGAAAACGGTATTGGTGAGAGAAGTTCAATAATTAAACAATAAACATATGAAAAACAAACGATTACCTATTATTCTTTTTCTTATTGCTGTAGTATTTGCATATGGATGCAAGACAAATCCGGGGAATGTTGCATCAGTTTATGAAAAGAAGGCAGATTCAATAATCAAACTGATTACTCTTGATGAAAAAATAGGACAGGTGTCGCTTTTTACCAGTGATATGTCATCAACCGGACCAACAATGCGGGACGACTACATTGATCTTATTAAGCAGGGTAAAGTCGGAGCTGTTTTTAATGCCTATACGGTAGACTTCGTCAGGAATCTTCAGAAAATTGCCGTGGAAGAGACCAGGCTCCATATACCTCTGATATTTGGATTTGATGTTATCCATGGTCACAGAACCATCTTCCCGATAAACCTGGGACAGGCTGCAACCTGGGATACTGTAATGATTGAAAAATCAGAGCGGATTGCTGCAGTTGAAGCTACTGCCGAGGGTCTCAACTGGGTATTCGCACCAATGGTGGATCTTGCCCGTGATCCGAGATGGGGAAGAGTGATGGAAGGCGCAGGCGAAGATACATGGCTTGGATCTCTGGTAGCTGCTGCCAGAGTTAAAGGCTTCCAGGGAACCTCCCTGGCTGATAATAATAGTGTTCTGGCATGTGTGAAACACTATGCAGCATACGGAGCGCCCCAGGGAGGAAGGGATTATCATGTTGTGGATATGTCGGAAAGATCTCTTTATGAGTGGTATCTCCCCGTATATAAAGCATCTGTTGATGCAGGCGTCGGTAGTGTCATGACTTCATTCAATGAAATAGCAGGAGTTCCCTCTACTTCAAACAAATGGCTGCTAACTGAACTTCTCCGTAATGACTGGAAATTCGATGGGTTCATTGTAACAGATTACAGTTCAATAAATGAGCTTATACCTCATGGCGTTGCCACTGATCTTTCACAGGCCGCAGAACTTGCCATTAATGCGGGAGTTGATATGGATATGCAGGGAAGTGCATTTATCACACAACTTGCAGATCTCGTTAAAGCCGGCAAAGTGAGTGAAAAGACACTGGATAAAGCCGTTCAAAGAATTCTTATTGCAAAATACAAACTCGGATTATTTGATGATCCATACAGATACTGTGATAAGAAGAGGGAAGGAGAGGAGATCATGACACCTGAGCATCACGCTTTTGCCCGGGAATTTGTCGCAAAATCATGTGTGCTTCTGAAAAATGATAACAAAAGCCTTCCGGTTCCGAAGTCAGCAAAAACCATTGCCGTCATCGGACCTCTTTCAGATTCAAAAATGGATATGCTGGGATTCTGGTTTGGAGCTGGACAGTTTAACAAAGCTGTCACTTTGCTTGAAGGAATTAAGAATAAGGTTGGAAGTACTGTTAATATAATAACAATAAAAGGATGCAATGTAAATGATAATGATCTGAGCGGTATCAATCAGGCAGTCTCGGCTGCTAAAAAAGCTGATTACGTGATACTTGCTCTTGGAGAGAGTTTCATGATGAGCGGGGAGGCCGCCAGCCGGACAAGCATAGGACTTCCCGGAGTGCAGATGGAACTGGCTGAAGCAGTGATAAAGACAGGAAAACCTGTTGCAGTTGTACTTTTTAACGGAAGGCCGCTGGCAATTCCCGAACTTGATAAAATGGCTCCGGCAATACTTGAAACCTGGTTTGGAGGAACAGAAGCAGGAAACGGAATTGCTGATGTGCTCTTCGGAGATGTGAATCCTTCAGGCAAGATCACGATGACATTCCCTCTGAATGTCGGACAGATCCCGATATTCTATAATTCAAAGAATACCGGGAGACCGATAAATCCTGAAAATCCGTATGAGAAATTCAAGTCAAATTATCTGGACAGCCCTAACACCCCACTCTATCCGTTTGGCTATGGATTAAGTTATACAACATTCAGTTATTCAGATATTAAGCTTAATAAGGAGTCATTCATGGGTGATGAGAAGATTGTTGCTTCTGTTGAAGTTACAAATACCGGCGACCAGGATGGTGAGGAAATTGTGCAGTTGTATGTCCGGGATCTTGTAGGCGATGTCACAAGACCAGTCATAGAGCTCAAGGGATTTAAGAAGGTACCTGTTAAAAAAGGAGAAACTGTTACTATTACTTTTACACTTAGTCCTTCAGATATTTCCTATTATCACCAGGACATGAGTTATGGTTTCGATCCGGGTGAGTTTGAGCTTTTTATAGGTACCAACTCACGTGATACAAAAAAGGCGGCTTTCTCTGTAACTGATTGAAGCATTCCGGGCTAAAGCCCTATAGGCTTCAATGGTTGCAAACCCCAGCCTGAAGGCTGGGATTAGTGATAATGAGGCACTTATGAGCTATACCCATGAATAGTGCTGAACTTGTTTTTATGAAGATGATACTAACCCCGGCCTTCAGGCTGGTGTTATTGATAATTAGGCACTTAAGGGCTTTAGCCATAAATAGTGGTGCACTGTTTTTATGAAGATGATACTAACCCCGGCCTTCAGGTTGGGGTTATCGATAATGACGCACTTAAGGGCTATAACCATAAATAGTGGTGCACTGTTTTTATGAAGATGATACTAACCCCGGCCTTCAGGCTGGGGTTATTGATAATTAGGCACTTAAGGGCTTTAGCCCGGGATGCTTGTGGCGGGTTTTTTCAGAAGCTGTTGTTGATAACTGAAAAAAGTATCCACAATTTCATTACTATGTCGCTAAATTATAGTATCTTCACACAATAAAAATTTAAACTAAAACGATTGATATCAGACTAATCGGAAGTTTTAAATAAACAAAGTATTAAAAAATCAAGAAATGAAAAGCAAAATTTTAATGGGACTTGCAGTTATCGCTATGGTCGCTGTTCTTTCCAGTTGCGGAAAAAAACCGCAGGTTGAAATTGATGCAACCAATGCTGCTATTGAAGCTGCAAAAGCTGCAGAAGCAAATGTTTATTTACCTGCTGAATTTGCAGCAGTACAGGATTCAATGAACGCCGCCATGGCTGCCATTGAAGCCAAAGAAGGAAAATTATTCAAAGGTATGGCAGCTGAAAAAGAACAGCTGGCTGCTGTTATAGCTCTGGCAAACCAGGTTGCTGCCAATGTAGCTGCCAAAAAAGAAGAAGTTATGAAAGAAGCCGAGACTTTACTGAACGACATTAAAGCAGTTCTTGCTGAAAACAGCAAGCTTGTTCCGAAGCTCCCGAAAGGGAAAGAAGGAGCCGCTGTTATTGAGCAGATCAAAGCCGACCTTTCAAACGTCGACGCTGCTGTCGCTGAAGCTCAGGGCTCATATGATAATGGTGCCTTCATGGATGCACTCAACAAAATCAAAGCTGCAAAAGAAAAAGCTGATGGACTGAATGCTGAGATCAAGGAAGCTTTAACAAAAGCAAGGATCAAATTCTAAACTATCTGCCGATTTCCAGACTAAAAGAATCCCCGGGTTTCCCCCGGGGTTTTTTTTAGGTGACTAAGATCGATACTATATGGGAAAACCATGGTGGCATATTCTGATAATTTCTGCAATTGCGGTCTTCATAACCCTGATGGTGTTCCTGCTTTTTTATCCGGTTCCTCCTCCTCCGGCAGCCGAAATGAAGGATGCCCGTGAAGCTATTTCAAGGGCCCGCAAAAACAAGGCTGATATTTATTCAGGTGAGCTTTTCAGTGAAGCCGTAAATTCCTACGACTCGGCAATGGTGAACTGGAGACGCGAGAACGAACGGTTCATATACAAAAGGAATTACAGCAAAGTGATTGCCCTGGCTGAAATATCTTTGAGAAAAGCACTGCAAGCCTCCGAAAGCTCCTTAAACAATACAGCAAACCTCAGGGTAAATCTTAAGCAACAGCTGAAAAATATTAATGATCTTATGGCAGAGATCAACAAAATATTTCCCACCTACCCTCTGACCCCGGAAGTGAGGAATAAGATCTCCCTGGGTAAAATGCTGCTCAGGGAATCTGAAACAGCATTTAATGACGGCCAATATTTCCTGGCAGAAAAAAAGATATCCGAATCAAAAGCTCTGCTTGAATCTTCCTTTGAATATGCCAACTCCCACCTGAGGAGCTATTTTAAATCATATCCACAGTGGAAAATCTGGATTGACAGCACTATCGCAATGTCAAAGGAAAATCAGGATTACTCAATAATCGTCGATAAGTTTTCGCATAAGTTTTTTGTTTATCTTGACGGTAGTAAAATCACTGAATTCACAGCGGAACTCGGGAAAAACTGGGTAGGAGATAAAAGGCGCCGGGGCGATAAGGCAACTCCCGAGGGCATGTATAAGATTACCAAAAAGATGGAGAATGACAGTACTACGTATTATAAAGCCCTTATGCTTGACTATCCGAATGAGGAGGACACGGTTAAATTCAGAGTGGAAATAGAGAATGGCACCCTCTCTCCAAAGACAACAATAGGGGATAAGATAGAGATTCATGGAAACGGCGGAAGAGGAGCCGACTGGACTGAAGGGTGCATTGCCCTGAAAGACAGGGAAATGGATAGTATTTTTAAGTATGTCAGGGAAGGTACGCCTGTCACCATAGTAGGTTCGATGTACAGCCTGAAATATGTCCTGAACAGATAAAAATATATAATGGGAGATGTTTTAATACCGGAAGAGAATTTACAGCCTGGTAAAGAACAATTGCCGTCTGATCAGGATATGAATGAGAAGGAAGAGCTCACTTATTCGGGTGATTCTTTATACCGTAAAATAATCGATAATGAGAAGCTTACCGGAGCCCTCCGCAGAATATTCAGGAGACTTCTGATTTTTGTGATCATTGCAACAATACTGGCTTTCTTTATTTATGCGGTACCGGCAATGCAGGAAATTCCGACTGTGATAAAAACTGTCATAACAAATTCGGATGAGCTCAGGAAGGATGCAGCTTATAAAAAACAAATCGCCCGGATAAAAAGGGATGTCCAGCGGCTCTCAAGGAAATACAACAGTTATACCTCTGGGCAATCCTATCTTGTCATCAATACAACCGATAACCTGTTTTATCTGTACAGGAACAAAAGGCTTGTACGACAGGGCCATTGCAGCACAGGCAGTTATAAATTGCTGAAGAGTGCGGAAGGAAGAAGCTGGATATTCAAGACTCCAAAAGGCAGATTCTGGATACATGGGAAGACAATAAATCCTTCATGGCGCAGACCTGACTGGTCTTTCGTTGAGGAAGGATTGCCCATACCTCCCCGGGACCATTATTCCAGATATGAATACGGGGTCCTTGGAGAATATGCGCTGGCTCTCGGTGACGGATACCTGATCCATGGGACTATTTACAAGAGGTTCCTGGGAATGCCGGTCACGCATGGATGTGTCCGCCTTAATGATGAAGATCTTGAGGCTATTTTCAACACCCTCAGCATAGGGTCAAAAGTATATATATTCTGATCCGGAAAATTGATAGCGGTGGAAACAGAAAAGATATATATGGCATCAGAAAGGAAATCCAAAATAACTGCAAGGATCATAATTGCACTTTGTTTCCTTGTTTATTATTCAATAATGACATTACTGGCTCCGGCGAAGAAGTATGAAGCATTAAAAAAAGAATATGGATTCATCAGGGATGAGAAAAATCCTGTGGACGAGAGGATATTTGCCGATTCATCATATCTTGACTTATTAAAGGAGAAATCATTCCTTCAGTCAAGGGTTACAATGGCTGAGAGCGATTCCATTTATCTTACCGTCACCATACCTGACAGCATGGTTAATCTTGAGATAAATGGTGTGGTTGTACATAAAGCAAAGATAAATAGGATACATATGAGCAGGATGTTCAGGGCAGAGAACGATTATGTAATTCTGTCAATGCTTTCTGTTCCCCTGACCATAAACAGGAACTTTGCTTCCATCGAAAAGGAACCCCTGATGATCAGAATGGCCCCCAAAGATACATCCGAATATGTACCTGATATTATTCCTGATACTGCAGATTACGAACCGGTCAATTTCATTATGGAGATGGATAACGGAACCAGGTTCTGTGTTTACCAGGAAGAGAAATTAAGGCCGGCTGACGGGATACGTCTTTTCATATTCGACCTGCGGTACAGGATTCGTTATTCATTCAAAACATTTCTCAGAGTCATTTCCTTCAGAGTGCCTGATTATCAGCCGTATATTAAGCTCAGGATCCCGCGTTCAGATGCAAAGATCATCTACAGGGCTCTCCCGGAGCGGGGACAAATAGCCGTTTACTCCTGAACATGCTTATGTCTGAAGAGTATGGCGAAGAGGATTGCCACCACCAGGGCATAACCCGCAAAGGTAAACCAGATCCCCTTCCAGTCGAATGCCCCGCTTCCCATGGTAAAGTATTTGTCAATCACGATCCCGCTTATCCTGCTGCCAAGGAAAGCACCGAAGCCGTTAGTCATCATCATGAACAGACCCTGGCCGCTGGCACGTATATCAGGGGTACACTGGGTTTCAACGAAGAGGGAACCGGAGATGTTGAAGAAATCAAAGGCCATACCGTAAATAATGCATGAGAGGATGATCATCCAAAGCCCTTCAGCCGGGTTCCCGAATCCGAACAGGCCGAAACGGAGAATCCATGCCACCATGCTCATCATCATCACCTTCTTTATCCCGAACTTTTTAAGGAAAAAGGGAATGGTAAGAATAAAGAGGGTTTCAGAGATCTGTGAGACTGACATTATTATTGCGGGATACCTGACAGCGATAAGGTCTTTATACTTCGATATGTCAGCGAAATCGTGCAGAAAGGTGTCGCCGTAGGCGTTGGTCAGCTGCAGAGCGCCACCCAGCAGCATGGCGAAGATGAAGAAGAGGGCCATCTTAGTACTTTTGAAAAGCCTGAAGGCATTGAGACCCAGCTCTTCTGCCAGCTTCTTCTTGTGTCCCCTGCCCTGTGGCGGACACTTTGGGAGGGTAAAGGCATAGAGACCAAGCAGGAGAGAGGAGGCAGCCGCAACATAGAACTGCATGGGTGAGGTTTCAAAGCCCAGCAGGCTTACCACCCACAGCGCCACTATGAAGCCAATTGTCCCCCAGACCCTCACCGGCGGATAATCCTTTATGATGTCCATGCCGCTGTTTTTCATAGAGCTGTATGCCACTGTGATAGCCAGGGCCAGGGTGGGCATGTAGAACATCATCGTTAGCAGCAGAATCCAGAAAAAGGTGTCAGGATTATTGATGACCGGAATTAGTGTAAGCAGGACGGCACCTGCAATGTGAAAGATGCCATATAGCCTCTCGGCGTTGACCCATCTGTCGGCAATGATCCCGGCAATGGCCGGCATGAAGAGTGAAGCCACTCCCATTGTTGAAAAGATAGCTCCGAAATCGGTCCCTGACCAGTTTTTGTTCTGAAACCAATATGCACCGATGGTGAGCAGCCATGATCCCCAGATAAAGAACTGGAGGAAGTTCATGATGATAAGCCGGCCCCTGAGTCCCATAGCTTTAGATTATTTGTTACAATAATTTACGAAGATAGCAAGCTATTCCAAACTAAGGAGCCGCTCTGATAAAATGTTGAAAAAAGAGGCCCCTTCCGAGGTCCTCAGTCATTTAAAACCGGGCGGCGATCAGCACCTTTGCTTCAGCAGAGAGAGGCCCGAGCGTTAATAATTTGCCCAGTGGGCAAATTTAGCGAAGGGGCCAGAATGACGGGAAGGAATAACGCAGCGAAGGGAGAGGGTGACAACTTACCCGTGGGATTACGACCTCACTTTGTTCGGTCGTGATCCCTTGAGGAGGATCTGCAACGCCAAAGCAATACCTTTTTTGCTCGCAAAAAAGGTTTATTTTGTTTTTATTCATGCCCTTCACAGAACAAGTTCTGTCCGGTCATTCAAAAAACAAAATCCTGCAGTAAGCTGCAGGATTGCTTTGGCTTTGCGGAGAGAGGGGGGTTCGAACCCCCGGTCCCACGATCGCGGGACAACGGTTTTCGAGACCGCCGCATTAGACCACTCTGCCATCTCTCCAATAATTCCTAGCCGCATTAACCACGGCGTCTATCCTCCGAAGCTTCAGCGAAGGAGGACCATCTCTCCGAATCAGCAAATTTGGACAATTTTATTTAAAGAATAACAGACAGGAAGACTGTTTTTTACTCTGTCACCACTTAATATCTGGCAAACCTCATCGTAAAATAACTCTTGTCTGATACTAATCTCAGAATATATAAGCCAGGCGGCAATCCGGTCAGTATAACTGTTACCCTGTCTGCTCCTGAGATATCTCTGGCTGAAACCACTTTTCCATACAGGTCATAAATTTCTAATTTATTATACGTCAGTATGTTGTCTATATTGAGCATATCACCGGCAGGATTTGGATATAAGTTCAGATCAGGCTGTAATTCATAATCCTGAGCACCGGTAACACTCTGGACAACCACCAGGATATTATCCAGAAAAAATCTTTTTGCGAGAGATTCGAATTTTATTTTTCCTGCTGTTGTACCCTCTGTAAGCGGCATTTCAATTGTTTGAAACTCATCAGTTGGAGTAATTGTATTGCCAATCGCAGAGCCATTCAGGGAAACCTGTACACTTGCAGCATCATCAGGCCATCTGGCTATATCGAATCTGATAAAAAGATCTCCTGTGCAACCTGAAAAATCAATCAATGGAGTTTCTATCCATCCCGGTATGTCAGAAGTACCGAGCTTGATCTCTCCTCCTGCTGAATAGACCTTAAATCCTGTCCATCCGGGAGCCCCTGTCTTTGTGTCGAGAGCACCGGAAACATCATATGTGGACGGAGTGGAATGGGTACCTGTGGTGAAGCCTGAAAAATCTTCGGAAAAAACCACAGTCTGAGCTGACAGATGAGGTATTACAGATAATAATAAAATGGCCGAGGCCAGCCTGGTTATAAGCAGCGAACTTTTCATTTTGATAAGTATTTATTCCATATAAAATTTAGCACATACTAATATACTTAAAATTTTTTTATAGATATAAATTTTACAGAAAATTTTACCTTAGTAAAAAAATCAGCTTACTCATTTCTAACCAAAAACCGTTTATCGTGAAAAAGTTTATTAAATTATTCATTATCACAGCTTTATTTGTAATGGTAATACCTTCCTGCAAAAATGAACCGGCGGTTGACAAGGCCAACCCGTTCTTCAGTGAGTTCAATACTCCTTTCAGTATTCCTCCTTTTGAAAAAATTATGGCAAGGCACTATATGCCGGCTTTTGAAAAAGGAATGGCAGACGGACGGAAAGAGATTGAGAAAATAATTAAAAACAGGGAAGAGCCGACATTTGAGAATACTATTGAAGCCCTCGATAAAACAGGGGATCTTCTTACAACTGTCTCACTGGTCTTTTATGGCCAGTCCAATTCCAATACAAATGATTCCCTTCAGGCTATTGAGGTTGAGATCTCTCCCAAACTGGCAGCTTACAATGACGAGATAAGGCTGAATCCTGATCTATTCAAAAAAGTCAAATATGTTTATGATAATCAGGCAAAATATAACCTGAATTCCGAACAGGAGTACATTCTTGAAAATCTTTACAAGGGATTCGTCAGGAACGGAGCAAATCTGAATAAACAGGATCAGGACAGCCTGAAAAAGGTTAACCAGGAGCTTTCTGTCCTGACAGTTAAATTCAGCCAGAATATTCTCGATGAAACCAACAATTATAAACTGTTCGTCAATGAGGAAAATCTTGCAGGATTACCGGAATCGGTTATATCAGCAGCTGCTGATGTGGCAAAAGCGGCCGGTCAGGAAGGAAAGTGGGCCTTCACGACACAAAGACCGAGTATCTTCCCGTTTATGACTTATTCACCTGATCGGGATCTTCGACGCACTATTTACAATGCCTATATAAACAGGGGCAATAACGGCAATGAATATGATAATAATAAGCTTCTTGCCGACATTGTAAGACTAAGGGCAGAAAGGGCAAGACTGCTTGGATATAAAACTCATTCTCACGTAATTCTTGAACCCAGAATGGCTAAAGTGCCTGATAATGTATTTAATCTTCTTAATAACCTCTGGGGGAGAGCCATTCCTGTTGCAAAAAACGAACTCAGGGAGATGCAGAAGATCATTGACAGGGAGGGAGGTAAATTTACGCTTGAACCATCCGACTGGTGGTATTATGCAGAGAAGCTAAGGAAGCAGAAATATGATCTGAACGATGCTGAACTGAGACCTTACTTCAGGCTTGAGGATGTACGGGAAGGAGTTTTTACGATGGCCAACAGACTTTTCGGGATCACCTTTAATCCATTGACAGATGTTCCACTGCCTCATCCTGATGCCCAGGCTTTTGAGGTAAAGGATAATGATGGTTCACATATCGGAGTGCTTTATATGGATTTCTTCCCAAGAGAAAGCAAGAGGCAGGGAGCATGGTGTGTAACATACCGGAACCACCATGTTCTCGATGGTACAGCTATAACCCCGATTGTAACGACAGTATTCAATTTCACTCCTCAGACCGGAAATAAACCATCCCTTTTGAGCCTGGAGGAAGTATCCACAATTTTTCATGAGTTCGGTCATGCGCTGGATGTACTGTTTAACAGGAACACATACAACCAGACCTATGTAGCCTGGGATTTCGTGGAACTTCCTTCACAGCTGATGGAACACTGGGTTACTGAACCTGAATTACTGAACATATATGCAAGGCACTATCAGACAGGAGAAGTCATTCCTGCTTCACTTGTTAAGAAGATAAAGAACAGCAGTTATTTCAACCAGGGATTTGATAATGTTGAAATACTTGCAGCATCAATGCTCGATATGGCCTATCACACCCTTGAGGCACCTGCAATTGTTGATGTCCAGAAATTTGAAAAGGAATATCTCTCAAAAATCGGACTGATCCCTGAAATAATTTCGCGTTACAGGAGCACTTACTTCCTTCATATCATGGATGGCTATGATTCCGGCTATTACAGCTATACCTGGGCCGCAGTCCTTGATAATGACGCTTTTGAGGCGTTTAAGGAAAAGGGGATCTTCGATAAGGCCACTGCAGAATCCTACAGGACAAACATACTGACGAAGAACGGCATCATGGATCCCATGCAGATGTATGTTAATTTCCGGGGACATGAGCCTGTAATAGAGCCGCTGCTAAAAAACAGGGGATTGATGCCTCAGTAAACAGTCTTGCAAGACGGTCTATTTAAATGAATTCTCTATCTCTTCCAGGGAGACTCCCAGCACACTTGACGCTATTTTGTCAAGAGCCTGCCTGCTGCCTGTAAGGTGCATTGTATACTGAACATGAGTGAGTTTCTCTCCATGCTTCAGGGCTGCAGCAGGGGAGGAGGTTTCCAGTTCATAGAACGGGCCCATCTGGGAACCATCCTCCAGAGGGCCGTCGTTATAAGAATTAAGTGCATCTCCCGAATATGGATCATCCTGAATCTGCCATGCTGAATTGACATATGTGGTTTCTCCTTCAGGCAACATGCAGATAAGCAGTGTAAGAATGTTGTTGGCTGAATCAAAGCTGCCCATCGTTCCTGTCGCCCTCAAAGGAGGAAGTCCTATTTTCCCCCTGCTCCTGCCGTCAGCCCGGAAGAAAATATGATTATCTGTCACCTTCAGCCTGTCGTCCGATATTTTCCCGAAATAATTATCATTGACAGGAGGCCCCATGGTTGCTTTATCTCCTGGCCTGAATGGAACAACCACCACAACAGCAGGCGAAGGATTGAACATTCCGAGCATCCAGACTGAAATAAGCCCCGTTTCCTTCTTCCATTCATTATCTCCTTCATTGATGATACTGTTATCCGATCTGTAAGCTACACTTTTTAATCCGGCAACATCAATACCTGTCTGTTCTTTTATTTCCCTGACTGGAAGAATTACGACATTTCTTTCAAGCCTGAAATTAAATCCGGTTCCGCTGTAATTCTCTGTTTCAATATTGCAGGCGAACAATGCCGAGGAATCTGTCTGGCTGACAATCTCAAACGGACTTGTGTCAAGGAACGCAGGAGTTTGCCAGTCATCATAGATAAATGAAGATCCCTTTTTAAAAAACAGGGAGAACTGTCCTCCCTCGGGGCCGAGCCATAGTCTCTCCTCTCCTCCGAATGCATTTATGTGCGGCTGGATATTGCCTGAGGTGATAAGGTCGTGATTGATCCATCCGAAGCTGAAACCCCGGTCGCCCTCAGCGGTGCTTGTCATCACTCTACCCTGCCATGCAGGGATAAGTGCAATTGCGGATTCGCCGGTCTTCAGCTCGATAACAGTTATATACTTCTTCAGAAAATCCCTGTTATAACCATACTTATTTGTAGTGTCTGTTGTCATGGCATCTGAGTTTTGATCATTCTTTCCCCTATCCCTGCTCCCGCAGGAGTATAAAAGGAGACTGAACATTAGTAAAATAAATATCCTTTGCATCTTATTTCAGTTAGTATTTCTGTTTTCAGAAGAGTAATCACTCTTGTTTTTCTCTTTCCCCTTCAGATACTTATACCTTCTCCAGAAAGGTAACGTTGTCAGGGATGTAAACCTGACAATGTAGTTTACTGGTTTGAATCCCATAGCATAGTGCATTAATAAATAAAGAATTGCAGCGATTGTAACCATTACCGCTATTCCAATTAACTGAGATAGTATTTTCCACCACCAGGCTTCCGGTTCAATATTAAGAGTTTCAATCAAGAAAATGAACAAACTTGCATTGAGCGTGCTCATTATAATAAGAAAACCTGTTGCCATACCATGAGCAGCTTCAATTGTCCTCTGAGGACAATGATTCAGGCATCTCATACAACTTTCACATGTAAGTTTCCAGTATGGTCTGTTGTTGATAAGCCTGATCGAGGAGGTCGGGCATTCCTTAATACAGATGCCGCAGTTATTACACTTATTGTTTGCGATGAATGTCTTTGAAAGAAAAAATCTTCCTCCGATATAATATGCTACCGCTACAGGACTGACCAGCAGATCAACCGGTAAACTGTAAAGACCTCGCCAGACCTTCCTGCCGTTGAGTATTTTATTTGCATAATTTCTGACGAAAGGCTCACCCTTGGTAATAATTGATTCGATAACTTTCTTCCTGAGTCCGGGATGGAGCGGGATCCAGTTGGAAGGCATATCCATCTGTCGGAATCCAATGCACTTATATCCTTTCAGCCATAGCATGAAAGCGGGTAAAATAAGAGCCAGTCCGCTTAATCCCGGCACGAAGATCTTGTAAAGTTTCAGGCATCCGCGGGTATTAAGGAGGAAAATCTCCCTGCATAAATGCGATGGGAATCCCGCAATGAACTTCAGCATTATAGGGGCCGCATTGAATCCGTGAGTCGGGAAAGCAAAACCTATTAAAGGCTTTTCATCAGCTGCCGGCATAACGATGTTTTCCAGCCTGTCAATCTGCTGCACAACCGTTTTAAGACCCCGTTTCCCGGCTTCCTCTGCTATCCATTGTGAGGATAACCGTGTATTTCCGGTACCTGAAATATAATATATATAGAGAGAATCCCAGTTTTGCATTTATCACGATGATTTTACAGACTGGCAAATAAATCAGATACTAAGATATTGATAATCTGATTAATTTTGCATCAGTTATTGACTATGATCAAAAAGAACCTTTGCGGAATGACCCTTGATGAGATATCCGGGCTGATACAGGCTGAAGGATATGATCACACTCATGCAGTCAGAATAGCTAACAGCATTTACAAGAAGTGTACTAAAGACACTTATCAAATCGGAGGTATATCAAAAAGCCTTAAGGAATATCTTGATCAAATCGCGGAAACGGGAATTTATGCTCCAGCGGCATCTGAGATATCGGCCGACAAAACAATAAAATATCTTTTTATATCTCATGAAGGGAAGAAATTTGAATCAGTATGGATGCCTGATATTAAAAGAAGAACTATCTGTATATCAACACAGTCAGGCTGCAGAATGGGGTGTCCTTTCTGTGTTACCGCAAAATATGGTTTTCATGGCAACCTTTCCGCGGGAGATATAGTAAACCAGGTAATCAGCATACCGGATAACGGAAAAGCGACCCATGTCGTTTTCATGGGAATGGGTGAACCGATGGATAACCTGGAAAAT
>Ga0307380_10005055_pt1 | contig 17584 bp, 14 predicted proteins | sample UN3MG_FD_202239 | JGI IMG/M metagenome (GOLD analysis project Ga0307380, IMG submission 202239) | Soil microbial communities from Risofladan, Vaasa, Finland - UN-3 | ecosystem: Environmental > Terrestrial > Soil > Coastal area > Acid sulfate soil | place: Finland: Risofladan, Vaasa | collected...
TTGTAAACTTTGATCAATAAGAGTAATACTTTTAAGAGTTTCTAATCCTAAAATTAGACTTTTAATTTTGAATCTTGAGAAAAGATATATATCTTCAAGATTAACAATTCCAGGGTCCAATATTATATTCATATCTGAGATCTCTAAAATCTCTTTTAAAATTAGAAGATTTGGGTTTTTATTTATAATAGAATCTAAATCTGCGACATAAAAATCATTAAATCCATACTTTTTTTTAAATAGTTGAATAATCTCTACGGGGTTTGATGATTGAATTAATTTGGATTTTAAAGGTTTGTATTTAGTTCTTTCCCCCTTTTTGGCATGAACTGCCTTAGAATTTAAAATATCTATAACGGGTATGATTTTAAATCTTGTCATTTACACCAATAAAACTTAATTAATAGAAATCTTAGAGAGAATAAGATTATCAATTATCTCCTTGTAATTGCCACAATAAAATAACATTGAAAAATTACCTTTATTTAATACTCTTTAATTTTAAAAGAATATCTTTTTTTAATTACAATTAAATAATTTTTTTTTTAAATAATCCCTGCTAGAATATTTTTAAAACAAGAGTAATTTTTTTGTGACTGAAATGAAAACTGAGGTTTATATAAATAAAATTATAGAGGATACGGGTTTAACAAGAAAGGAGATCCAGAGCTTAGTTGAAGATAAGAAAAATGAATTAAAGGGATTGATTTCTGATGAAGGCGCTTTATTTATTATAGCTAAAGAGTTGGGCGTTGACATTAAAAATGAAAATAAAGATCTGTTAAAAGAAATTGAAATTTTTATTTCTGATATCACGCAGAATATGAAAAACATAACATTATTTGGTAGAATCAAGGATATCTATAATGTTAATAGTTTTAGTAAGAATGATGGAAGCAAGGGTTTTGTAGGCTCTTTCTTATTGCATGATACTACGGGAGATGCTCGAATCGTACTCTGGGATGATCAAGTAAAAGTTTTTAACGAATCTAATTTTGAAAAGAACGAACTTGTTAAAATAGTTAATGGAAACGCAAAAAAAGGAAAATTTGGAGATATTGAAATACAAGTAGGAAATTATGGAAAAGTTATTTTATCTCCTGAAGATGTTGACTATAATAAATATCCCAAAATAACATTTAAATCTATTAATATAAAAGAAATTAATTTAAATCTTAGATCTTTATCCATAGAAGGAAAAGTAATTCAAATATCACCAATAAGAGAATTCACTCGAAAGGATGGTGAATCTGGAAGAGTAGGATCGTTAACATTATTAGATACTACCGGATCAATTAAAATTACCTTTTGGAATGAAGATACAGAAAAATTAAATAAATTAGAAATTAGTGATGTTGTATTGGTGACTAATTTAAATCCCCGATTAAGCACATTGGATTCGAAAACAATTGATCTAAATGCAAGTAAAAATACAAAAATTACTAAAAAAAATAAAGATCTCAATATTGAAGGAGAAGTTATTAAAAATATAAAAGCACTACAGAATAGTAAAGGTGTTGTTACATTTAAGGGTATTATCACTTCAGTAGATAATATTAAAACTATATCTTTAAAATCTGGAGAAAGTGTTTCTTTATTAGGTTTTATTATTAGTGATAATACTGATGGTATTAGAGTTACTTTATGGCGTGAAAAAGCAGATGAATATTCAAAACTATTAGCTGCAGGACAGGGATTAGTATTGAAAAATGTTTTAGTCAAATATAGCAACTTTTCGAATAGAAATGAAATCTCTTTAATTAATGAATCAACGTTAGAGCTAAAAGATCTCGAAATAAAAAACCTTAAAAGCTTTAATTTAGAAAAAAAAGAGAAGGGAGCTAGTTTTTCTGGTGATTACGCAAAGATAGACACTATTGGAACTCCTGGTACGATCGAATTAAAAGGATTTATTGCTAAAGATCTTAATAATATTACGGTTTATGAAGCATGTAAAAATTGTTTTAAGAAAGTTGAAAATTGTACTTGTGGTAAAGGAGATGAGACTGAATTCCGGATGATTATTAATCTTATTATAGATGATGGAACAGGAACAATAAGAACTACTTTTATAGGAGAGCAAGCAGAAAAGTTAATGGGTGTAGAGACAACTAAAATCGTACAACTAAAAGAAACACCCGAATTTGAGAAATTTCTAGAAAAAAAATCATCAGAGTTTCTAGGAAAAGATATTATTATAAAAGGTAGAGCTAAATTTAGCGATTATTCTAATCAATACGAGATATCAGTTTATGATTTTAAAGATATTAATATTGATGAAGAATTAGAGCGCGTTATGAAACAGATTGAAACTTGAGTTTTATACTTTTTAATTTTCCTCTTATTTATCGACTAATATTTAAATTCCTAATGTAATTTAATAACTAGAGTATTAAAATGGGGAAAATAGATATTATTGGACTAGGAGAGGTTGTTGTTGATTGGGTAGCTGAAATTCCTCATTTTCCTAAACCAGATGAAAAAGTTGATGCCATTGCCGAAAATTATTTCTCTGGTGGTGTAACAGCGAACTTTCTAGTCGCAGTGGCGCGTCTTGGGATTTCTTGTGGATTTATTGGTGCCGTTGGAGATGATTCATATGGAGATTTTTTAATTAAAGAATTTAAAAAAGAAAGAGTAGATACTAAGCTCACAGTAATTAAAAAAGGAAAGCAAACTCCGGTAAATTTTATTTTTGTAGTTAAAGGGGAAAAGACAATAATTCAATCTCCTCATATGTTAACTACAAAATTAGAACTTAAGGATTTGGAAGAATATTACTTGTCGGAAGCTAAAGTTTTACATACAACATTAATTCACCCAGAAATATCAGAAAAAGTAATTAATTTAGCAAAGAAATTTGATGTTAAAATTAGCATTGATTTAGAATCTCAAATAGCTAAACGAGGTTGGAAAAATTTAAAAAAATTGTTACTAATGGCAGATATTTTAATTCCTAATAAAGAAGGAGCTAAGATGATAACAAAATGTAAGACATCAGAAGATGCCGCTAAAACCTTAATTGAAAAAGGGATCCCCCTCGTAATTATAACATTAGGGAATAGAGGTGCATTGGTTTCAACTAAAGAATTTCAAAATGAAATTCCCACTTATAAAATAAATAATATTGTTGATACTACCGGTGCGGGCGACGCATTTAATGGAGCATTTTCGGTTGCTTATTGGATTAAGGGATGGAGTTTAGAAAAATCAATCAAATACGCAAACGCCGCCGCATCCTTAAAAATCCAAAAATTAGGGGCCAGAACAGGGATGCCTTATGATTTAGAGTTGAGAAAATTTTTGAAAGAAAATGAGAAAGATTTGTTTATTTAAATGTATGCTAAATAATAATTTATTGAGATATTAGACAAATACTACTATATTTATTCGGATTCTGTACCATATCATTGTAGGTTTTTAATATTTCCTCTGCTGATAGATCTTTAAGATCTATATTGAAAGGCCAGATACCCATGATAATATCTCCTAAACTCTTCACATTTCCAATTAAATATCCTGTTTTCTTCCCATTTGATTTATATGTATATAGAATAACAAGATAATAATTATATGTATGATTAATTGTAGGATTTCCAATTATAAGAACTTCTTCAATATTTTGAAAATTAATTATATGTTGATTCGTTTCACTTAATTTTTTTAATTCTAAGAAAAATTTAGCAGGAATAGATATAGGCTTTTTAAATTCTAGATTTTTAAAACTTAGGGTAAGGTTTTTATGTTCAAATTGCTCGTGCGCCGTAAAGATTACTTTATATATAATAGAATCCATAGAAATTATGTTAATCCGATTTATTCAATAATTTATCTAATAGTTAAGTCTTCCAGCTTTTTATAGATTGTATTACGTGGTTATTTTTCTTTTCCGCTAATTATTCTTGAATAACAATATTTTCTTCAGGAAATCCAAGATCAATCAAGAATTTTTTCAATTTAAACCGATGATCTCCTTGAAGTTCGACTTCATTATCTCTTACAGTTCCACCAGAAGCACATTTTTTTTTTGCTTTTGTTAGGATATTCTTAAGATTTACTTCAAAATTTCCAACGAACGTGATTACAGTAACAACCCTCCCCCATTTCCTCCTAGAGTTAGAGATTATTATTTGTTGTTCATCGGCGCTTAAACTATCACATATACATAGTTCTTTTGGAAAACTACATATAGGACAAATCTCGTCGTCTTTAATGCTGTCTTATCACAACCTTTATTGTAAAAACTTTTTAAAATTTAGTTCTAAAAAATAATAGAATAAAATCTTATAAAAATCTTTTTTATTTTAGAAAGAAACTTTTGTAAAAACAATACTTATTCAATTTGTTAATTTTGTCAATGCCCATTTGTGGAATTCAAAATTTGAAATTACGCTTAACAAAAATTTAATGAGACAAATAAAATTGATTTTAATTGCTAATTTCTGTCTAAATTAATTCAGTTTTCAGACTAAATTTTCCAAAATTTAAAATCGCCCTTCCTAAGCAAAAAAGTATTTATAGAAAAATTTTTATTATTTATCAATAAGCTAATTCTTAAAGTTAGATTATAAATGTGATACAATAAAATGCAGAGCTCATGGATTTTTAAAGTAATTGTTGCAGGTGCGGGTGGTGTAGGAAAAACTGCAATGATTACAAGGTATTGTACAGGAAAATTCGAAGAAGGATATAAAATGACAATAGGAGCAGGATTTCATACGAAATCTGAGATGCTCGATACGGGAGAGGCCGTTAAAATGCAACTATGGGATTTTGCCGGTGAAAAACGTTTCCGTGAACTCCTACCTGATTATTGTAAAGGTGCAAGTGGGGCATTTATCTGTTTTGATATTAGTGATTATGATACTTTTAGAGAAATTCCTGAATGGCTAAGGATTATCCGCCAAAAAGCCGGCTTTATCCCCATAATTCTTTTGGGAATGAAATGGGATCTTCCAGGTCACGAAGTAGATTATGAAATAGCAAATGATTATGCAATTAAAGCGAAATGCAATCAATGTGTATTCTGTTCCGCAAAAGATAATATAAATATTAATGAATCTTTTCAAGCTATGGCAAAATGGTTGATCTATTACGCTGCCCAGTCAGATTAATTCAAAAATGATCATTCAATTTTTATATTTGATTTAAATACCACTTAATTAATAGAGAAAAAGCTAAATATTATAGTTAATAAATTAATATATCAATAAAAGTACAATAAAGGTAGCCTCCGTAGCTCAGTTAGGTAGAGCACCCGGCTGTTAACCGGGCGGTCGCATGTTCGATTTCATTGTTCAATCTCTGAACAAGACGATAACCATGCCGGGGGCGTATTTTCCTTTACATATTATTCAATTCCTTTCTTCCTTTTTCAGTTAACTTTATTGTTCTATTATTATGTTCTCCCTCTATTGTGATTAATCCCTTATTTAACAATTTTTGAATATTTTTACGAGTATTTCTTGAATTACCTCCAACACACTCCGCTAAATTTAAAGTTTTAATATTCTTAATTTCCTTTGATAATTTGAATATATGCATAAGATATTTCTTCCAAGCCTCTCCATATTCGTACGTCTTTTCTAAGGGATCTATAATTTTCTTGAGTTTTAATTCAAAATTCTGTATATTTTGCTGAATTTCGTGTTTATATATCTTTATTTGAGTTTTATAATCATCTCTAAAAATATTAGTAGGAATCGAGGTAATATTTTTAACATGTACTGTTTTATGACAATTTGCACATAAACATACACAGTCTTCCTTAATTAATTTCTTACATATTGTTTTAATATCATATTTTTTTATTTTATGCCATTTTAATTTATTGTCTGCCTCTTTCAGACCGGATCTATGGTGGAATTGTAAAGCGGGCAGATTTTTCTTTACAGTGGTTTTACCACATCCTATACATTTACCATCATATAATTGTTCAATAACACTACGTTTTTTAAGCCATTCAGTAATGCGAAACTTAATGTTTCTATTATAACGTGTCTCATGGTCTTTTACTTTATTGTAGATGATTTTATCAATCTGATCTGCAGGGATTTCGAAAAGATTTTCTTTTAATATTATATTTTTATAATTATTAAATAATTTAGCTTGTTCTCTGGAATGACAATTCCCACACAACGGAATTACTTTTTCTTTTTCGAATAATTTCATTGTGTCTTTCCAATCCTTATTCTTTCTTTCCTTCCATGTAACCTTTTTTATTGTCGAATCAGAATGATGAAAATCAATTGCGTGTAAAAGTTTGAAATCTGAATTGCAATAAGCGCACATTCCCTTATACTTTCCTTGATAGATATTTTTAATTATTTTAAATTTGTAATTCGAATTTTTTATAGAATTTGATTTATTTTTTAGGGCTTTTTCGAGCTCTTCTTTATTTTTTGGTGTTATATTTCGGTTGATTTGTTGATCTTTCATTTTTATCTTTCCTAGATGTTTCTCTTTTATCAATCTCCTCTAATTTTGGCGAATAGAAAGAATAACTCTTTAGGTCTTTAAGAATAGTTGCTTGAAGCTTTGGAAGGTTTTTCATATCCCACATTTCCGAAACTAACCTGAATATTATTCTTTTTAACCATATTAAAAAATTTATAAAGTAGGTTCGATATTCTTGATCTAATTTCAATTTTTTTTGTAATTTTTTTAATAGGTTATCAAATTCTTCAGTAGAAATTTTATGTAGATTTTTCAAAAAAGCCCGACCTATCTTTTTGTCTAAAATAGGTTTTAATTTGCTAGCTAAATAGGTGAGAATCGATTGGTTTAGACTCATGCGACGCACATCGGCTTTATTTTCTTGTTCCCATTCTCTAATAAAAAAGTAAATTAAACGTGAAATCACAATAATTAAATTTTCTTTGAATATTTGAGGAAAATCCTGGTCTTCTTTAATCGCATTTACAGAATACCTTCTCGATCTCGTTATTTTACCGAGTCTTTTAACAAGTGCCTTTTTATCTTTCTTAACATTATTTTTAAGATTCGGAGTTTTCTCATTTGAGTCCTTACCAAATCACTCTTGAGTATCAATTCTTTCGAAATTAATTTCGATTCCACAGTACTCACAGATTACAAGTTCTTTGTTTTCAATGATTTTTTTTATAATATCTTGCTTAAATTTACAACCACAATATTTACAAGAATTTGAAGAGTTCTCAACATTTTCTATCATTTAAAGTTTTAACTTTTATTTATATTTAAAAAAAAAATTGAAATTCCAACTCTTTTAATCATTATCTCCTCTTTTGAACCTTTAAAAATAAGAAAACCAACAAACTTAATATTCCAATAATTATAATAAACTCTACTATAAGACTATCTTCTAAATTAACTATTTCATCATTATTGGGCGCATCTTCACTACCATCATCGGAATTATCACGAATATCTTCATCAGAATCATCAATCGGATTATCAATAGGATCTTCAACGGGATCTTCAACGGGATCTTCAACGGGTTCTTCAATAGGATCATCAACAGGATCGTCATTTGTACCATTTACTATCTTTTCGTATTTAAATACATAAAGAGTAGTCCATGGAGCGATATTACCTACAATGTCTTGTGTACAGACCCTCAGGAAATATGTTCCGTTATTAATAACTGGGGGATTATAATTCGGTAAAACCGTAAAAGAAGTTGAAGTTCCATTAGGATCTTCTCCCCAGTAATAATAATATCCCGCTACATCTGTATGTGAATCTGTGGCTCCGTTCCAACAAAAATCGGGATTATTTATAGCATCTTGTAATATATCACTTTCAGTTGTGCCATTTAATTGAACGCACTCTGTCGGATTCATAGGAGGAGTAGCATCAACCAGTAGTTTGGAAGACCAGATAAAGTTATAATTGTTATATTCTTTGAATTCGTCAATTGAATTTTCAGGATCGATAATCCAGCCTATGTAGTAATTTCCACTAGGTATATTACTCGGAAACGTTCCAGACCAAAAACACTCTTTAGAAGCAGTTGAAGATAATAAAGAGATGATATCAAATCCGATTAAATAATCAGTTTTAGTAAAAGTGGTATCTTGAGATGCATAAAATGATACATTAATATTATTTGCTGAACTCGTTCCTAAATTACGTATTTTACACCATGTTTCAAATTGAGTTAATCCCGCTCCAACAATGTCAACATTATAACCAGCTACTTGATTGTATTCTGATGCTAAATCTGGTTTATCAGTTAAAGTTTCATCAGAATTTATCCAATTTTGAATACAATAGTATTTATTTTGGTTTATCCTTGTACCATAGTTGAGATCTAATCCAATATAGCCAGAAGTGACAACTGAAAGAATATAAGGTAAACCATTATCATATATCCAAACAGGGCTGCCACTTTGACCACCGGTTATATCCAAATAAAACCAATGATTGTATTCATTAGCATCATATCCATAATCATTAGTCCAATACATATTTCTTCCATAATCCAATTCAGCGGGATACCCAGCAGTATTCAACAGTCTTGAATAAGTTGAGCTTGATGACAATGTGGTATAGACTCCCATCCATCCCGTATATAATCCAATATCTCTATCAAGTGTGAGAAGAGCAAAATCATGTTCGGGGGCGGCATAATCCTTCCATTCATCGTAACAACGCATTTTAATTGTCCATGCATATCCAAATGGTTCATTTCCATTGTATTCTCCAGGAACAACCCTAATACTATCTGCATACCCTCCATGTGAGTGTGAATAAACACAATGTGCTGCGGTAAGCACATGATTTTTATCTATTAAAGCCCCTGTACCAAATGTATAATATTCTCCCCATGTGATATGCAGTTTAACAATCGAACTCCAAGGATAAGAAGTTGTGGATATAACCATCTCTCGATCATCAGTTCCTATCACTTTAGCTGTATTAGGCTTTACAAAATATATAGATTTTTGATTATTATTGACTATAATGGCAATTGGTGCGAGAATAGTAATACTAACAATGAAAAACATAAATAGAATTACTTTCCCGTGGACCTTGATTTTAAATCTTGGTTTAGGAGCCAACCGAGTTAACTTGACCATCCAGATAAAACTTGTTTTTCTCTTTATTCTTTATTGGAAACTAATAATAAAAAGTGAACAAAAAATAGAATAAAAAAAAATAACAAATAACTAATCCCAATCTCCGAAGAGAACCTGTTCTCTATTTTTCCTAACCTCCAATTGATCTAAGGTCATTATTTTTTCCAAGATATCTCTATTCTCCCCAGTTTGTATTCTAAACTTTATCTTCCTCCCAATCCATATTACGCCTAATACTACAAATGCTGTTAGTATCGAAGCAAAAATTGCTAATTTTATACCATCGAGATCAAACGGAAGATCTATTGGATTCGGCACAGGATTAGGAATCGGTGATGGATCAGGAGGCGGTATCGGATCTATAAGACCCCCTAATTCAATTTCTACTTCATGTTCAAATAAGATCAATCCATTTGGGAAATAATTATCCACTAAAGTAACATTGAAATAATAATAACCAGCGTTTTCGCATTTATATGTGCAGGTAAATCTCGAATAGGTTGTTAAATCTTTTCTAACGAAGTGCATGGTTTCCTTATATGAATTATTAGTAAATACATGAACATTTATAGTTGAATTGGTAATAGCTTGAAATTCTGAATTGATTTTACGTGAGACATTCACATTGAATATATTTCCCTGTTGATTTCCTCGATTTCATATTCAATTCTTTGTTCGAAGGTTGTTTGGAAAAAAATAGGAACCTGACCAATGATTTCTAAATGATCGTAGATATATAACGTTCCATCCACAGAAGGAAGAAATGAAAGGTCTTCCGGGATTAAGAAATTAATCTGATACGTATTATCGAATTGTTCTTCCAAATATAATGTTCCAAATTTACTGCTTTTAAAAGCAACAGACGTTAATTGTCCATACTCACTAAATATTAAATTACTAAATGAGGCCGTGATTGTGTTTACAGTTCCTAATGAAACTGACTCGATATAATCACATTCAATATATAACTCACTATTCCTTGCCATATCACAGATCCAGAGAAAAATTTCTTGATTAATTTCTCCCTTATTTGAACACGAATAAAACTCACTAATATCATCAATATATAACTGTTTAACTAAATTGTTAGTTAATGTGGCATTAAAATCAACTTCAAAATCTAAAATTTCAGAAATTTTGTAGGAGTAGTAGACATTTTCTACGTTGGTGTAATCGATGTTTATTCGAACATAATCTTTAATTTTATCCTTATCTAAATCAAATAAATTTAGAGCCTTTAAGATATATATCGAATAATATGTATTTCTTAGAATTATTTCAAGGTTTGAAGTAAATTGGGGTTTGAAATATATTATGGAATCAGTTTCACGCAAATTTCTTTTGATATATCCATATAGAGCTCCTTTATTGAATGATAAATTTGCAATATTTCCAACATCTAAAAATTCAACTAATAATTCTAATGATTTGATGGCGTAATAACTATTCTCCAGAAAAACACTTTTATTTTGAGATTCGGGTGTTTTTAAAGTATATGTTAGAAATGGTAAAAATGCTCCAAAGTTTTCAAAATCTGAGTTTAAGAATTGACAATCCAACACATTATTGATTAGAACCGTTAAATCATAGTATGAATTAAGATCATCCAACTTAAATAAATCTTGCAATGATTCTAGAGCTCGATAATTGAATTTATGATTATAAAGTCCATCAATTTCTTGAGTATATTGATGATAGCCTAGGTTATAGAATTCAATTGGATATGACCTAAAACCTATGAAATTCACGAAATTTGTACTTGCAGAGAAACCATAACATTCTATTATCCCAAAATATCGATAACAGTCCTTTAATAAATTATAAATACCTAATATATCTAACTCTGGGATACGATTGAATAAAGCAAAAGATTTTACTATAGAATACACTAGATCAAGAGACATATAATCATTAGAAATCAATGAAAATCCCACTTTTTGCTTATAATATCCCATTGCACTTGCAATCTGGTTTTTTTCAAGCTCAGTTAATCTCGAAATTAAAGAGATTATACAAAAATTAAAACAAGATAATTGTATTCCGTTATGTGGAAATTGTCATAAAATGGAACAATCAACTCAATTTAAAAATAATTATGAAAAAATTGTAAAACCAGAGCATTGGGATCAGATAAAGAAGGATTATGAGAGGATCGAGAAAAATATAGAGAATTTTAAGTTTAAACAGGATTAAAATGCCTATAATATAAACATTTATTATTAGAATTAGAGTGCATTTCACGAATGATTTTTCTAAATTTCTAAATCCTTATGTTAATTCGAGAAAGAAATTGTGCTTCTGCCGGGATTCGAACCCGGTTAATGATACAAAACGACACGATCTGTATTGTCACCAGGGTGAAGGCCTAGCATGCCAAGCCCTTTCTTTTACATATGGTGAAAGATTGGCCGGACTACACTACAGAAGCATGGTACTCTTATTTTATGAGGTTTTTTTAATAAATCGTTTTTAGAACTCTTAAACAATTATTAATAGTAGAGTCTACAAACATTAAAATTTTTCTTTTCTTACATGAAGAAGAATGGAAAAAGAAAAAATTTAAAAAGATATGCGGGAAGGGAGATTTGAACTCCCGAACTCCTACGAGAATGGATTCTAAGTCCACCGCCTATAGTCAGACTTCGATCAAGTTCCTTATAGCTTTTGACCAGACTTGGCAATTCCCGCAAGTTGATATATTAAAATTGTAATATTATGTAATTAAAAGACTAAGAAATAAAAAAATTTTTTATAAAAGATTTAAAAATTAAATACGATTGAATTAAAAGATAAAAATTTATTATTATACATAATACTTAAAATATATTATCAAGACCTAGCACAAAAAAACCTGATTTCTCTAATGAGTGTAAGAGAGTCCTTAATAAAGCATTTAACATCTATTCTCCGAGCATCAGAAGGTACATTTTTAGTTGTTTTATGTGATCAGAATGGCCTTTCAATAGCAAAAATAGGGAGAAAGAGTGAGATCGATTTAAACACCAATCAAATCACAAGCTTAGCTTCAGCAGCTTTTTCTGCAAGCGAAGAGAATTGGGAAGATTTAAATATTAAAGACCAAGTTATTTCATTTTCATACTTTGATAAGGTTTGTTTAATAACAATTAAAATTAATGAAACACTTCTAACTATAGTGCATGATTATCATAAAGACTGGCCCTTAGATGCTGATAATTTAGCCACAGCCATGTATTATTTGAAACAAAAATTAGGTGAATTTTTCGGAAGCGGAGATCAATCAGAAAGAGAAGTTGAAATTTTTTGTGATAGAGTTCGTAGTGCGATTTATCTTTTTGGAATGGGTTCTGAAGTTCCCTTGGTATCTTATAAACCTGAAAATTTTGAACAATCATATGTATTACCTTCAATAAGTACCGTTTTAGACTCCATTCAGAATCCCATTTTTATAAGATATGCTCTAGTTAACCCTTCTGGTTTAACTTTGGATGCTAGAGAAGTAAGTGGCCAAAATTTACCTATAACTATTGAGGCTTTCTCTGCAAATGCGAATGCGGCTTTTCAAAAAATGAAAGAAGAATCTCGAGGAAGTTCTATAGGAGATTTATTATGCTATATTACAATTTCTGGTGAAAATACTGAAAGTTTTTATGGGCTTATTACCTGCCCGTCAGCTAAAATAAGATTCTCCACAATGAGTAAAACATCAAATGTAGAAGATATTTCTTTTATTGGTTTATTTACATTAACATATGGTGGAATACCAGTTATCTGTGAATCAAGAAACATTATAAGTTCAATCATGCAGATATTAGGTGAAGAACAAATAACTATGAACTTTATAAAATCTGTCAATGTTCTTACAAGTTTTAAGTATGAGTAAGAAAGGAACAAAATTATTAATTTTAATATTTTAGTGATTGTTTTTAATAATTCAATAATGACTATCTCCGATCCAGTCAAAGAAATACCTAAAGTATTTTGTCTTAATTATAGAGAATGTGATCCGAAGAAATGTACTGCTACTAAACTCAAAAAACTTAATCTTTTAAAATATATAAATAAAATTAAAGGCGCATTAAATAATTCCATTATTTTAGATCCATTTGCTAGACAAGAGTTATCTGATCTTGATAGAAATATTGTACTTAGATATGGTTTAATTGTAATTGATTGTTCTTGGAATAATATTTTGAATTTAAAGAATTCCACATTTAAAAACGGTCGTAAATTGCCTCCTTTAATTGCAGCTAATCCGACAAATTATGGTAAATGGGAAAAACTAAGTTCAGCAGAAGCATTAGCAGCAGCATTATTTATAACAAAGTTTTTTGAATATGGGAATCTTATTCTCTCAAAATTTTCTTGGGGTATTCAATTTAAAGAGTTGAACAAATTTTAAAAAAAAAATTAGAAAAATAAAAATCATCAAATACATTAATCTTGGGAACCTTTTGAAAGCCCAGAAGCTGCTATGACATCATCAATCTTAAGGATCATAGCAGATACTTCAGTTGCAGACTGAATTGCCTGAGTTAGGACAGATAAAGGCTCTAGAACACCCAGCTTTACCATATCATCAGGCTTTCCTGTGTCGACGTTAATACCTTTAGACTTCCCTTCTTCAGTTTCATGTTGTGATCTTAACTCTACTATTAAATCTACTGGATTATATCCTGCATTTTCGACTAAAGTCTTAGGAATTATTTCTAATGCATTAGCGTACACTTCAATCGCTAGCTGTTCTCTTCCTCCAATTGATCTAGCATATAGTCTAAGCCTTTTTGCAAGCTCTACTTCAGAAGCGCCACCACCAGGTAAAATAAATGGTAATTCTATCGCTGCTTTAACAACCGATAAAGCATCGTGAAGCATTCTTTCTGCTTCATCCACAACATGTTCAATTCCTGCTCTAATTAATATACTTACTGCTTTTGGATCTACGCACTCAGAAACAATGATCATGTTGTCATCTCCTATTTTCTTCTCTTCTACTTTACCAGCTTTTCCTAAATCACTTTCACTGATTTCAAAGATATTGTTAATAATTTTTGCATTAGTTGCTCGAGCTAATTTCTCCATATCTGATCGTTTTACCCTTCGTACTGTTATGATTCCTTCTTTCGCTAGATAATTTTGTGCTTTATCATCAACACCTTTTTGGCAAAAAACTACATTAGCACCGATATTTTTTAATTTTGCTACGCGATTTTTTAACATATTTGCTTCTTCTTCAAGAAATTTATTGATTTGATCAGGGGTTTGAATTCGTATTTCAGCATCAAATTCTGTTTTTTCTACTTCTAAAGAGGCGCTGATTAACGCAATCTTTGCATTTTTAATTGATTTTGGCATCATAGGATGAACCACTTCTTTATCAACAATAATCCCATCTATGATATTAGTGTCTAAAAGGCTCTTTCCTTCTTTTTTGATAATTTGAATTTGATCTAAATCTATTATAACATGACTTCCACGTTGTTCTTTAACTTGGCTTACTGCTTTAACAGCAATATCTGCAAAATGACTTTTTACTGTAATTAATTTACTGTTCATTGAAGTTTCTGCAACTTTCATTAAAGTAGCTGTATCATTAATCTCTATTTTTGTTGCTAATTCTTTCAAAATCTCTTTACTTTTTAATAACGCCTTTCTATAACCCCTGAAGATAATAGTAGGGTGTACTCCCTGTTCCATTAACTCTTCAGCAAGATTTAATAATTCTCCCGAAATAATGACGCTTGTAGTTGTTCCATCTCCCACTTTATCATCTTGAGTCTTAGCTACTTCTACGATCATTTTAGCAGCAGGATGTTCAACATCAATATTGTCTAAAATCGTTGCTCCATCATTTGTTATTGTAACATCTCCTAGCGAATCAACAAGCATTTTATCCATACCCTTTGGACCTAAAGTCGTTCTAACCGCTTCAGAAACAGCTTTTGCTGCTGCAATGTTGTTCTTTTGGGCATCCTTCCCTTGTTTTCTTTCTGATCCTTCTTTTAATATAAGGATTGGAACACCAGATAATTGTGCCATCTCTTATTCACTTTTTTAATTGTTAGTATAAAATTTTTATTTATATAGATCTCTAAGTCATAAAATTAAAAAAGTTTACGAAAAATTATTAAAAGCTTAATTTTTGGGGTGTCTAAAAAATTTAGTAGTGTTTTAAAAATTGAAGAGAAATAAAAAATTAAATGAATGTTTAGATTGTGGTAAACAAGCATAGAAAGATTATGAACATTGTGAGGAATGTGCTTTTATCAAGCTTGAAAAATACATTACTAAATTATATGAATAACAAGAGAGCCGGAAAAGGGGATTAGGTGAATCTGAGAAAAGTGGAGGTTTTAACTATTTATACTCCACAATTTTATTTCGCCGATTCAAGAGATATCTTCATTAATTTTCGCAGTTTAAATATGTATTTATAGAGTAATTTTCGCAAAAAAAATATTAGGGTTGAATTTTCTTGAAGTTGGGAACAAAAGTTTCAATTATGTTAGCTTTGTTAACAGCGGTTACAGCCTTCTTAGGATTTTCCAGTTCTGCGTTAGCCGAAGCAGTAGGTGGCGGCGGAAATCCTTAGAATAGTCAAGTATCGCAATAGAATGTGAAATACTAAAAACAAAGCTAAATTTCTTTCCCTTTTTTTTTCTATTGAATTTAATTTGATAAAAACCATAAAGACCAACATGGATATGTTTCATGTGTTAAATCTACATATAAAAACTCAACCAATTTTTTTCCCCAAGCAAAAAAAGATCTATTTTTTCACGAGTTATGACATCACCCCATTTTCCAAGAACTAATTTTTTAGAGGTGATTAGCAAAATGCATTTTTTTATATCTCATTTACATTTATGTCAACAATTAAAAGTAAAAATTATGTCTAGAAAGTCTCTTCTTCATAGTTAAATTTCGAAACGATATATTTATTAGTTATACTCCTTCACAACTTGAATTTAATGAAGAAAGTTGAAAAGAAAATATTTTTTGAGGAAAAAGCAAATTTATTATTTTTTCAATAGTAAGAAACAAATTTAAAAAATACTGATTGATGGAAATCGAATTAATAATGGATTTCAATGATTTAAAACATTAATAAGATATATAAACAATTCTAAAATTAGATTACTAATGATAGAAGTTACTGATTTACAGATTTTAGAAAATATAATTGGAGAAAAGAATTATACTGATTTAGATAAAGTTTTTCAAAGATTATTTAAAGATATTCAGAGCTATTTAAATCTAAAGCCCTTTTATAAAAATATAAAAGTAATGATTGTGAAGAAGGAAATAATGAATATTTCACAATCAGAAGATATTTTCTCTATTGGAGTTAACAGATATAAAAGAAATAAAACTTTAGCCATAGAAATAAATGAAGATTACAATAAATTCTTGGATTTTATCCTTCTTAGAGAGACTTATAACCTATTTATTCCAAGCGGCTTAAAGAAACATGAAATGGTACAAATCGTTATTAATAAAATTGTCATGATACATCTTAATAAGTCGCCATTTCTAAATGATTGGAGATCAATCATTAGAAAAAACCTTGAGGATTATGATCTATTATCTAAAGGAGTCACACGTTTATTTGAAAGTGATCGATTAGAGAAATTTTTAAAATCCCCAAATACAGAAACACCTCATGATCCCATCCAGTTCTTTTTCAAATATCTTCGTGAGAATATCTCAATAATTAGTGATAAAATTGATGGTATCCAAGAACTATTTTTTCAAGAATTTGCATATCCTATAGTTCAATCAGAGAATAGTGATGAAATTGTCGAATCAATCAGATGTATAATAGAGATTTTCAATAATGTAAAGAATTATAGTGAAATTTTAAGATATAAAGACTATTTCCAAGATTTAAAGGAGAGTGGCGAAATAGAAACTGATCTAAGCCAACGCAAATTTACCACGAACATGGATTGGATTAAAAAAAACAGTTATATTGCACCTTCCTATCAATTAAATTGGAAAGCTATAAATGTGTGTCTACTGTCTGTATTTTTACGATTTAATCCTCTCCTAAATAAGGCAAAAATAAATACATTTATTAATCAGCTCCCCTTTTTTGTATCTCCTAAAGTTTCTTATGACAGTTTTGCTGTGGATCTATCAGGCTATATAGTTATACCAAAGATTTATTTGGATGATTTTTATAGATTTATTGAAAAATTGGAAGATTTTGGCTATATAATTAACCATCGGTGTTTACTATGGAATGAAAACAGACATAACATTAATTTAAACTATTTGAGGGAATATTCTAAAATTCATCGTATTATAAATCCCAATCACTCCCAATATAGTGAGAGAAATGAGGTAGAATTTACAACGGATTTAGGTGGAAATTATTATAATAATGAGCTGTCCTTGCTAGATTTTTTAGTGCTTGATAGGATCAGGTTTGTTTCTGTAACTGGATTAGGATTTGAAAGAAGAAATGATATGTTAAACGAAATAAAGTCAGATTTAATCAATGAGATAATAACTGAGCGAGCAAAAATTAAAAATCTCAG
>Ga0307380_10005056_pt1 | contig 17581 bp, 20 predicted proteins | sample UN3MG_FD_202239 | JGI IMG/M metagenome (GOLD analysis project Ga0307380, IMG submission 202239) | Soil microbial communities from Risofladan, Vaasa, Finland - UN-3 | ecosystem: Environmental > Terrestrial > Soil > Coastal area > Acid sulfate soil | place: Finland: Risofladan, Vaasa | collected...
CCTCCAATCAAATATTATGAGTTAAATGGAGGGGCTTTGTTAATGTCTAATGCCGATAAGGTAAAAGAGTGGGAAGAAAAAAAAGAAGCATATCTAAATGATAGCGAAATAAAAAAAGAAAGGCAATTAGATAAAAAAGAAGATCTTAAGGAAGAAGAGGAGTTTGTAATATTACCAAACAAGAACAAAGACATTAATGATAGGCTTGATTTAAAAATCCAATTAAATGGAGTTTTAGTAGATGAGATAAATATACCAAACGTTTCGGTTCTCAGAAAAAGAAAAAGCATTTTATCTGAAACTGCAGAAAGACTTATACAAACTAAGTTTTATGTAAAAAAGAAAGACATTGTTAAAACTATTTTATTTAATGATACTATAAATATAATAACAAAGGAAGTTTAGTGGCAACATACACATTCTTATGCGAACAATGTAATTCTAGAACCGAGTTAAGGCAATCTATCCACGACCCTCTGCATACTCCACGATGCAATGATTGCGACAGTTCTAAGCACATGATTAGAGATTTTGAATCAGATATTGGGTATTCTATTGGACCGCCAAAAACATTAGGATCGTTTGCTGACAAAAACTCTACAAGGCTATCCGAAGATGAAAAGCAAGCCATTTCCAAAAAGAATAAAACAGATAAAGATAGTCGCCCAATGGATGAGTCTTTAAAAACCTACAAACCAGGAGAATAATATGGACGACGGTACTTTTGTCCAGAATAAAAAAAACGAGATCTTTAATAAGGCTGTAAATAAAGATAATCATGACACAACCTACACTATGGTTGGCATGGGTGATGAAAAAGATTATACTGGCGCTGATATTTTACGCGAGTATAAAGATCCTACTAACGGAAGAGTTTATGCTGCCCATGATAGATATTTAGCAGCAGCAAGAATTATTAAAGTTGGGTCTATAAATAAATATTATGTCAAAATGAGCGATAATCAGGAAATATTCGACCCAGCCAATGTAACACATATTAGAAACGCAAAGGTTATGAGAGGCGGAATCTCTTTATTTAATATGCGTCAAGTTACCAAGGGGCGTTTTGACAACTACATGTCTTATTTAAAGAGCAAAAATCAACGACACTATACCCAGGCAAGAAAGGCTATATAATGACTAAAGGACCACTGACAGAAATAGAGATGGCTGCAATTCGATCTCTAGTAGAGGAAAATAAAACGCCATTAGAAATCAAGGAGGTTTTAGGTAGAAGTAGAAATAGTTCAATAGTTAATAAATATATCAATGAAATAGAAGTATTATTTACTCAAGAACAGCATAATGAAGAGACTAATTCTAATTTATTATCTAATTGGGAAACGGCTGTTTCTAAAACAATTGAGGACTTAACTAAGCAGGGGGTTCCATTAAACAACGCCCATGAATTAGTTAAAAACGCTCTTAGTAAAATAGATTTAAATGGGGAGCCGTCCTCTAAATCCATTATGAGCTTCGTTAAATCGGGTGCTGGAAATTCTGGTGGGGCTCGTGGACTACAAACTATGAAGAAGTGGGGAAGGTCTACTGTAGTATCTTCTAATGAAGCGTCTTCATCTGCATCGGACAGGACTGGTGGACCTCTAGACCAAAATAGAAGCGGTGTAGGCGGACATATCTTTAAACCTAATGGTTAAATAATGAAATACAGCTCTCGATTTTCGCCAGGGAAAAAAGTTTCTGGCACTCAATTGGTAGCAGAACTGATTTGTGAGAAAAAGGCGGTACATGAAGGAATAGAGTTGCCGGATAAATTTTGGATGCTAAAAAAATGGCTAAATTATTTAAAATTTCAAACAAAGCCAGCTAGTAAATTGGTAAAAGAATTTGGGGTGGTCCCAATTCTTAAGGCTCTTAGAGATACTAGAACTAAAAAGGTGTATTCTTTAAATCATCCTATTATTATAGAAATCTGCAAAGAGTATAAAAAGATACAAGCTTCTATTAGTGATGAATTAGTGGTTGAAGAAATTAATATTACAAGAGATAGCATTGGGCTGTTCTCAAAGAAAAAAACAAACTTGGATTTATTAGACTGATGGCAAAAACCCGTATAGAAAAATTAATGGAGTCTGTTAAAGTTAGTGCTGCAGACTTTATTGAAAGGGAGAGAGCTATTCTTAAACTGTCTCCTGCATTAAATTATATATTAGGCGGAGGTATAACAGAGGGCAGTTTTACATTAATCACTGGAGCTCATAAATTTGGGAAAACCGCCGCCAGTCTATATATTTGTAAACAAGCACAAAAAGCGCTTGGTTATAGAGTTGTTTATTTAAATGGCGAACACAGATTAACTAAACGAGATATATTATCTACTAAAGGACTTGATCACAAAAATGCAGATGTTTATACCTCTAATAAGAAAGATATGATTTATGCAGAAGACTTTGTAAATCTTGCTAGAACAGAATTAGAGACTGAAGAAAAGGTTATTTTAATTGCTGATTCTTTATCTCAAATGTGTCCAAGAGAATTGGCTGATAAACCAGATATTGGAGAACAGTATAGAGATCCGACACCAAAAATCCTGGCAAACCTTACTCGTGTATTGTCTCCAATTCTATCTGTAACCAACAATATTTTTATTGCTATCACTCATAGTCATATGGATACTAGCGGCAAGTCTTTTGGTAGTGGTAGAGTAGAGGGCGGAGGTACCAAAATTCAGTACGCTCACGACTTTAAATTAAAGGGGCTTTATGCTCAGTCTTGGGAAGATAAAATCGGCAATGAAATTGGTAAAAAGATGAACTGGGAGTGTGGTACGTCTGCACTAGGACCACCAAAACGTAAATGCACTGGATACTTAAGATATAATCATGGCATTGACGAAGAAATGGAGCTTATGTCATTAGCTCAATTAGCTCAAATACCATCCCTTAAAGTTGCTGGCTCTTGGCTCACTTTATTTGACCAAAAGGTTCAGGGCATAGATAATGCCGCTGCGTTATTAAGAAAGGATAAGGAGCTATATTCCTCTGTTGAGACTGAGGTTTGGAGCATCCTTGGTAATAGGACAAGTTTTGGCGAATCAGAAGATGATGGGGCTGAATCGGAAGATGTACCCGATAAAGAATAATAATTTTGCTGAGATAGAACAAAAATCATCAGCATTACATAAAAGGGCGGTTTTAGTAGTAAAAAGCCGCTTTCCAACTGTCCGAATTCTAGAAGAAATCAGTGTAAAAGTAGATGTTGGTAAAACACTATTCTTAGACATTTATCTACCCAGTCTGGGCATAATAATAGAGGTTAATGGAAAACAGCATTTTGAACGATGCGCTCATTTTCAATCCAAAGAACAATTTTCAGTTCAGCGACATAATGACAGAATTAAATCAGAGTGGGCTGAATTAAACGAACTAAGACTGGTAAATTTTAACTATGACGAATCAGACACAGACTGGAAGCATAAACTCGACGGATGAAATGCTAGATGAGTTTAATAAATCCTTAAGGTTGTATAGAACGACAGCACCTGTTGAAGATTTTAACAGTGTTGTTAATATAAATATTGATAAAATGCGATCTTTTTCTAAAGACGACTGCTTTGCGTTCTGCAATGCTTGTATACAATATTCTGTATATTTACAACGATGTGAAAATAGAGAGCGTGCCCGTTTATCAGTTTGTCAGAATATGCTAAATAAAATAGCCGGTATTTCTTGGAATGATTCTAAGGTATATGGTAGCGCAGATCTTAAAATGGAAGTTATGGCTGGATCTGGAGAACACCCCAAGCTTAGACAGTTTTTAGATGAAAAAATGGGGCTTGAAGCCCGCGTGCAAGAAATAACTGGTTTGGCTAATATCGTAAGACATCAGGCGGATATTTTTAGAGAGATGGCGAGGTGTAAATAAAGTGTCTATTAATAATCTAACGCAAGCAGAAAAAGATTTACTGTTAGAGAGTCTTCTAGCAAAATTAAATGGTTCTAGTACAGAATTAATAAACACAGAAAGTTCAGATAAACCAAGTAAAAAAAGGAAGAGAAAACGGAAGAGTAAAAATGAAAAAGACGAAAACATTGAACATAATGAACAACAAGAAGGAGAAAATCAAAGGAATAAACGAAAACCAGATCCAATACAAAGAACGGTATCTATTAAGGATAGAAATAAACCACCACAGTTTTTAGAAAATGATACGCGTGTTGCACCAGAAGATACCAACGAATTTGATAAAAAGGTTTGGGCTAATAGAAAACCCACAGAAAGAAAAGGTAAAGTACAAAAAGTACAAGTTAGATGTGAACGCTGCTTAAAGATTGATGAGGTTTATCCTAGTCAAATAACTCAAGTGGTTGGAAGAAATAATGATACATCTTATAGATGTAATAACTGTTCAATGAGAGGTGGTTAAGAGTGCCTACTGATGTGATTGCAGAAAAGGCGGTTTTGTCAGCAATATATAATGGAGGGTCTGAGGTTTTTTTTGATGTATGTGACGTCATTCAAAACTCTAACACATTCTCTATACGACATAACGAATATTTGTATTTGTGCTTAAAACATGCAATAGAAGGAGATAATACAAAAAGACCAGATATAGCAACAATATTTACATCAGCACAAGAACAAGGAATTCCATTATCACAAGAATGCCAAGAGCACATTAATCAAGTAATATGTTTTGACACAGACTCTAGTAACGCCAGACAATATGCTGGTAAAATAAGAAAACTAAAAGTAGGGTCTCTTTTAGAAGCTCAACTACAAGCCGCTCAAGGAGATATTGGTCAGATAACTGGAAGAGAAGCTATTTCCGAAATACTAGGATTGGCAGAGAATAGAATATTTGATTTTTCTCAGCTAATAAACGACATAGATTCTGAACCAAGGGATTTAAGTGGCGGATTACTAGATTTAATAAAAGAACGAATAGAAAACCCCGTAGAACAAGTCGGAGTTTCAACAGGTTTTCCAAGATTTGATTCTGCAATTGGCGGTGGTTTGCGTCCGTCCTCTTTAAGTGTAATAGCCGCTCGAACCAAGGGGTTTAAATCAGGTTTAGCTCTTAATATGGCTAATCATATATCCTCCCTTAATATCCCTATTTTGTACGTAGACACAGAGCTTACTACAGAAGAACAGCAGTTTAGAGTCTCTGCGTGTATTTCAGAGGTCGATATTAACCAGATTGAAACCGGTAAAGTAAAGAATGACACTGTTAACTTAGATAAACTTAGAAGTTCAATAAAGGCAAAATTACTAGACTTAAAAAATATATACCATCAAAATGTAGTAGGTACGTCATTTGAAGACCAGATTTCTATGATGCGACGCTGGTTGTTTAAAACACCTGGTATTCAATTAAATGGAAAGGCAAACCCTTGTGTAATAATATTTGATTATATTAAACTAATGGATTCTTCAGGTATGGGCGATATGGCTGAATATCAAAAAATCGGCTTTATGGCGTCTACGCTTCATAACTTCTCGGTAAAATACAATATACCAATACTAACATTTATCCAGTTAAATAGAGACGGTATAGTTAGAGAAGACTCCTCTGCTATTTCACAATCAGATAGGGTTGCATGGTTTTGCTCTAACGTCTCAATATTTAAGCCAAAAAGCAATGAAGAGATTATGGCGGAAAACGAATTGGGTATAATTGATGCGGGCAATTTTAAATTGATGACATTGCATTGTAGGCACGGTAAAGGTATTCGTCATGGAGACTATATTAACGTTGAGGTAACCGGAAATTTCTTTAAGGCTTCTGAACGTAATATGCATACAGAGAATGTTGAAAATGCTAAGAGTGAGTCGTCTTACGTTGACGAGGGTATAGTAGGCTCTGATGGAAAAACAAATATCGAATTTTAGAAACCTTCTAGATAAACTTGGTATTCGGGCAAATTATTCAAATGGAATATTTAAGTGTCCGTGCCCAGTTCATGATGGAGATAACCCAACAGCATTCTCTATGTATAATAACACTGGGGTTTGGACATGTTGGACACATAATTGTCAAAGTAAATGGGGTCCTAGTCCATATGGCTTAATAGCCGCAATGTTAAATAAACACGGTATTAAAACTACCGTAGACAGTTTTTTAAAAGATAATCAGATTTTTCTTAGCGATATTAATTACACCGAAGGTATTAAGTCAATTAAGTATAATAATGTTATTATGTCTAGAGACGAATACTTGAAAAAAATAAAGGTGCCGTGTAAATATTATTTAAATAGAGGTTTTGAAAAGTCGACTCTTTTAAAATACGATGTTGGAACTTGTTTAGATAAAACTAAAAAATTATACGGCAGTGCTATAATACCAGTATATAATACTAGTTATACTGGAATCACAGCATATTCAGCCAGAAAGAATACTAGTGATAAACAATATAGATGGAAACATATGAGCGGTGGTTGGCGATCCAACTCTCTTTATAATTCATGGTTTGCGAAATCACACATTAAAACATCTGGAGTTGCTATTTTATGCGAAGGACCAGCAAAAGTTTGGAGGTTAGAGGAGGCTGGTTTTAACAACGCTATGGCTATTTTTGGGACAAAATTTTCGCCAGGACAACAACAAATTTTAAGTACATGCGGTGCTGAACATGTGGTTATATTGTTTGATAATGATAATGCTGGTAAAATAGCGTCTGGTGATATTGCTGAAAAACTAAAGGGATTGTATAATATAACTATCCCCAAAGTTTCATTTATAGATTTAGATAATACGGATCCTAAAACAATCCAAAAGGAATTAAAAAAACAAATATGACTAGAATAATTGCTATTGGTGGTAAAAAGAAAAGCGGGAAAGGGCTTGCGGGAACCTACTTATCAGGATTAATACTTAGCTCTAGAAACAGCATTAAAGACTTTAGGCTAGACCCAAAGAATTCTGATCATTGTATAAATACAATAGCAGGAAGTCGCGGCTCTAATAATATACATATTAATGATATTGACCCAAGTATTGTAAAAATATATGGTTTTGCAGATAAGTTAAAAGAGATTTGCGCCTCTATGTTTAACATAGATATAAAACTATTATATGGCAATGAAGAGCAAAAAAATTCACTGACGGACATAAAATGGAAAGATGTCCCTGGCGTTGTGACAGATAAAGAGTTTTATGATAAGCTTTTAGCTTGGGAAAAAAGAAATCACAGAAAATTAGGTCGCAATAAATTTGGACAACTTCCAACGTCTATAACATATAGACCAAACGAGAATATAACTGTTAGAGAGTTATTGCAGTATTTTGGCACTGATATATGTAGGCGTATTTTTAATTCGTGCTGGGTTAACTCACTAGACTATCAAATAAAACAAGATAAACCAGAGTTTGCAATAATTACAGATATGCGATTTAATAATGAATTCCATTATGTTAACACATCTTATTTAAATAAGTCTGTAACAGTATTGTTGTTAAGAGATATAAATAATAATCTAGACGGTCATATTAGCGAAAACTCGTTTGATAAAGACTTGCCGTGGAAGATTGTAATAGACAATAGAGCGGGCACTCCACAAGATATGTGTGCTGCATTGATTTCACGAATTAAAGAAACTAATATACTAAGACCAGTATGATCCCAATCCAAAGACTTAGCGCCTCGTCCATTGAAGATCTAGATAAATGCGAATTATCTTTTTTTATTAAGTATGTTTTAAATAGACCGGACCCGTCTGGAGATAAAGCAGAAAAGGGGACTGTTTGTCATAATGTGATGGAGGCTATTGCCATTTCCAAACAGTTAATGGAGAAAGGGCAAAAAACCACTAAAAACGAAATATTTGGAACCTTGCGACAAACCTACGATATACGCAAATTATTTAAAAAGGCATTTGAGTATAGTAAAAACACAAATCCTCATCTAAAATGGGGGGATGCGGATCGTGACGAAACTTGGGATTTTTTATCTACTAGCTTTGGGCATAAGTTTTTTCCAGATAATCATAAAGAAATAATACAGCCAGAGCAATATTTTCGCATTGAAATTCCTTACGATTGGGCTAGGTATTCTTATCTAGATGATGGAGAATTAAAAGAAAGCCGGTTGCTTGTTAGTGGAAAAATAGATATCATGTTTAGAGACCACGACAACTCTTTAAACTATTTAGACTATAAATTTGGTGCAAAGCCGATGAACTGGAACAGGTTTAAGGAATATTCTTATGAAGATATGTATAAAAATATTCAGCTTTGCTTATATTATTGGGCTGTGAGACAATTACACCCAGAAGAACATCCTATTACACATATTTGGTACCCAAGAGCTAATAAGTTATGGACTTATCATTTTGATGAAGAGCAAATAAACACTGCTATGAAACGAGTTAAGGCTTGTTTTGAAAAATTAAAATTCGCAGCCAAACCATCTCCTAATTATGGTCAGGCTAGATGTAATATGTGTTATTTTAGAAAGGCTTCAATGACTGATATTGGGCTTTCTCAGTTATCTATGGAAGCTAATGGATCGGAGCATTTTAAGTTAGCTAAAGACGAATCACCGTGTGTGTGTGACACAATGGTTAAATTTTTCTCTGCTCGAAGTGTTGGGCAGGTTATTTCAGCTTGTAAAAAAGAAAGAGAGTGATCATGGCATTACCGCAAAATAAATTTTCTATTACCGCAAAAATTTGGAAGGAACCGGGTCAAACAAAAAACGGACACCCAAAGATCAATCTTGTTGTTGATTCTGGCGAAGATGTTGAAGAAGGAAAGGAGCCAAATGCTTTTTGGATAGATGCTATTGCATGTCAAGAAGATTCTAAACTCCAAGTTCAGGACCATGGGTTTAAAAAGTATGATATTGTAGACGTTGAAGGTCTTTTACTTCCCCCGCGAGTATGGGAAGGTCGAGCCTTTCAAACTATGTTTATTAATACAATTAAACCACACGAAACTCAAGTAACAGAATCTCAAGAAAAGGTTACCGCACAAGAAGACAGTACAAAAGAGGAGGATATTCCATTCTAGCACAACAAAGAATTTTTCGCTGTTCATTATTGTATATTTGTATTCCGAGGATATAATGGGTTTTATACCGCTTGCTTGTAAAACACAAGGGTCGCTAGGAATTTCTCAAACCACAGCGAAGGATCTGGCTGGCTTTTGTGTAAAATACAACATGCAGTCTGTTGGGCTTTGTGATGTTGGCAATTTATCTCAATCCATCTCTTATTATCAGGCAATGAAGAAGGTTGATAAAAAGCCAATTTTTGGAATACAGTTAAGGGTTTGTGGAAAACAAGCTAGTGTTCATGAAGATAATCCAACAGAAAAAAGACTAATATTAATAGCAAAAAATAAAAAGGGGTGGGAACAATTACTGCTTATTTCATACGAAAGCAGTCACCCAGCTCTTTTTGATAATGGCGGCAGGTTATCAGTTATTGAGACCTGCAAGTACATTACGGACGACTTAATTGTAATAGCGTCATCAGATTTATCTCTAGAAGAACTTAATCATTTAAAAAACGCTTCTAAAAATTTGTGGTGTGGAATTAATCCAATTGAAGGTTTGACTAAAAATGAATTAAACTTAAAGGTTGTTCCAATTACCCCCAACTATTATCTAGATCCTGGCGGATTCGAAATAAATAAAACGCTATTATCTGACAGCTTAGGGGTAAAAATAACAGACCTTGACGCACATCCGGCTTTACAAAATACAAATTATTGCATTCAAGGAAGAACCCTAAAGTCTAAATGGGGGTTTTCTGATAATGAAATAGAAAATACTGGTAAGATTTTTGAAGAGATTGATGAATTTTCAATATTAAATGAACCAGCATTACCGAATTTTGATTGTCCTGATGGTCATAGCCAAGACGAATTTCTTAGAAGAAAATGTTGGGAGGGGTTTAAAAGACTTAATATTACACAAGGATTAAAATATATTGAGCAAATCAAACATGAGCTAGAGGTGATTAAGGAAAATGGAATGGCTGGTTATTTTTTAGTCATGTCTGATATTACAGATTTTTGTAGAAGAGAAAACATTTTAACCGGCTATGGTCGCGGTTCTGCTGGAGGATGTTTAATATCATATACCACCGGTATTACAAGAGTAGACCCAATTAAGCACAACTTATTATTTGAAAGGTTCTATTCGTCAGATCGTGGAGGTTTGCCTGATATTGATTTAGACATTCAACCATCCCGTAGAGATGATATTGTTAAATATATTTGTGATAAGTACGGGGAAGATCGCTTTATGCAAATATCAACATTTGGCACTCTAAAGGGACGTGCTGCCATTAGGTGTGCACTAAGAGTATTAAATCACCCAGTAGAACTACAAGACGAGATAAGTAAAACGCTTCCGGAGGAGGCTAGAATTGACGCTCAACTAGCAGAACAAGAAAGTATGTATGGAAACAAAAGCGTTATCTTATATTCTTTATTACATAATAAGAAATTTAGTAAATGGTGTGAGCTAGAAGTTATTAATGGGCAGTTTAATTTTTCTGGACCTTTAGCAAAGGAGTTTAAATTGGGCGTTGAAATTAACTCAATTATTAAGTCTAGAGGTAGGCACGCCTCTGCGTTTGTTCTTGGAGAAAAACCTCTTCATAAAACAATACCGGTAACTAGAGATGATAAAAACAAAGCTTATATACTGGATCCAGAAATGAACTCTTGCGAAAAGGCTGGTGGTGTAAAATTAGATTTATTGGGATTAACATTATTGGATAAGTATAAACATGCTACAGAAAAAATCAGAGCTCAAAAAATTTAAAGACATCTTGGTTGGCGATAAGTTTATACATAATAATTTAGTTTGGGTAAAAATAGAAAGATATACCGAATCTTGTTGTTCAGGTAATTATAATGCTCATGTGGTTGGTGATTTGAGCGAAACTAGAAATTTTGAACCTATAAAAGAGGTTAAGGTAATCGATGGCAACTAAAAATATTGTGGTAGCAGATTTAGAAACTGACGGCGGTCTAGATGAAAAATACAATCTTCATACAGATTGGTTTGAAACCGGCGAGGCGAGTGTAATTCAGTATGCTTGTATTGCAATTGATGTAAATAAAATAGAATATGTTCCAAATAGCGAGTTTTTTACTTGGGTTCTTCCGGAAGATATTGAAGATGATGATTATATTGAAAAACACCAAAGAACGTTAGACTGGCATGCTAATCTTCGTAATATCAGTGTAGAAGATTTTGTTAAACAGATTAAAGATAATGGCATTTCTCAAAAAACAGCACTCAAACAATTTTCTGAACATGTTTGTAAGTATGGGAATGGTCCTAAGACACAGCCCGGTGCTGGTGGACAAAATATTAGAGGTTTTGATACCCCCATACTTGAAATTCTTTGTGATAAATATAAAGTTAAGTACCCATTCTCTAAAAAATGGCAGGATCACTGGGACTTAATGGATGTAACTTCAAAATGGTTTTGTTATGCCGAGCAAGCTCCTAGAGGAGTTGGTATGGACGAACTGCGAAGATGGTTTAGGGTTGAAGATAAGCAAGGGCAGGCACATTCTGCTTTAACGGATATACATCACGAAGGCTACTTTATTAAAAGATTTATGAATTTTCATAAGTATATCATTCAGAACACGCCTACATTAAATAAAAGACCAACAAAGAAGGTCGTTCTTTAGTTATGTCGTTTTTTAGATATCCTGGTGGAAAATCCAAATTAAAAAAGTATATATCTCAGTATATACTTGATAATTCTGGGGGTATTGAAGAATACAGAGAACCGTTTTTTGGTGGAGGCTCTATAGGTCTGGGAGTGATTTCGCATTTTCAAAGATCTTGGATCAATGATATTGACCATCATTTATGTAAGCTATGGAAATCTGTTATTGATAGACCAGAAGAGTTAAAGTCTATGGTATCTAATTTTGTACCAAGCGTAGATTTGTTTTTTCAGTATAAAGATGAATTACTAGAAGATAAAGCTGGCAGCGATATTGTAATTACAGGATTTAAAAAGTTGGCTGTTCACCAAATGTCCTACTCTGGATTGGGGGTTAAGGCTGGGGGACCTATTGGTGGAAAAAAACAGGAGTCTAAGTATCCTGTTGGATGTAGGTGGTCACCAAAGTATATTTGTGATAAAATAGATAAGGCTAATAAGGTTTTATGCAAGTCTCTTTGCACAGATTACGACTTTGAAGAATTGATAACCTCAGAGGGCAGCCGTTTTTTGTATTTAGACCCCCCGTACTATGCAAAAGGAGAAGAGCTCTATCGCCACAGCTTCTCTATTGAAGAGCATGAGAGATTAGCGAGTTTATTAAAGGGGTGTAAAAACCCCTGGCTACTATCTTATGATGACTGCGAAGAAGTTAGAAAACTATATAGCTGGGCTGTTGTAATAGATGTGTCTGTTAAATATACTATAAACACGTCAAGGTTGAAGAGCGAGTTATTTATATGTCCAAACTAATTCAAATAACTGAAGAAGAGTTTGAGAAGTGCAAACGATGTCAAGAAGAGTGGTGGGCTGAAAGACCTGGTGATTACTATAAACAAGGAATATATAAGTATTCTATTTGGGTTGGCGCATTAGGTGAAACTGCAGTCTCTAGAATAATCAACAAACCTGTTAATTACGCATACCAAGAAGGTGGAGACAAATACGATTTTATATTAGATGGCGGAAAAACTGTAGATTCAAAGTGTAATAAATCCCCGTCAACAAGGGGGTTGGTGACTAAGATAAAGGTAAATGGACGTGAGTTGCCAGTAAATAAAGATCTGTATATATTTTCTTGCCTAACTAAAGAATTTTCTATAGAAAACAAAACTCCAACAGTTAATGTTGTTGGATATTTAACAAAAGAGGAAGTTTTAAAATGTGAAGTGGTGAGAGGGTATAAAAAAGAAAATGGAAAAATGGTTCCTGGAGACCACTTTAATTATAAAGTTCCATTTAATGTTTTAAGACCGATAGACGATTTGGTAAGTAAGGTTGAATATAAAACGTTTAAATGTGGCTGTAAATTCCCAGTAGTTGATTGTTGTTTAGAAATGCCAGACGAAGTTCCTGAAAACTGTCAAAAGACCTGGGACCTTATATGTGATGGGCTTACTTGGGGCGTGTTTCAGCTGGATTCTTCGACAGGGCAAAAATATAGTGAAGAGGCTAAGCCTAAAAATATAGATGAGATGGCTGACGTTCAGTCTATCATTAGGCCAGGAACTTTGGGAGTCAAAGAAGATGGAAAAAACCTAGCCCAACATTACTGTGACCGTAAACATAATAAGGAGAGTGCTGACTGTATGCATTCTTCAGTTGAAGATATCTTAAAAGACACTCAGCAGATCATTGTTTACCAAGAGCAGGCAATTTTCATACTCAAAAAGCTTGCCGGTTTTACTGGTGACCAAGCCGATTTGTATGGTCGAAAAGCTATCGGGAAAAAACTGGTAGATTTAATCAACGAAGGAAAAACACTATTTATAGAAGGGTGTAAAAAGGTTGGTCTGGTTAATGAAGAAAAGGCATTAGAGATTTTTCAGGGCATTGAGGCTGCTGGCAGATATTCTTTTAATAAGTGTCTGTGTCCAGAAACCACTGTTGTATATAAGGCTAAATACGACAGGAATTATAATATCGACTATAGTGCATGCTGGTTAAAAGATATAAAAGTAGGAGATGATGTAGAGGGCGACATGTTTTATCCACACACTGTAAAAAATATACATAAGAATGGAGTTTTGAAAACTTACAAGGTATATTTTATTACAGACAACAAGATGAAATTTGATATAACATGTTCTGCAACTCATAAATTTAAATTAAGTGGGAGTTTAGATACAAGAGAATTATATAATTTGCTGGTAACAGATGAAAAAGTAGAAACTTTTCATGGGGCGGCAAAAATAACTCATATAGAAGATGCTGGATTTAGAGAGGTTTGGGATTTAGAATTAACAGAAAATAAGTTAGGCAAAAATGATGATAGGTATTTTTGTGACCATTTGTATTATGCTAATGGTATTTTAACGCACAATAGTCACGCCGTCTCATATAGTTATGACGCTTATTATTATTCAGCTTATATAAAAGCTCACTTTCCTCACGCCTTTTATTGTACTGAAATGGATTTTGCTAAAGATAATGAGGCAATTAAAGACGCTATAAACGACGCCAAAAAGATGGGCATCTCAGTACGAAAACCCAGCCTTCTTAACTTTAACTGCGATTCTGAAATTAAAGATAAGGATATACTATTTCCTTTAATGAAAATAAAATTCTGTTCATCTGCTCATATACAACAAATAAAAGAGTCTTGTGATGAGATGATTACAGATACTGGAATTACAATAAATGAACTTAAATATATAGACTGGCTTACAATATTAAAGAAAACCAATAAAAAAACAGCAGAAGTACTTATTAAAGTAGGGGCGATGGATTTTGTTGGAATGCCAAGAGAGCGGTTTTTAAAAGATTTTGAAATTATTAACCAATTAACTGGAACTAAATCAGAAGCACAGCTAAAATACATTAAAAGGTTTGTTGGTACTTTATCTGAAGCTGTCGCGTCTATGATTGACCTAGGCACTGGAAAAAACGCCTTATTGTCAAATAAACGAGTTATTCCTAAAATGAATGATTTTGTTAAAATTCTACATTCTAATGAATCTATCACTAAAGATAGTCTATATCAGATAGCAGAATGGGAAAAAGAGTTTTTGGGTATAGAAATAACTTGCACTAAGTTAGATTCTATAGTAAGTTATAGTAATTCGGCATACGACTGCATGGACGTGTATGTTAAACGAATGAATGATAAAAATAGCTATACATTAAACTGCATCATTGATTCTTTTTCAAATTGGGAGAACGATCAAGGAAAAACGCACTGTTTTATAAAAATATATGACAATACATGTTTGCTAGATGCTGTGATGTTTGATAAAAATTATTCTACTGCTGATAAAAAATTATTTTACAGCGGAAACACGATAACTGTAAAAGGAAAAAGGTCCGGTAGAAGTTTTTTAATAGACGCTATTAAACAATTATAGCCAACTATATGGAGTATAATACTTTGAAAAACATGGTAAATAGGTGTAAATATGCGATTTTTATATGTAGAGATTAATGGTTGGTTTGAAGTTAATGGTAAGAGATATAAAAAGGTCTCTAGTGGTGGCGCAAAATTAAATGGTAATGGTAATGTTGTAGATTTTGCCAAATCCACCAAGGTTTTAGAGTCCTCAGCAGTTAAGCCAGTTCATGTTAAACCGCAGGTAGACAGTCTGCCTCCGATTAAAGAAGACCCCGTTATTGTAGAAGAAAAAGGACCTTTAGAAGAATTATATGGACAAGATTAAGATTTTGGTTGTTGGAGACAAATCTGTTGCTAATACCGGATTTGCGATTTATAAAAAAAATTTACTAAAAAGACTTTTAAAAAATGAAAAATATGAAGTAGCCGAATTAGCGTTTGCTGGAGTATCTGCTGAAAAATCTAAAGTTCCTTGGAGATATTATCCATGCATACCAGATCAAACAGAACCTGATTTTGAAGAGTTTCAAAAAAACCCCGGTTTATACAAAAACGGCAGCTTAAGATGGAATGAAACAGTTCTACATTTTAAGCCAGATATCGTTCTTTGTGTCCAAGACGTTTGGATGTCTTCATATATTGCCACTTCTCCGTATAAGGAGTTTTATCATGTTTGTGCTGCGGTCCCCGTAGATTCACACCCTCAAACACAAGCCCATCTTAAAATGTATAGTAGTATGGACACTTTAGTTCCGTATACACAATATGCAAAAGATTGTTTGGGGCAATATAATTTAGAGTCGTCAGATCCAATTGGTGTTGGTGTAGATTCAGACGTCTTTAAACCGATTAATAAAGAGCGGTGTAGGGAGCAATTAAGACTACCAAAGACCGGTACGGCATTTGGCTTTATAGCACGCAACCAGCCAAGAAAACGCATCCCTGAACTTTTTTCGGCATTAAGAAAGTATATTGATAAAACTAATGATAAGTCGGCTTTTTTAATACTTCATACAACATTCCCAGAGAGAAATGTGGGGTGGAATATACCTCAACATCTTCTAGATTATGGATTAGGAGATAATGTATATTTTACTTATAGGTGTGAACAAACCGGTCAATGTTTTATGTCTAAGTTCAAAGATATATTAATGCTGTCTCCATTTACTGGGAATTACACAGCAATACACAACAACTCAAGTATATGCCTAGAGGAATCTTATGTAGCTATGCTTTATAACGCCATGGATTTATATATTCAATGCGCAAACTGCGAAGGGTTTGGCGTTCCAATTATTGAGGCTGCAGCTTGTGAAACTCGCGTACTGTCTATTGATTATTCTGCTATGGGTGAAGTAACTAGAAATGTTGGGGGCGATGTAGTTAAACCAGCGGCTCTAGAATATTGTATAGACATTAAAACCGAAAGAGCTGTAGTTGACACAGATGCACTATGTGATAAAATGGTAAACTATAAGTCTATGAAACGGGCGTCTAGAAAAAAGGCTATTGAACATTATTCTTGGGATAGTATTGTTCAAAAATGGGAAGTTTTAATAGATGGCTTAAAACATAATAATTCTAATTGGGATTGTGAAGAAAGAAAACAAGAGGTGATAAATATTGATGGTGGTAAATACAGTCCCACACAGTTTGTTTTAAGCGTTTCTGATAAAATCCCAGAATGTATGGGAATGGATGATTTTTCAGAGATAAATAACGTAACTAAAGCATCTATGACGGGTCAAAATAGCGGTGCCTTTATGACAAATATTGTTAATAGGTATGGAGCGTTGTTACAAGGTTTTCAAAAACATGAAATAGCCCGCCTTAACAATGTCGAAGAAAAAAGCTGGATGAAATAACATGAGTAATAATACTAGTTGTAAAAATTGTGTATTCTCCGAAAAAAATAAAGGAATACAATGCGGCTGTTTGGCTCAAGATATATCTACATTTAATATTCAGGTCATAAACAATGACTATGAATTAATAGAAAGATACTGTCAGTATAGAAGGTCTTCTTTAAATGGTAAGAGTACCGACGAGGCTCTTAAAGAGGTTAGAAAACAAATCAGGTTCAATTATACATTATTTACTGATATCTCCATACCAAGTGAGGCTATTGATATATATAATAGTGTGTATAACGGACATGGAGAAGTTCTACCTAATAAACTAGTCGTTTTTGTTGGTTCTTATGCTGGTATTAATGACGATATTGTTTTAGCCGTAAGAGGCAGACCAGAGCTTAATATATGTGTAGTTAATCCAGTACAATTAGAAAACATCCCCGGATTAGTAATGTCGCAAAAACCAAACACATCACACAGTGTTTATTTAGATCGCAATCTTATTAAAGATGTCCATATGTCGTTTTTTGAATGGTTGGATATCCAAATCAACGATAAGGCGTTTAGGTTTAAAGTATTGTTTGGAATAAATTCATTTATAATCCCTAATATTATCTATAAGACAACAGAGCTTAATGCTAAAGAAATATTAAAGTTGGGGGAAAAAGATAAGCAGTCAATGTCCTTTAAATCGCTTTACGATAAATTTATTAATTTTTACGAGTGGGACAATGGC
>Ga0307380_10005057_pt1 | contig 17581 bp, 34 predicted proteins | sample UN3MG_FD_202239 | JGI IMG/M metagenome (GOLD analysis project Ga0307380, IMG submission 202239) | Soil microbial communities from Risofladan, Vaasa, Finland - UN-3 | ecosystem: Environmental > Terrestrial > Soil > Coastal area > Acid sulfate soil | place: Finland: Risofladan, Vaasa | collected...
TAAATTACCATTTATAGTAGTATCTTTTAAAAACTCCTTATCAACAGAAGTAAGTGAACTTAACCATAAATAACCATTTATAGTAGTATCTTTTAAAAAATCCTTATCGGCAGAAGTAAGTGAATTTAAACCTAAATTACCATTTATAATGATTTTATCATTTTCTATCACATAGTTATTTATATCATATTTTTTCAGTAATTCAATTTGTTTTTTCATTTCTTCTCCCTTTTTTATCTCCGGGCATGCGCCTGAAGCTCCATTTATCATAACCATGTTGTGATATTTTTGTTTTTTCATCCACTTCAAGCATCGGTGGTTCTACATTACCTAGAACTCCACCTAGATACATAGATATCTCCTGAAAGGCTGTATAAGGGTCGAATAAGCGCATAAAGTCATATTCACGTAATACAGGGTTCAATACGAAATTGAATCCAGCGTGACGGTCAGGGTGCTCTATCACAATGACTGGAGTTTTATACGTTATATTAAAATTAGTTGCAGTCTCTCCGCCGTATTTTTTAAATGCGTCTTCTACATTTTCTTTCAAAAATTTCCGTTTATAATAAAAAGATACCTTATCCCATCTTCTCTCAGTTCTATCCCAGCCTGTCATTTCATATTTTTCTATGACATCTTCCATATCTTTAACAGAATAAAGCATTAGATCTACACTTTTTGTGTAGTTGTCCATGCTTATCTGAAATCTATATGCTAAATATATCTTACCACAGAAACAGAAAAAAACAGGAAAAAAACATCCAATTTCAGGAGAATAAGTTCTACTGGGAATATTATCGAATAACTCTTTTACTTCATCAGTTAAAGTTTTATCTAATTCAATCTTCTCAGTGTGACGTATGTATACAATGGTATCATCGCGTCCCATGGAAAGGACGGAATCATAGTAGTCATGAAATTTAGATATCAGTTTCATCTATATCCCGCTCCTTCTGTCCCTTCCTGGCATTGTTCTTTATCTTCTGTTCCTTTTTCCATGCCTTTTTTTCGGCATCCACTTCTTTTTGAGGCCGATGATAGGAAACAACTTCCCCATCTACAATTTTCTTTATATTAGGATTTTTTTGGCGAAGCTCACGGTTTTTCTTATAGCCTTTGTTTGTCTTATTTGACGTTGTCATTTTTTCTCCTTTTCTGGTATTTTAAGAACTAAATTGTATTCCCCTTCTTTTTCCATTTCTATGTTGAAAGAGGAATTTTCTAAAAACTTAATCACATCATCTACTGAATATTTTTTGCTTTTATCACCCATTTTTAATGAGCGCACAATCATATCTCTAGCCTGATTACTAGCGGTTATCACTTTGTTTAAATTATTATTCAGATCATCGATTACTATTTGTACAATCTTTTCTGTCATGATATTAATTCCCTCTCTAAAATAGTACCAATGCTTTCTTCTAATTCTGCATCAGTTATATCAATTTTAAGATACTCAGTTTCATCCTTTGATGAACGATAGGTGTACACATGCGCTATTTCAGCACCTCCATGTCTACACTCAACGGAAAAGGAATCATCTTCCCAATGTATTATAGTAATAGTACATGGATTTCCGGGGAACCGCTCACGCATCTTAGCTAGAAGCTCAATAGCCTTTCCATTAGCTGTTTTTAGTGAATCAAAGTTAAGCATTGTTAATTCCTATTAATTTAGCGGCATTATCGTAATAAACCATTTGTTTTTCCTTATCAGAAAATTCAATCATTCCCAATTCAACAAACTGGACAGAATCCTCGTGCGTCTGTACTGGGAAGTCAGTACCAAATATAAGTTTTTTAGGGCCACACTCATTAGCAAATTTATAGATATTGTCTATACAATCTAGAATTTCGTCTCGATTATGCTTGGAATCTATTAATCCACTCATATCAGAGTAAACATTAGGATATTTTTTAGCAGCTATTATCATTTCATCGAAATTTGGCTTACTTAGATGGCTAAATATAAAATTTATCTCAGGATACTCCTCTGCTACCGTAGATAGCTCTTTGGCCGTGTATAAGTGAGCAATGGACTTCTTCTTATACTTCCGATATGAGGCATAGGAAACACCTGCATGAAACATTACAGGTAGGTTATGTTCCATAGCGAGTTCCATGACGTTATTAAATTTCTGACTATGGATATCTATATTTTGGTAACATGTGTATATTTTTATGCCCTTGATAGCTTTCATAAGTGCCAGTTCTTCAAGTTCATTAATTCCTTGATAGAAATAATGTTCGAAATCTAAGCTCCCGAACATAAAAAAATGATCCGAGACTATAGGCTGTCTTATCCAATTATAAAGACGGAAATTAGATATACCCGTTCCCTTATGAGGAAAATAAGTAGCAAGTAAAACAGTTTTTTCTATGTCATGGACTTTCATACCAAGAATGATACTATTTAGATCGGCATCCTCATTAGCACAATCTTTGATTGGTCTAGAGGATGTGTGACAATGTATGTCTATTTTTTTCATAATTTTACATTTGTCATTTCACAGCACGTTTGTTAAATGTTCTACTAACCTATGGCCTATATCATCTTTATTTTCGCAACGGATTTCATTATCCTCCGTCACCAGATAACCGATATGTTGCTTTGACTTTTCCATTTCGGCTTTGTCGTTAGCAATTACTATATCAGCTTTATTTTTACGCATCGACTCTCTGGCTATTTCGATAAGTTGTTCATGTTCCAGACCAACTTCAAATTTAAATCCAACAAGATATGTTTCAGGAAACCATTCTTTTATTTTGGAGATTACCTTTGGATTGGTCGTGATGGTTTGTCGCATGTATTCAATAAAAGCTTCCGGGTCATTTGACTTAAGTTTTATTGGTACATCTCTTTTAAAAGTGAAATCTGAGGCAGCTACTGCCATTATTACCCCATCTGGTGTGATATCAGTAAGGTTTTCCAACGTAGATACCAAATCAGCAACCGTTGATATCTCAATATGTTTTATATCTAGTCCGTTAGGTAATACAGAACCTTTTGCATATATGTAGATAACATTTGCCCCCTCATAATACAATGCATCAGCTATCTCCGCACCAAGCTTTCCTGAAGAAATATTAGTGAGAACGCGAACATCATCGATATATTCTCTGGTTCCTCCAGCTACTACAATTACAGTTTTATTATCTAATATAGCTTTTTTCATACTAAATATCCCTCCGTCATTTCTATTATATCTTTGGTCTTTGGTAGCTTTCCCATTCCTACATCGCCACATGCAAGTCGGCCTCTCGTGGGTTCTACAACATGGAACTTACCATAACTGTCAAGCTTTTTCATATTCGCTTGTGTTATTTTATTTTCGTACATATTAACATTCATGGCCGGATATACTAGAATTTTACCAGTAAAAGCCAATGCCAATGATGTCAATACATTATCAGCTATACCATTAACCAATTTGGCTATTGTGTTGGCGGTAGCCGGGGCTATTAACAGAAGTTTTGTTTTGGCGAATAAAATGTGCTCAATATCACCGTTAGGTGCCCATTCACTATTGTCATCAATTACAGGATTTCCAGAAAGAGCAGAAAATGTGATTGGTCCAACGAATTTTTTGGCCGATTCAGTCATTACCACATGAATATCATATGATTTGCTTTTAAGGTAACTTACTACCGAGCATATTTTATATGCTGCTATTCCGCCTGTAACCCCGATAATTACCGTGTTTTTGTTCATGTCATGAATATAAAAATTTCATGACGAAAACCAAGGAATTTATGTTATTTTTGCCTTAAAACCAACTAGCGTGGGTTCTTTGCCACCAAAGTTATCGCGGTAGACTTTTATACGATGTTCAGCTGGGCCGAGTGTTCCTGTTCTATAGGTTGTTTTAAACTCTACTAAATCACCTACGTCAAAATCATATTTAACGCTAACAAAATTTTTGTAGACTGTATCAAAAAATACTTGTATGCATTTTTCATATACGAGATGTTTAATTAGAACTTTTAACATTGTTATTATGCATGATTTATTTCATATATTAATTCTTCAATTCTACCCAATCTTTCTTCGACGGATAATTTCGCTAAAGATTCAAGATATTCATCTTTTACTTTTTTCTTGTTTTTAGATTTACAATCATAACAGATATCTGGTTCTGTGCATCCATCTAAAACCATTAATTCTACATCTTTTTTGCATTGTATGCAATGTATCTTTGCTGAATGTGCCATAATTATATTCCTATTAAAAATAAACCCACAACAAAAGCAAAAACTAATAAGCCTGCTGCCACGAATTCTAATTTTGATGGATTGCCATCGGTGTATTGAATTTCTTCATTCATGTCATAAATATAAGTTTTTTTCATGATACTTCGGGTGTTTTTTGAGTGGCTGTAATTATTGGCACACCAGTCAATTCTGCTAGTTTCTGAACGGCTTCTGCGTCTGCCGCGCTGGAAAGATACAAATTAGCAAAAACCTCATCAGCTTCCGCAAATATTCCATGATCTATCCATTTACTTACAAACCCACATTTTTTACACAACATGTATTGACGGTCTTTTACTTCAACAATTCCTTCCGCGCCATCTACTTCACTTACCCATGTATTACAATTAGGGCATTTTGTATTCCAATGGTGTTCATCCATGTAAATTTCTTTAAGTTTCCGAACAGCAAGTTCTTTAACCCAAGTCCAAAATTTCTTATTCATAGTTATCCCTGAAAAAGGGGCATTTCTGCCCCTTCCCTTATTTTGATTTTTTCTTTGGCATCTCTCGATATAAGAGTGGCTGAGCTGTTAATTTTAAAGGCTTGTCAGATAGCATATAACCTTGATTCCACTCCACATACGCTCCGTCTGTGGTAAAGAAGTATACTGCATCACCGTTCGTACCATAACTCCCATCTTCAGCTGGAGAAGGTAATGTAGTACTTCGATATACTAATTGCTCTGGATTGGTTATCTGACTATTAACTGAACTAACCTTTCCTTTGATAGTAAAGTAAGCCATAATTCGTCCATAACTTATCAGATAAATCCATGACACTTTATTTTTATCGTTCCATAATCCAGTGCGTTTATTTATTTGTTCTCGTTCCAAACTCCAATCCAGTTGCATGGGAGGTTGGACTTTCAACAAACGACTTTGGTTTTCCTCAGTTTTTGCCTGTTCTTGTCTTGCAGTGTTATTATTATTAGTGCATTCATCTGTGCTCATACACATAACACAGCATAGAATTAAAAGTAAAGTGCCTGTTAATTTTTTGAAAGGTAACTGTTTCATCATATCTCCTATTTAGTTACATCTCTATAGAGAAGTGGTTTTTGTGAAAGTTTTAAAGGTTTATCAGCCAGCATGTACTCTCCATTCCATTCTACATAAGTGCCTTCGGTAGTGAAGAAATATATAGCATCTCCATTTGTTCCATAACTTCCGTCTTCAGCCGGAGAAGGAAGTTTTTCAAAACGTTCTTGCCATACCCTAACAAGTTGTTCTGGGTTAGTTATTTGGCTATTAACAGAACTAACTTTTCCTTTTATTGAATAGAACGCCATTATCTGCCCATAATTAACAAGGTAAATCCAAGATACCTTGTTTTTATTATTCCACAGATTAGTTCGTTTATTAATTTGTTCTCTCTCAAGACTCCAGTCCAATTGAACTGGTGGTTGAGCACTCAATAAACGATTTTGATTTTGCTCGGTTCTTTGTTGCTCTTTTCCAGCTGTTGAATCTCCATATCGTGAGCATCCGATAAAAAAGATTAGTGATAAAGCTAATATATATTTAAGTAACTGTTTCATGTTATTTCCTTTCTTAGTTTGTATATTCAGTTAACATTTCAGGTAGATCGTTTGATTTGAAAAGTGTTCTGTTAGCCATTTTAGACCGTGCATTGTATGCAGACACAATATCAGCTTTCTGATATTTAAGACCATCTACAATTGAGCTAAGACGACTCGCTTCTGTCTTGTCCTCATAATCCCAGTCTTTGCGTGGTCCCATATCGCTCTTAAATTTAACTACAGCTCCCTCTGCGTCTTTAATCTTCTGATTAATAGCTTTGAAGTCGTTGTACTGAGTTTTATACCACTCGTAATTATTAATCATATTATCAGCATCCAAAGTTTTACTAATTACTCTTGCAGGCTGGGACATAATACTAATTCCCCATCCCACCGCACAGAGCACCATGAAAGTGATAACTCCCCAAAATATAATTTTACGAATTAATTTACCGGGATTATCCTCGGCCATTTTCCCGTAATCGTCCATTGATCTTGACATGATTTTCTCCTTTGTTATTGTTTGTTGTTATTCATCGTCTTCTAATAAAACAAATTGACCAGTTGCAATGGCTTCAGCGGCATCATCAGTTGAAGATAGATGTATTTCCTCATTTATATGAATCTTTTTGATAACTGGACCAAGCCATCCGAAATTAAACTGGTCACCTGTACTTATAAACCAGTCAATATCCCCTAAATCCCCCCCACGATGTTCTGTATTAACATACTTAAACATATCTTTCAGTATAGGAAGAGCAGAACGAGTTATTCCGAGATGTTTCTTGGTATCCAGTACAGTCGTGCCTATTTTAGAACCACCCGTTAGAGATATTTTTCCTTCAATGTCTTTATTAGTCAAAGCTTCATATATAAGATAATACTTGTCCTTTGATAAGGATATTTTTGCTAGTAAGTGAGGTACTGGTTTATTAAAGTTTTCTACTATCCCATTGATATCTTCTTGATTTTCTATCTTACTATTAAAATCGAGTTTCTCGATAGCATGTACAAGCTTTAACATATCACATGCATAGAAACCTGCAGAGTTCATACAATTAATTTCAATCACTTTGTACCCATCTGGAGTGTCTGCTATGTCTATAACAAAAGCAAGTGCTGGAGACCATATATTAGCCATGTGCTGTGCAAAATTGATAATAGGTTTATCAATGAATTCAGTATATTGGACACGCGACCCTATTTTATATTGAGAACCTGTTACTACTTTACCATCCACTACAAAGAAACGGTATTCACTATATATTTTCTTTACAGAAGCAAGTAATATTTTTGTATTGGAGGTTATGGTTTTATAGAAATCTTCTTTCATATCGAGAACGCGATTTGCCCATTCTCGAAAACTTTTCCATGTAGCAATCTCACCTGCATATTCTTTTCCGTCCTCGCATGGTCTGGTAAAGAATTCTTTATCGTCTTCATAACTTAATGTATTAATTTTTCCCATTTCGATTACAGTAGCATCTTCATTAAGAATAAATCCTTTGTATTTTTCTGACCACTCTTCATATGTGAAATTATCGTTAGTGAACATACCCGGAAACCAGTTTTTCTCTTTACATAACTTTTCCATGCTATAGGTTCCCATAACCATAACCGGATTTTCTCTACTTATATCAGGTATTATACCTCCTCCAAAGGGAATAGCTTTCACAACCACATGGGGTACGTCAAGTCTCTGTAAAGCATTCATGAGGTCAGGGAATGCCCTCTCGTGCTTTAATGCGCTATCAATGATCCAAAACATCTTAATCCTTTCCTGAAAAATCGTTAATTAATTCGGGCATGGCTGTCTTATTAAAAGCTTTTCTGAATTCAGCTATTCCAATTTTACCTGCTAATAAAAAAGATAATTTATCGTAGCAATATCTCCAATCCTCAATAATTTTCGGGAATAACATAAAAGTATGTGGTATATCTAATAAAACTAAATCAGACACTAATTTACCAAGGAATTGATACAATACATCTAATTGTTTGCTTTTATCCTTAGTTCCTATTAACCCACCACTCTTTTTCTTACCAAACTTAATTCTGCTTTGGGCCGCATCTTTCATATTTCTTACCGGAATGAAAACGTGGTCTATTTTAATCCCAGTATTTACAATTTCATCTATTTGTACCGAAAATATAGGATTTTTAAGTATGTAAAATGGTGCCTTAAAACATTCTTCAAGACCAGCTTTACAATTAGCGGACAATACTGATTTTTTTGATGTTTCGTAATCTCTGCCTGTATCAAAACCTAATTCAGTTAATAATAGCATTAAAAAAGTTGTACCTGACCGCCCAGTGCCTGTGATAAGCACCTTTCCATTAGATGGATTCATTAATATTTCCTTTCAATAATTTTATTCACTGTGGTAGGAGAAGTACGATATAGGTTGGCAACCTGAGTAATATTCATTTTTGTTTTATGATATGATTCTAGTATATCAGCTTGTTCTTTTTCATTAAACTGTTTCTTCCTCCCTTGCTGTGGGACAATACTAACAACTACATTGTTCTTTATAATCAACGTATATTCACCCTGTGGTATTTTTCCGTTACCAATGATTTTTATTTGCTCTTTTACAGTATCAGTTAGTATTTCTTTTTTAACTTCATCAAGGTTAATATTCAGTTTTCTCTCAATCGCTCGGAGTAAAGCATGTTCTGAAACAACTGGTTCATCGCTACCGTTTGCAAGCTGTTGACGGATATATTCTAATTTTTTAGTATAATAATCTACTGATTTTGTAGCAGAATATAACTCACCTTGAGCAGTTTGTAACTTAGCAACCATCATACTCTCTTGGACTTTGAGTTCTTTAAATTTATGTGGATTTAATGTCATCTTATATATGTCCTTTCGTGTCTAGTTTCTGTTTTTCCGCATACTAATTTTCATTTTAATATACTCCATATAATTTATTTGTTAAAATGTATTCGAGAACATCAGGGTTAATATATTGAAGGAGGAGAGTACGGTCTTCCTGTGATATGTCAGGATGTGTTATTGAAAGATATTCTCGTATTTTTGTTGAAGATATTTCCATAATAGGCTTATCAGGATTCAGGTATATATGAGGATGGTTAAGATACCAGCGACTTTTAAAGTCTACATCAATACCTGTGCGAGGAACTACAACAAAACGTATAAGTTTTTCTAGTTCCTTATAATTATACCACTTATCAAATGTATTGGCATTGTCCTGCCCAATTATCATTGAGAAATTATGTGTGTCAGCATATTCGCTATCTATTAACCGATTTATTAAATTAAATGTTTCTCCAGAAAACTTATAATCAATTTCATATGGGAATACTTTTATTCTTCCATCAACTGCTGATGCTAATTCACACATCTCAAGTCGGCGTAAAGCAGGTTCCATTTTTTTGTTATTCATATGTTTCCAGCAGGGGGTAATCCAGATCTCGTCAAATTCACCAGAAGCATTGAGAACAAATTGGGCTACTTCAATATGGCCATTTGTAATGGGGTCAAATGCACCGCCTAAAAGCGCAATCTTTTTCTTTCTGGCCAACGTTTTGTACTGGGTTGCTCTGGATTTAATTAATGCGAGGGTTTCATTGATTAATTCTTCTGAGTTCCATCCGCATTCATTTATTCCGGTTAGAACTGAACAAAGAAGTTGCCCTAATTCACTGCGTAGATTTTTAATATCAGTGAATCTAGAAACTTCAATAGCTTCATTAAGAATATCTTTTTGTCGAGCAGTTAAAGAAGTTCTACCAAACATTTCTCTGAACTGTCTAGCAACGGAGTTCTGTATATCTATTATTGATTTAGTCATTATTCCTCAATCATTGCGTATTCAGCCCAAAACTTTACTGCTTTTTCATATTCTTCTCTATTTAATTTGACTCCTGAACCACCAAATTCTTTTCCCATATGATTTCGTACCATAGTGTAAGGATTCATCGGGGCCGTGCCTTCACATGGTTGAGCTAATACAGTGACAATATCGTAGTGGCATCCTGTATAATCATCACCTTCCGACATTAGCTGTTCCCTGCTATATACTATGACTGTTATGTGATGCGCGGGAGAGGGTTCAACAGTTCCTTTTGAAAAGAACCTTGCTAAATGAGGAAGTTCTCCTTCGTTTCGCAACACATAATCCGATCTAAGATATGGAAAATTAAGTGGTGTAATTCGGGTAATGGGACAATTTACTGGAAATCCTCCGATGTGTATTTCCTTACAGAAATCAGCATATCCATCTTTTACATCAGTATTAAGATTCAATTTGTTTTCCGTTAAGAATCTGATCTCATCTAATTGTTTTGTGGTAAGCTTAGTACCAACAAAATCTTCCTCTGTATGCTTCAAAGCAAATTTAGTTATTCCTACTGTTATCATTTTTTACTCCCAGTTAAATAAACGGACGACCAGTCAGCTGAGCTAAGCTGACTGATTCGTCCATGTGTAATTACATTACTTTGACTGAGTATGAGCCAGCAATAATTGAATTACCTTCAACATTTTTGGATTTGGTGTTCATGTTGTACAGAACACTTTTACCTATTCGGGTATCAACTACCAATCCGGCTGATTTGATAACGGAAAGGTGATGGCTCAATAAAGTGGCTTCTACCTTCAAGCTTTTCCTAAGTTCGCTTACACGCACCCCTTTGGGATTTTTCATTAAAAGTTTGATGATACCAAAACGGGTTTCCTCGGAAACTGCTTTAAGTACTTTCATTTCATTCTTTTTCATATCTGTTCCTTTTTTTATGTTAGAATCTAATTGAATTATCTCAATTGTATTGAATATAAAAATCTAGGAGCCAGACACAAGAAATTTCTTACAAAAAGTACTTATTTTTTACCAGTTGACCCAAATCCGCCATCCCCACGGTCAGTTTCGTCAAGATCTTCAACTATCACCATATTTGGAATTAAGACAGGAGCGACGACTATTTGAGCTATTCTGTCGCCTTTCTCGAATGTTTGCGGAAAATTGGATGTATTAATTAAGATAATACCAATTTCGCCACGATAAGGTTCATCTATAGTTCCGGGGGAGTTACCAACTATCACACCAACTTTAAGTGGTATTCCGCTACGAGAACGTGCTTGTATTTCATAACCCTCTCCAACTGTAGCTGCTATTCCGGTTCCTACTAATGCTCTTTCACCTGTTTTCAGCCATAAAGGAAACTCTATTGGGTTGCCTTCACTGGTATCAGATTTCATACATAATTCACGGCCTTCGCTGGAAAAATATATCCTATTGATATTATGAGCAAAAACGTCAGCTCCAGAATCTCTGGGATTTGCCCGTACTGGAATCTGTGTATCATCATAAAGGGGTTTAATCTTTAAATCCATTTTATCTCCTTATTTTCATTATTTTCATTATCTTGATGCAGCTAAGCGCACCCTATCTATAGTTTCATTTTTTATTGATTCACTGCCATCATACCGTATAACGTTATGATCTTTAAAATCTTTGTTATAAGAATAAGCGGGCATTATAACTAACCCACGCGGCCTCCATTCTAGCCATTGTTCTATGTATGGAGGATAGTCATCAACTAAGATTCTACCGTACACCAGTCCCTTATTTTCCGTAACTGTAACAGGAGTATCCTTGGGTAAATTCTCTCTACACCAAGTAAGCTTTTCGCTCCATGCTGATGCTGTATTATATGGCCCTTTAGTCAATATATGGGGCATAAACCCAGCTTTCATTACTATTTCTAGTATTTCAAATCCAACTGGAAGACAACTAAGGTTACGCCACCATCCGGGTTGGCTTTTTATTAATGCTTTTCGTGCTTCCATATAGTGTTCGTCATCCCATGTATATTTTCTACCCCTTTCTTCTGGGGATTCTAATTTCTTGAGATCTCTATGTAAAGCACCTTCATAATCACAAAGCGTACCATCCATATCGAAAAGAGCAATTAATTCGTTTTTATTATCCATTATCTAAATATAAGTTTTAAATGCACCAGAACCTAAAGATTTTTTAATCTTCTGTGGCGCGTTTTAAGGGGGTTTTAAAGGAGGTTTATTTTGGCCATCTAGAAAGACCTGTCTAGTCGATATCGGGCATTATATCGACGTTTAAAGTGTCACAGGTAAACTGTGCTTCCATTTCAGTTCTAAAACATTGATTTTCGTTGAAACACATGTCGGCATGATAATTTCTTCTGTATCTTGAGCAATTGCCCAAACTACATCTCCTATTTTAAAAACAGGAACTTTTACATCACGCATTTCTATTTCAGTAATGTCATTTTTATTTTTCATGAGTACCTTCGGGTGAATTGAATCGTTTTAGTATTCCTCCTACGTTACACATAGCAAACCATATTGACACAAATACTATTCCCCATTGCTCCTCTCGAATGGATGTTATTAACCAAAATGGAAACCCAAACAATCCAATCACAAATCCCCAACGTGACCATTTATCATTTCGTTGTAATAACCATATAGAAGTACAGGTTATTAGTACTATTGATACTTGAATGAATGCTTCCATATCATGAAAATAAAAATTTCTATGATATAATCAAGTAATTTATTTTATGAATTGCGACAAAATGTCATTTTTGCTGTTTTTGTCCCAAAATGACACTAATGAGTTGAGATTTTGTGAGGCTATTTAAATTTAATCCTTTATAGCGGGGGGTTAGATTTTCCTCCCCTAGTAAAATAGGGTCTCCGCCTAAATAGTGTTTTTTTATATCGTATCGACTGCATCGAGATATTGTAATAGAATAGTCATTGTCTGATGGGCTAAAATCAGATAAATCGACACATTGTGATAATGTTAAGCTGATAGGCTGTGCTATATATCCAAATCTAAAATCTATTTTAACTATTTTTTCCTCTAATCCAGTTAAATCAATGTAGCCAATTTTCCATGAAGTATCGTCGCCCCAATAACATCCAGATATAAATCCGAATGTGCCAGCTATTTCCTCAAACTGTTTATTCCATTCTTTATTAAATTTTTGAGCGTCGTACATATCATAATAGGATGGAACATAGTATTCAACTGGAGAAAATTTACCTTCTACTGCACAATAATCATTACAAGAAGGCAGTTCCATAATTCGCGTTTCTTTGTAATGAGGAGAGTACAAAGCATAATATTTATCTTTATGTTTAAAGGGATGAAATGTTTTATGTAACAAATGGTAGTCTCTATGATATTCCCCTATTTTTTGCAGTAAATCTTCTTTGACTGAATATATTTCTACCTTCAAGGTAGATGGCCTACATTTATCTCCTTCGATTTTAATTGTTTTTGTTACGAAATGCATTATTCTTCTTTTTGACCGAACATAATAAACTTTAATTCTTCGAAATCAGATATAGCCCAATGCTTAGGGAGAGATTGTTTTAAATCGGTTTGGTATCCCATAATAGAATTTTTTAATTCTTTATTTAACACACTAAAACAAACTGAAGATTTACTTAATATTATATTAACAACTTCATGGATTTTTTCTTCTGAGGACAAAGAAAGACGCGATTTTATCTCGTGTTTTTTAACCTTCTCCATATCTTCGCATGGGAATCCTATCAATGTATTCCTAAATTCAGTGTCCCTTTCTCTTCGTTCCAATGAATCAATAAATACAGAAAAACCATTATAGTTATCTATTTCAGTAATGCCCATATTACTATACAGTTTATACATGATACTAGATAGATATATTAATAGGTGATATTACTTTTTTAGCTTAAAAATAGCTATTTTTTCAGTAGAATTAGATACTTTTAGTTCTTTATTTTCGCAGTCATCGTAATCGATTGTTATGTAAAAAGTTGGCATATTTACAGGACGTACTGTCATGTTATCTAAATTAACATTTATTACTTTTGCCTTGCCTTTATAATTGTCTTCGGGGGCTTTAAATGAAGTATATTCAAGATAGACAAATTTAACAGGATATCCATATGTTATCGAATGAATATCATATATTTGGAGTTCTGATGTCTTCATTATTTTGTACCTGCGTTGTTGATCATTTCTATAATATCATCATCTATTGTTATTTCTGTAATATTTAGTTTTTCTAACTGACTAGTAAAAGTGGCGAAATTCTTTTTAAACTTATTTATAGTTATTTGAATTTTCTCCGGTGAAGTAAGATCTTTTTCAACATCTTCTATTGTATTGAGGATATTTATGCTATTACTTGCGTATTTACGAATTGCCTTAAGTAAATTACAAACATCATTCCTAACATCATTTGGTGCATTATCATTTATCCATTTAACGCTTGTGTTTAAGTCTAGCATACGATTTCCTTCCATTAGTGACTCACTATGAATATAGAAATCTAAAGCTATTCTACAAGCTTTTTAGCTTATATCAGTCGTGCAAAAGTGTCAACCAAAGTATTAATTTCTTCTAACCTATCTCCTATTTTTGATAACCAATCTATAACCAAGTTCATTAGCCATCTCTTTAACAAGTCTCAGCTTGTCTTCTTCTTTATGATGGCATCCCCACAATCGGAATAAAACGGTTCCACAGTTTTGGCCAATCGCTATAATAGCTGTTTCATCAGCATGATGCGTTTCAAGTACCTTAGCGGGATTCGCATGGTTCCCAGAAGATATCTCGATGCCCTTACCCATTGTGGGGCCTAATCGTCTAATACCATCTCCTACTTTTTTTCCGAACTCATCGTCCTTTTCAATTTGGTCAAGCCCATCATTTATGACAAGCACTGTTGAATTAAATCCCATTATAATCTCCCTGTATATATGTTATTACTGGTTGGGTAATCTCATTTAGTCCGTATCCGGGTTTCTCCAACAACCCAAAATGTTTTATAATAATAATTATGGCAAGTGCAATAATGAGGATAATTAACATTATTTCTGTCAGCATAATTCCTTTTTTATTTTTCATTTCTTTTCTCATTGTATGTTAATAATGTATAAACCCAAAATAATTTGCAATCTGAATTCCTACGATTGCAACAATGACGATAACTACCGTTAATTCTACCAAGGTAAATCCTTTTTTATTTTTCATTTTGTTTTTCCTTTGTCCATTTTATAAAGTTTCGTGTGTTAATAAATAAAGCAGGTACGACGACAATTAACAATCCGTATGTAGTTTGATTTGTTATTACATATGTTATCCACGTAAGCCCACATACAATGTTAATTATGAATCCGAGTCGGTTTTTATTCCCGACTATCCAAAGTCCCGTTAGTTCTAAAATACCTGCAATAAAGTCCATGTGCTAAATATAATCTAAAAGTAGAAAAATGAAAAAAAAAGAGTAATATTATTAATATTACTCTTAAATCTAAATAAATTATGATGGTACTTTTACATCATATTTTTCAATGGCACGATTCATAATTGCAATAGGACTAAAATCATCGCCAGAGAAAACAGCTTTTAATATAGATGGACTGAAGCCACTTACTAATCCTGTATTTTTAGAATCAACGGTAGCGGGAGATCCTGCGTCTCCATCAAGATTCCAGTACACAATCTTAGGTGCTTGGAAGCCAGCTTCCACCCAACGGTCAATGCACTGTTCAACTGCGCCTTTATTACTAGATTCGTCGTATACACCATCTGTGAACTGCATATCACTGAGAATAAGTAGTACATTAGGCATCTGTTCGTCAGTAGCATTAAACATCTTCCCCATACTTAAAAGCATATCGAGGGCTTTGTCGATACGGGTAGAACCACACGCGCCATTAAATATTCCAGAAGAATGCCATCCACTACAATCACCGAGAGCGGAAGTGAAATCGTGTTTCGTCCAGTCAGTTAATTCACTTTCGCTACAGAACTGAATGAACTTCCTGTAGAAAGGATTTTCCTTTCCAAGACGGTCTGAACAGTACAAAGCTAATGCCATGCATACATCAATAGCACGAATGTCACCAGCAATGTTAATATCCATGGAACCACTGCTGTCAGCGATAACCATTACACGCTGGTTCGATTCACCGAAATAATCAGGTAGTGCATTGAACTGTAATTTTGCAGTTTCTTTATCACCATTACGATGTGTGCGGACACAATCATGAGGGAATAATGTACTGGCATTAATTTTAGCATCACCTTTTTCAACAGCATTTTTAAACTCCTCAAAGCGAGGAAGATCATGCTTTTTGAATGCATTGGTGTAAGAAGCCATCGCCTTAGAAGGTACATGCGGATACTTTATCTCGTTCCACTTATTACCACACATCAAAGTTTCTACAACCTGAGTAAGTCCAGAAACTTTCTTGCGAAAATCTCTAGGAGAAAGCTTTAAAGCCTTCCTAATAGGCTTAGCATCTTTTTTGCGACTAACCCACTTTGCAGCAAGTGCGTCACCGTTGTCAACGGCCTTTGACCAATAATTAGCAGCATCTTTTTCTAAAGATGTCCCTAATAAAACTTTTAGATCATCCCAGCGTCCGTGCTCGACAAACAGGGGAATATTTAATTTAATCCAGTCGGGTTCCTTTTCTACAAGCCATGCTACTATTTCGCGAAACCCACTCCTATTCCCAGCACCCATAATAACTCCTATTTTAATTTATGAACTTTCTGTAAATGATGTTTTGCAAAAGTCTGGCGTGTATAATTAGTATAAACATTGCAAATTTTGCAAAATACATGCTGCAAATCTACCATATTAACGACAATCCCGTAACCAAAAAAGTAACTTCATAGCCTTTTCACGGTCTACAATCCAGCACTTCTGGAATAGAGAAAGGGCAGATTCTGCGCCTTCGTAGAAATGCTTTCGCTTGGTGTACAATGAACCAGCTTTTGAAAAAAATTCGACGTGATGGTCGAGGGAATGTTCGTGCGCAGGTGCGCCTTCGTGTGTCTTAATCATTTTTAACAACTCCTTGTTAATCTATAAGTTAAAAATCATCAGGTTGTTTGTTCTACCAATGCAAAACGCTGTTCGTATTAGTATTTTTAGTTTGCTGTAAACAACCTCAATTTAAAACTTTTAAGCATTATCAGAATGTACATTTTTACTTCCAATAGTTTTTTTTTAATTGCTGTAGACATTCTCAATACTTAGTACATAATATAGGTTTTTTTTATTCAGGTGCAAGCTTTTTTTTTCAAAAAAAAATATTTTTGTGGAAGTTGGGAAGTGGGACTCGAACCCACATTACCCGCGTGCGTCCTAACGGGTGAGCTAGACAATCCGCTAATTGCCCCTAATTCGCATTCACACGATCTCCGGGTAACCCTTTACCTCACAGGTGTCGTGCGGTGCTCAGATGATCTTGTACTAACCAATTTCGGATATCAGTACTCAATCTGATTCAGCCTCCGTTGCTCTATTCCCAACTTCCGAGGTCTTTTATAAATATATGTTATTTTACTTCTTGCGAAAACGAGAATCTTCGACCAGAGCTAATTCGCAATGGGTTCCTTGTCCATGAATTCTAGTAAATATAAGTCCTTTATATTCTATATTTTCATTAGGAAATACAAACTTAATGCTATAAATATCTTCGCTTTTAACGCTAAAAATCACTTTAACCAGATGATAAAATCTATCATTTGATACACCTTTGATTATATTTTTTTTCTCAGAATCGTCTGGGGATAAAATTACATGAGTTTGTTTTAGATGGTTCTTTATTTTTTCTACAAGGATACCGAAGCTGCTGTACTTAAAATAAGTTTTACATGCTTCATCCTCGCCTTTCATCTTCGATGTAATTTTCTTGCAGATTTCATCGAGTTCAGGTTTGCCTTCCTCGCTATTTAAAAAAGTTAGGTAATCAAGTTCTTTACTTATTGGTTTTTTTGGCATT